>Ga0255347_1004821_pt1 | contig 15919 bp, 10 predicted proteins | sample wastewater_treat_2_FD_192479 | JGI IMG/M metagenome (GOLD analysis project Ga0255347, IMG submission 192479) | Wastewater microbial communities from Lulu Island WWTP, Vancouver, Canada - plant24 | ecosystem: Engineered > WWTP > Wastewater > Unclassified | place: Canada: Vancouver, British...
GGAAAGCCTGTACAAATCTTTGAATCCCAGTGGTAACCCCTCCTTTGCCACAGTCCTAAAGGTAATAAAGGCGCTTGGTCTTTCATTGCGGTTGCAAAAACAAACATAGGTATTCTTATATTTACATGATGTAGATGCTGGCTCGTTTTTCCATATCAATTCGATACAAAAGCCAAACCTTATTGAATGCTTGTCGGATTTGTTAGCTGTTATATAATCCAATCTATTCGAACACTGATTCCGATTTTATCCGAACGGCCTTTTTATGATCCTTTTCCTGCTATCTTTACTTTACAAAAGTGTTCGACCTAAGTCAAGGTTGAGTATATTTTTCTCATTCTTCACCTTTCAGTTTTTTAGCCAACCCTCTGTCTTTTCCAACCTTCTATCTTTCTCTGCGGACTCTGCGAGAGACAAAAAAGCATTTAGGATTTAGGAATTAGGAATTAGGATTGAAAACATAAAGCCTCAACTGCCTTAGTCTTGTAGAGTGTGTAGAATTTTTTCACTGCGCTTTTCTCCACCAACTATAAACTATAAACCGCCTTATAGCCCTGAAGTTCTGTAAAGCATAACTTTTTGATCGTCGCTGATTCCACCTATGATTACAGTACTTTACAAATGCCGGAGCTCCGGCATTTGTTTGCTGCAACAGATAATGTAAGTGGCTGTGCCACCTTTTTTCAAAAGGTTCTCTTATTGCAGCATCAAGGGAAAGGGTAATGGTAGTATCAACAGAACATGTGAGGATGGCATCAACAGAGATATTTTAGTAAGAAGAACATCTGACAGGAGGCAAACAACTCCTCCTGTCAGATTATTGTGCAATGGTTAGGATATTGTGAGAAAGGATAGTCAGATTAATGTGAGAGGTGACACCATCATTGCAAGTCAGTTCCCGGTAGATACATGGCAAGACATCATAGGAGATCCGACTCTTGCAGATGCAATATGCGACAGGATAGTCCATAATGCCCATAAGATCACATTAAAAGAAGGAGAAGATTCTATGAGAAAAATATATTCAACCTTGACTTAGATCGAACGCTTTTGTAAAGTAAAAACGGTAGGGAAAGAATCATAAAAAGGCCGTTCGGATAAAATCGGGTTTAGTGTTCGAATAGATTGGATTATATAAACAATAACAATGAGGTTATTGATGCAGATCGAACCGGTAAAAAAGTATTCCGTACCTTATTTCAACTTCCACATAGTACAATTTTGGAAAAGTTTCATTAAAAGAGGTCCTTGGAGGCAAAGCCTTTACGGTCTTCTGCACTTGCGAGCACCAGGTGGAAACTTTCCCCGTGTCAATAAAATCATGTCTAAATCCGGCCACATTCTTTATCATATTTTAACCTATTTATTTGTGAAAGCAATATTCTTTAAAGGGGGATTAATTATATGAAGGTAACACACATTCCCTGTGGTCCGGCAACAAACGAGAGCGAGATAAAGGCTTTTGAACATTTGAATACAAGATTGCAGTCGACAGCAGGTGATGGTGAATGGATTCTTCTCACAAATCTGGCCTTTTCTGTGAACCATCAACTTCAGTCAGACGAAATTGATATTGTCGTCATCGGGCCACCAGGCGTGAGGGTACTTGAAGTAAAACATTGGGCTACTACGTGGATGGAATCAAAGCTGCAGACAATTGAAATAGAGGCCGACAAAATCACCGGCAAGGCAAGGAAGATCGGCACCACGCTTAGAAAAACCTTTATCAATCTTCCTATTGTGGATAGCGTTTTTCTTCTGACTCGAGAATCGTCGGTTTCAAAACGTTTTGCAGAAAAAAAAGTGCGAGGTGTAGGATTTTATACTTTAAAAGACTGGGAAAATGTTGTCCTATTGAACAGTCCAGCAGTTTTGTCCAATTCCGATATCCATCGACTGGCTCGTATCCTGATGCCTCAAAGCGTTGTTGCTATTGATGGCTCGATTAGAAGATTTGCTGGTTATGTCAACCTTGTGCTACTTACCCCGCCTGAAGAGAGATTCCACAGGATATATAAGGGCATTCATTCGGTGCGTCAGGATCATGTTGTTCTCCACTTGTACGATCTCTCTGCCACTGACGACAAGATTGCCGAAAAGAAAGCTCGAAGGGAATTTGATGCACTCCGGATAATGCAGCAGTTTTCTTGGGCACCACGAATTTTGGACTCTTTTCAGGAAGCTCCTACCTATCCTGGTGAACTGTTTTTTTTCACCATTGTTGACCCAGCCGTGCCCTTGCTTACCGAACGAGTTGCAGATAAATCGTGGAATTCTATGGAACGGATTGATTTTGCGCGTAAAGCACTCAACGCCCTTGCACAAATGCATCAAGCTGGAACTGAAGATTTCCCAATAATTCATCGTAATATTTCAGCCCAAACAATTCTTGTAAAATATGACAATACACCAATGTTTACTGGCTTTCATTTGGCGAAGATTCCTTCAGATGTGAGCGTTGCTTCAATACCGTTAACCTTTGGTCCAAGTTATGAATTAATCTCTCCAGAAGTACACGATCATGGCCTGGGAGCAGCCGATAGCAGATCTGATATCTATTCTTTGTGCGCATCCCTTTCATTTCTATTTGAAGGAAGAGAAGATAATGACTCAACACGAGCCCTAACTATCTTGCAGAGTGGTAAAGCGCAGCTCCCGGAACAACGCCATTCTTTAGATGACTTGTCTCGTGCGTTTTCTGACTTGCTTGGTGAATCTCAACCTGTACCTGTTTTACCAGCAGCTCGTTTTTGGAGTGAGGAACAAATGGTAAGATTCCGAGACCATGACTATCGGATTTTGACCCGTTTAGGGTCTGGCGGTGTCGGGATAACTTTTAAGGTTGTGGAAACTGCAAAAACAGGTGAGGAACTGGGAACTTATGTGGCCAAGGTAGTACATACAAGTAATGTTGGTCAAAGAGTTTTGCGAGCTTATAACCTGGCACGATCCCATCTTGGCCGACATGCATGTCTCTCGGCCATTTACGAGGTATCGAAAGAATGGCATGAAAACGACTTTGTTGCCCTCTTGACGTGGATTGAAGGTTCCCCATTGTCAGAGTTCATGGGTGTCCTCCCTCTGCTTGCTGATGACCTGCAGGAGAAGAATACGGAAGCATTGGCCCTCCGGTGGCTTCTGAATATCTGCGATGCTCTCGATACATTGCACAGAAGCGGGCTTATTCACGGGGACATTAGTCTGCGTAATATCATTGTTTCTGGTGGGGAGGTAGTGCTTACCGACTACGATTTTGTAACCAAAATCGGAGAGTCTATTGAATCTCCAGGGACTATTCTTTACTGCTCTCCTGCATACAAAGACAGAAGTGGTGCTCATCCTTCAGATGATTTTTATGCATTAGCCGCCTGCTTTTTTCACATAATTTTCGAAAAAGAGCCTTTTCAATATAGGGGTGAAGTTGCCAAGGAGCGCGGACTCAATCTGGAAGGGATCAATCGGACAGAATACCCTGTGCTTTTGTCGTTCCTGGAGAAAGCCACAAACCCAGATCCAGAACAGCGTTTTCAGGATGCAAAAGAAGCTTTTGCAGTCCTCAGGGGGGAATTAGCACAAAAGATCCAGGGAAAAGATATTGCCTCAATCACTGAATATCGGGAAGAGCAAGTTGAATGGCTTCTCTCGTTACTCCAATCTTACCCTGGGTCCCGCTGGGGGAACAAAGAAACACGCGGTCTTGATACTCCATTTGCCGCACAGACATATGTAGAGACAGGATTGGAGGAAGAACTTTTGAGGGCTATTCTGGATCGCCGGACGCGACTTCTTATTCTGTGTGGCAACGCAGGAGATGGCAAAACAGCATTATTACAGTATCTTGCCGCGAAACTTGGTTTTGGAGAGCATAAATCTGAGGAGCGCATTCTTGAGCATCGTCTCGATAATGGGCTCACTGTCCGCATGAATCTCGATGGTTCGGCAGCATGGAAGGGCCGTTCTGCTGACGATATTCTCGATGAATTCCTTGCCCCTTTTAAGCTTGGCAAGCCCTCAGAAGATATTGCACACTTGCTTGCTATTAACGATGGTCGGCTTCTCGAATGGATTGAATCTGTGGAGTTACGCGCGGATGACAATTACGACTTACTTACGGATGAGCTTGATGGGTTGTTGCAGGGAGGCGATGAAGCCTTAGATTCGCATATCCGTTTTATAAATTTGAATGGGCGTTCTCTTGTTGGTGGAGTTACAGACGAAGGCAACGAGATCCAAGCATATTTTCTTGAAAAACTGATTGATCGTTTATATGGAGGTGATAACGCTTACCAAATCTGGAAACCGTGTGTTTCTTGCTCGGCCAATTCATACTGCGAGGTTTTTCGTGCTTTAAAAATATTTGGCCCAGACAATATACCATTAAGAGCTTCAGATGAAGTTCGTGACCGTGCACGCAGCCGTCTTTTTGAAGCGCTTCAGGCGGTTCATCTCCGCGGTGAAGTGCACATTACTGCCCGTGAACTCCGAGCAGCTCTTGTATTTATTCTTTTTGGCCTTTACTCGTGCTCAGACTATCATAATCCTCTTGACACAAAACCAACCACATACTGGGATCGTTCATTTGGCCCGTTGGTCTCGGGTCGCCAGGGAGAGGTATTGAAAGAGCTGATCCGTTTCGATCCTGGCTTGGAGGCTCATCCACAAATCGATCGCTATCTTTTAAGCCAGCCGATATTTGAAAGCAATAAGACAGCCCCCTACTATGGACCTCCGTTGGATTCAGCCAGGCGCCGCGCTTACTTTGAATGGACAGAAGCTCATCTGTATGAAATAGCAAAAGATAAAGACTCTTTAGGACTTGCGCGTGGCCGTAATATTAGTCTCTTTAGAGACCTTGCTCTTGATGGTTTAGAGAAGAAAACAGAAAAATTTACAGAACTTAAGAACAAGCTTTGTCAGGGTATTTCACGTCTTGTCGACCTGCCTCCGATGGCTATTGACCGTCCCGGCGTTGCTCCGCTCCGAATCATACCTCGTACGCCCACAGAAACAGCTTTCTGGGTTGAAAAACCTCTTTCGGCCTTCCAGCTCGAGGCTGAACTGCCTCACAAAGCTGTTGGAATTGACCGTTTGCACCGCCAGGCCTGGTTAATATATACGTACCGCGACGGACATAAAGACCGTTTACGACTCGGTGCTGAATTATTCCATCTTCTCCTTGAACTCAGCGAAGGTTATCAGTTGGGGGACATTTCAAATGACGACACCTTCGCACATCTTTCTATTTTTATAAGCCGTCTTGCACGTGAAGATGAACGGGAGATGCTCGTGTGGAACCCAATGCAGGACGAGATGATTTTCGGAATAGCGACTCAATTCGAATCTCAAGGTGGTGTACTGATACAAAAACTTGTACTAAACCCGTTAAGCAAGGGGGACCAGAGATGAGCAGAGAAATTGTGGAAAACGTCCTTGGACGGGAAATGACTCGTGAAATATGGACCGGCAACTATGAAAAAGTACTACCTATTTCGGTGCAGGAGTTTGACCTTTCCGCCATTTTACCTGCTGTCTTTTATATGTTTCGCTATGGCCAGCGAAGAGGAAAAGGTAAATTCATCGATATTTTTGCTGAGAACAAAGGAACTGAGAGAGAACAGAAACGTTCAGCAACCATTCAACGTGTTGCAGATAACCTGTCACAAGATCCTGCCATGCAGGGATTTCGAGGAGAAGTTGAACAGGCTATCCTTGGTGATCTTCTTTTGAGTTTTTGCCTTGAAAATACAAAGCACGCTCTTGGAAGGGCTGAGCAGGTTCAGCGGGTAGCGCCAGCCCATTATATGTCCTCATGGGTTGATTTACCAGATAGTGTTGCTCACTTGAGATATATTCCTGAGATGATTATTGCTATGCTGGCAGATCAAAAGGGAGATGTTCTGCAACAAACTCGAGAGGATGACAGATCATGGTTTGCCGTTGGGCGTGGTTTTGAAAACAACGTCCTGCTTCAGGCATTTTGTACCGGCATGAGTATCAAAGAAGGCATTAGAGGTGGGCTGGCAGATCGAAAATCAGACAAATTTAACGAAGAGACCTTAGTCGGTATTGACCAACTTCTTATGATTCGCCTTGCCCAACAACTTGGCGGAGCTCCCGATAAACTGCGTGCGGGTGGTGGTGATCGTATTTCAAACCAGAGACCTATTGCTGAGCAAGCGGCACACCACTTCTCTGAGGACATCCGTCGCTTTGTGAGGACCTATGCTGGCGTTATACCTCGTCAGACCTTTGTAATAATGCTGGAGTCGTGCATTGCTGTGGGGCTGACAACTATTTTTAACAGCACGATTGATGTGATGCTTGAATGGGTGGATACCGGTGTAATTCGTAGAAAGGGTGATCAAGTACCTGTTCGATTATTCGTAGATGCCTCAAACGGCATGGATACACGGCTTCGGTCACTTGCACAATTATCATTTGACGACTATATGAGACGAGTGCAACGATTTCCTGTAATATTAATGGGTGCGAGGCTCTTGGACTGGGGTGCGCGATTTAACCATAATCTTAGAAATAGTGCCAAAAACACAACCCCTTATGCCACTGAGTGGCTGAATCTTTTGGGTGACATACTTCACGAAAGGCATAACGAATCAAGGGCAATACTATATGATTTTGAGAATAAAAGCGCTGTTCTGGCAGGAAAATTGAAAGGTGAAGCGCCAGAAATTGCAGAGATTCTTGAAAATTACACTGGATACGCAAGTCCTGTGTGGCGCTTGGCAGAGGCATTAACGTTATTACGAGGAAGACACAATACGCACGAAAAAATGCTTATGTGCATGGATTCCTCCCTCCTCATAAATAAACCTAATGGCCTCGCTTCGAAAAGAAAAGTTCAGCAGGATAGTGACGGTTTTGGCAGAAAATCGCGAGATATCCGATCCCTTGTCTTCACTGATTCTGTTCTGGACTATCTTGTTCATCTTCATTTATTAAAAAGTGGCAACCACAGGGAGACAAGACGTCTTTCTTTTAAAGAGTTTCTCCGCTTGATAAATCAGCGCTATGGTTTTTGCATTGACGAAGCGCCGCAAGGAATGATGATTTCAAATGATCTGCTCCAGTTAAATCGTGTCTTTCTTGAACGGCGATTACGTGATCTCGGATTGTTGGCGGGCGTCAACGACGCTGAGGCAATGAAACGCCTTTCGCCGAGATTTATTCTTTCCGAGGAGGAAGACCATGATACTAAATAACCTTCATGCTCAAATTTTAAGCAAAGCTTTTGAACATGTTTTAGGTGTACCCGATGTCGGATCAATGGCTTACATAAGATGTCTTACTGGTGATATTCTTGAAGCATTATCCATTATGGATGATTTTCAGCCTCAGGGCTGGAAGATAAAGTATGTATCTGACTTTATTGATGATACAAGAAGAACAATAGCGGCTGATTATGCAGTGGAAATTAGGGAATCAAAAGGGGAACCGATACTTTTACTGGTTGATACAGCACGGGCTGGGGCAGGCATGGACAGTATTTTCAGCGCAACACGAGAGGTTTGTGAGGAAGAGCTATTCTCAGAGGCTATCCGCATGGCAGCCCATGAAATTACACAAAAGCTTTCGAGAGACAATAGACTGTTTGCTGAACAGGCAATAAAAAAGGCAAGAAGGAGAGGCAAGCGCGTTGGGCTTTCGCGTTGGGCAGAATTTGATTTTATGGTGAGATGCGCCTTTGAGAGTGCGCATCCTGGAGTTTTTCTGTATCTTATTGGACTATGGCCTTTAAAACACGATGATCAAATTGATGACTTAGAAGGACTCGAAGTCTCTTTACTTTTTGTGAACCGGCTCATGGGACCTGCCTCTGTTACAGCAACGCCTGCTGCTCGTATTGAGGGGCTTCACTTGCAGAACCCAACCGATACTCAACGTCTGGAACTTGAAACATTTCTTCATACTGCAGCCACAAAACCATTGCTTACCGCCCTTACAATCTTGGCTGATAAGCCAAATCTCTGGGTAAACGCCCTGCGGGTTGAACAACCTTCATTTATACAAAACATTGAGATGATTCCCTGGAGGACGAGAGCTGGACAATATGCCAGATGGTCAGGCCTTATTAATACAAATCCTCCTCGATTTGTGCTACGGCCTGACGCTGAGAAGACAGGCCAATATTCTAAGATAGAAGTTCGTTGGAAAACACGACCGGAGATGATTAAAAAGGGTTCAGTGGAGTATCGGATTGTTGTTGTAACGGATATGGACGAAGAATTGACATCGAGAGATGTTACTCATTCTGCCAAGGATACAGAAAAATGCAAATTTACAAATGATGATTTTTCTGCTCTCGGTGAAGATGCTCTCATTCCGGCAAAGATTATTGTATCTGTCATTGGAAATGAAAACATAGTGCCGGTAGAAAGCGAAGAGTTCGTAATTTGTTTTGGTGATCCACCAGAAACTTCAAAAGGAGGGGTTGGGAAGAAAGTTCGTACCTTCAGCGAAGGTCTGATAGAATTTGCAGATCGAGACACTGTTTCTGCGGTTGCCTCTCAGGATGCAGTTTTGTCGGAAGATGCCAAAGGATATGTTGTGCTAAGAACCAAGGAAAGGGGGAAGACTTATCGTGTCTTTCGACCTCCGTTGATCCGTGAGGTCGAGCAACAATGGTCAGCAGAGAATGGAGCTATGGGCCGATGGAGGGTAAAAGTACGCGCCTCAGGACAGAGGGCTGGATCCATAGAATTTGTACCATTCGTGAAACCAGATTTCTCACCTGGGACCCTTTGGGACGGCAGTTGGAGCAGGGCAGAGAACGCAACACGTCGTATGGCTGATAGGCTTGCTATCAGTGGTGGTGTTGCACAAATGTATGACGAGCAGGGAAAAGCATTTGACTTGGTAAAAGAATATTTGCTCGCATGGGCAGCGCTCTTGGAGTCTGCACAAGATCCATCATTTGCTCTTGTAAATACCGTAGAAGTACAGACACTTTCAGGTCGAACAATAGGTCTCATTGTACTTCCGACTCATCCATTGAGATTAGCGTGGCATGTAGCATATGACAACCTGGTGTTTCATTCACGATTTGTGCAGCAGCTTGCACCCAATGATGTTAGAAAGGAACTTGGCATTCTTGATGGAGCGATGTTCCCTTCATTTTTACCGGGATTGGCTTCCGGCAGTACATTTGTTTTTGCCGACGTCCTTGGTTTTCATGCAGTAGGAATGGTCCTTGATACGGATAAAGAGCCTAAAGCGGCAATTGCTTTAATGGCAAGAGCTCTTGGTGATACCGAGACAGCCGACTCATCGCCTATGGTGGGAAAACAAAGCGCCATAGTTCTTGGTAAAGAAATACTAAAATACCTCGAATGCCACGACGGATCAAAATTGTTGCAGATCCATGGTCTCAGACCAGGGGATGGCCTGACCATAGCCAGATCTTTAGGGGAGGTTCGCAAAAATTATCGTAAAATACAGGAAACTGAAGGAGAGGACAATGAAAAAGTGTCGCCACCAGCCTTTGTGCTGGAACTTTATCCTTCAGAGGAACAACGTGGTGTAGCCGGCCGCTTTATAGCTGAGGTTGGTGAAAAGAGACGAAGCGGTGCAGGAGTCGTCACAGATGATGATTCATGGATGTTTGAATCACGGACTTTAGACGCTGGACTCAGTCTTCCAAGCCTGCGATGGGCAAGACGAGATATGGAGACTCCTGACAAACCAGCCCATTTAGCTGCTGCATTTGACACATTCGATTCCCGCGTCAAAGCACTTAATGAATCTGATTTGGCAACAAAAAGACCCTTAATGGCCTTTGGATTACTTTCTTACTTTGATCGAACTTATAAAAGTATTCCTTCCCCTATTTGGCAAAGTGCAATCCCTCAATCATCCTTCAGACCGTACCCATACGGACCGACTATTACGCATTCAGCAATTACTTCTCAGGATGGTAACACAGAAACTGGGTGCAGGAGATTCTCATGTACCAGTCCTCCGTACCGAGATTTCTCAGGATAAAGCAGATAACCTTCGCACGATTCATGCACTCTGTGATTGGGTTATAACAGTGGACCGCAATGCGGGCATAGAATACTTTGACTCACCTATAGACAACAAAGAAATTTACGATGCCTATGTCATTGATTGTGTGCCTGAACGTGAGGATTTGGGATGTCTTCAATTGATTACCTCCACCAGCAACCTCGACGAGGTACGAAACCTTCTCGATCATGCCCTTGATCAAATGGGATTAAGTCACAGCAGAAGGAATGCGGAATTTCTTCTTGAAAACCTGAAAGCCCTCAGTGGACGGTTGGCTATCAGGCTAACAGGGAATAAGTTTATTACTTCGGAATTAGTTGCTCTGGCAATCTTTAACGCTCACTGCCGTACAGCTCCAGAAAACGCAAAATCCTGGGTTTCGCTCAACCGAGGCTTTTTCATACCCATAGACGACATACAGGATATTCTCCCCCAGCTTAGCAATGACAATGAAAGAGATATACGCCCAGATCTGATTCACGTCTCTGTGGCGGGACGACGGGGGCTTTTATTTAGATTTATTGAGGTTAAATACAGAAGACATTTAAGGATGGCACAAAATCCTGGAGAATTAATACATATTCAGGAGCAAACTGCAACGCTTCGCCGTAGATGGAGTTCATGGTATCTTAATGACGATCTACCTTCAACACCCAGGTCAGTAAGGCGTGCAAAGTTAGCTCGGGTGCTACGTTTTTATGCTGATAAAGCACATCGGCACTATCTAAGCGATCCTGATTATAGGGAACTAACCCTCGAAATTGATCGTATGATTAGCACTGGTGGATCATATATGTTCGGACAAATGGAGCAGCCTGATCGTGGTTTTATTTTTTGTCCGGAGTTTGGTTTGGAGCCTCTTGAAATTTCCCCGCGAAATTGGGAAACAAGGATATTCCTATTTGGTCCGAATCTTCTTCCGGATTCTGAATTTCGGCAACAGACTATCCAAAGTGACTCAGAGGCGCTTCCGCAGATATTCTCATTAAATGGGAATAGGTTGAATGAAGGAAAAGAATCCTCCGCTATTGACGATCATTCCGAGGAAGATGCGTTGATAGTGTACCAAAATAGGGAAATGAATTATAGCTTAAATGTACCTGAAGGCAGTTCACAACAAACCTTTAGTACAGGAATTTCTTTAGGAATGGATATTCTAACGAATACAAAAGTTAATTGGGTACCCACTATCAACGGTAATCCACACTTAATGGTAGTCGGGTTGCCCGGGATGGGCAAGACCACCTGCTTAATAAACATTTGCAGGCAGATGCTAAAGAATGGAATAAAGCCAATCATATTTTCCTATCATCAGGACATTGATGCGCAGCTCGAAAGTAGCGTTGGCGCAGTTCGTTTCATTGATTTTAAAGGGCTCGGGTTCAATCCTTTGCATGTACTTGACCGTGACTCGGGGCATGGTTATCTCGACGTGGCAGGTTCATTGCGGGATATCTTTACAGCTATCTTCCCCGAACTGGGAGATGTTCAAGGCGAACGCATTCGTCAGGCGATCAAAGACAGTTTTACAGAGGTGGGTTGGGGTTGCCAAGACGCTGGCTCTGAGAACCTCAGCGAACCAGAATTTAAACGTTTCCTCGAGATTCTTCGGGCTCGCCCGAAACCGGATCGTGTCCAGCAAACACTTCTTTCCCGTCTTGAAGAACTTGCCGATTATGGGTTCTTTGATCTATCGGCCCAACAAGAAAGCCTTTGGGAGAGTGAACTCCCTGTCGTGGTCAGGGTTCATTCAACTCAGAACGATAATTTGCAGCGTGCCTTTGCATCATTAATCTTCTATGGGCTTTATAAGGACATGTTTCGAAGGGGTATACAAGTAACATTGACACACAGCGTAATATTCGATGAAGCACATCGAGCAGCAGGCATGAAACTTATCCCTACCATGGCCAAGGAGTGCCGAAAGTATGGTATTTCATTGGTTTTAGCATCGCAAGAAGCACGTGATTTCCATGTGTCTCTCTATTCAGCCATAGCAAATTATCTTGTATTAAGATTGACCGATGTTGATGCAAAAGCGTTGGTAAGAAATGTGGCCAGTTCTGATCAGGAAAGGGCTTTGATAGACAGGATAAAACAGATGGACCGTTTTAGAGCTTTATATTTTTGTGAAGGTAAAAGGAAACCTGCATTTTTAGCACTCTCATTGTAATGGATAGAAAAAGGAGGCACATGCCTATATGATTCTACAATCTTGCTTCATCAACAATAGTGATATAGCACATACCATAAATGAGCATATTCAATTTCGTGCAAATCAACCACGGCTATGGCTGAAACCTTATAACCGCTACATGCCTGAATCGACAGAATGGTGGTTTATTCCAAGCAAAGAATGGCCAGCTTATCATCATGGAAAACTTTTTATATGGAAAACACCTTCATACTCAAAAACACCTGGCCTACTTTATATTGGGTACTATATTGAGCACGGACTTGACAATGAACTTGGGAATTTAAGCGGAGTTAATAGAAAACAGGTAATGACAAACCTATGGTATTGGAAAGAATTTGTTAATCATGCAAAAAATGGCAGAATCGATGATAAAACAAGGCTGATTTCTTTGAATTCAAAATGCCATACCATTGTTTTTCTGAAAGCCTATGAATTTAACCGAATTCACGAACCTGATAAGAATCCAAATATACCTGTGGATTCGTTGGAATTTTATCTTGATCACAAACAAAATCATTTATGTGTAGAAAACCAAAGCAACAAAACATTAAAGCCTTTGAATGAATCACAAAGTATTAATGAAATTGTTGATATATTGGAAAATGATAAAAATTTCCGTTTTTTCTGGATTGATATAATGATAGGAACAACACTTTACTATTCAGACGAAGAAAAGAAAGGTGGATGGGAAGCAAGAGAAATATGGTACCAATTGTTGGAACCATGGCCCCCTTTTGTTCATTAGAAGCCTAACTATAGAAAAACGAAAGAGATTACAAATTCAGGAGGGAAAACAATGAAAGATACATTTTTGCAACATAGAATTATTGCAGATATTCTCAAGGAGGACACAACTATCTCTTATGCTGAATGGCAAAGCAGGGTATTCCGGCCGATTAAGCCCTTCTATAAAGACCTTGACAGGCTAATTATGGCAAAAACGACGGGGCTTGTCAAAGCAAACCCCTATAAATGGAACTCTCAAAGCAAACAAACAGCAAGACAATGTCTGACAAAGCAGAAATGGAATTTTTCTCATGAAAACCTCCCATATCGCCCCGATGGTGTCGCTGCTTTTGTTCAGCTAAGTGATTATGAATCCGGTGCACTACATGTAATTTTATGGGGGATGAGCTGGTGGGGTAAAAAAAAAGACTCCTTACCAATTTTAGAGCTGTTCGAAAGCACCAAGGGTGATGGCAAGTTGGTTGAATCCCCTTCCACCATCGGCTACTCCGGTACATTCCTTCGCATATTCAGCAACACGATGACAATTGAAGAAGTTTTAGCACTGAAACATGATATTAAAGACGAGATTTCTGATGATATTGCCGGAATCGTTAACAGAATGAATGACTATTTATCCAAGCCCTGATCGTGCACTATGCAATAAGGTTGAATAACGAAGGATAATTGGTGTTGGAATGTAAAAAAATCTTGATAAATAGACAACCGGGGCAAATTGTAATTCAAAAGAACAGTAATAGAAATCCATATAATATAAAGTACAGAATTTTGACTGTAAGAAAGCAGCTCAATGGCGCTCATGATCCCTCATGACATTTCTGAATTCAAAACCGAAGGCGAAGGGAGATTCTACCGATTCCTCGAAAATATTGCCACCGCACAATGACTACATTGCCTGGTACACGCCTGATATAAACGGAAAGGAACCAGATTTCATCCTCTTCTCCCGTCAGTCTGGTCTCATCATCTTCGAGGTTAAACAGGAGTTTCGGGGATAAACAGCAAAAAAAGACGTTAAACCTTTTGAAGAATGGGGCGAGATATTTGCCGATGATGTGGTAACTGCCGCCATATTGGACAGACTACTACATCACTGCTATCCCTTCTTCATTCAAGGGAAAAGCTATAGGCTAAAAGAAATGATGGGGAAAAAGAAGGAGCAATAAAAAAACATGAAAAGAATTAAAAGGTAAAGGTTTATGAAAACAATGGGTGGACTAAAATTGGTGAAAATAGTGGATTAGTTTTGATGATAATTGACAAATTGCTTACTTGCAGCCTGTTCGGCCGTCCTTTCCATGAGCCCTTTGAGTCCTTTCTGATACCTTCCCGGTCATGAGCCCTTTGGCCCCTTTGTGGTCCCTTTGCATTGCCTACTCTGAAAACAGTGGCGGGTTTGGCGGGTTCGTGGCGGGATCCAGTTCTTGCTATCCGTGGCGAGTTTGGCGGGTTCATGACCGGTTCTCCCCTTGCTTGCCAATAACCGGCTGCGCTTTGGCAATCACGTAATGTGCCGCTTGTCCGGTTCCACCCACCTTAACGAGGAAACCAATATCTGCGAGTTGCCGAAGCTCTCTTAGCGCTGTTCTCGATGATACCCCCGTTAAATCACGATATTGGGTATTGTTAATCCTCCCATGAACCTTGAGGTAAGCTACGGCTTTTTGCTGGCGCTCGTTCAGATCAAAACCGGATATAACCTCCGCTGTCAGCCAGTCCCGCCAGATCGTGGTCACGAACTGCCCGGCCCGTTCCTCGAAGTCCGGGGTCGGGAGCCCCGCCGCGCCGCAGCGGTCGATCATATCCAGCGTGCCGCTGCCGGCTTTTTCGATGTAGCGGGCCAGATATAGGGGCTCGGCGATCAACGGATTGCGCGGAATGGAGGCGTGGGGTTCCCGCAAGCGCTCCGGTGTAAGAGAAGGCGGAAGCTCACCGGGATTCCAGACCTCTTCCCGGCTTCCCCTAATTTGCTTACTTGCATCCTACTCGACCGTCCTTTCCATGAGCCCTTTGAGTCCTGTCTAATACCTTCCCGGTCATGACTATATAATCCAATCTTTTCGAACACTAAATCCGATTTTATCCGAACGGACTTTTTTTGATCCTTCCCCTGCTATCTCTACTTTACAAAAGTGTTCGACCTAAGTCAAGGTTGAGTATATTTTTCTCATTTTTCACCTTTCAGTTTTTTAACCAACCTTTTTTTTAGAAGGTTAGATGTTTGGAAGTATAGAGGTATAGCCAACCCTCTAACCTTCTTCTGTCTTCTGTCTTCTGTCTTCTGTCTCCTGTCTTCTGTCTTCTGTCTCCTGTCTTCTGTCTTCTGCCTCTAACCCTCTGTCTTTTCCAACCTTCTGTCTTTCTCTGCGGGCTCTGCGAGAGACAAAGAAGCATTTAGGATTTAGGAATTAGGAATTAGGATTGAAAACATAAAGCCTCAACTGCCTTAGTCTTGTAGAGTGTGTAGAATTTTTTCACTGCGCTTTTCTCCACCAACTATAAACTATAAACCGCCTTATAGCTCCAAAGTTCTGTAAAGCATAACTTTTTGATCGTCGCTGATTCCACCTATGATTACAGTACTTTACCAATGCCGGAGCTCCGGCATTGGTTTGCTGCAACAGATAATGTAAGTGAATGTGCCACCTTTTTTCAAAGAGTTTTCTTATTGTAGCATCATGAGAAAGGGTGATGGTAGTATCAGCAGAACATGTGAGGATAGTATCAACAGAGATATTTTGATAAGAACATCTGACAGGAGACAAACAACTCCTCCTGTCAGATTAATGTGCAATGGTTAGGATATTGTGAGAAAGGATAGTCAGATTAACCCAAATAATGCATTTGAAATAGACACACCCCCAGCATCAAGCCTGTCAAGGCTTTTTGGTATTTCTGCCTGAAATGGATACTGTTTGTGCGGTTTTTTGATGTACCCCCTGATTTTGTAAG
>Ga0255347_1004824_pt1 | contig 15911 bp, 16 predicted proteins | sample wastewater_treat_2_FD_192479 | JGI IMG/M metagenome (GOLD analysis project Ga0255347, IMG submission 192479) | Wastewater microbial communities from Lulu Island WWTP, Vancouver, Canada - plant24 | ecosystem: Engineered > WWTP > Wastewater > Unclassified | place: Canada: Vancouver, British...
GCTTCCAGAAACGGCGCAGGCCGTCTTCAACCTTCGCATGCTGGCCCTGGTCGGACGGTGGGACGAATTCTGGAACCAACCTGCCCTTGCTGACTGCCTCGTAACTGCGTTCCAAGCCTCTTCCCATCGAGGTGCTGTCTGACCGGGTAATGGATCATACCCGTGGGTGGGGTTGGATTGGCGGGGGTAGGACGTGGGGAGAGGCGGGTGGTTCGGGGAGAGCACGTGGTCGTTCGGCAGTGTCAGACTTGGACACCGTGGATTTCTCGTCGTGGTGCCTGTGCAATGCGCTCGAGTACTTCGTCAATATTCCGAAGATAGAGGGTATTGCCGGATTGGGGAGTCGATACTTCTAAGGTTCGACCAAAAGGTTCGTAACGATAGGGCGTGAATCCAGCGGAAAGGAGCGATTTGGTCGCATCGCGCGTGGATGGTTGTGCATGGTTGACCTCGAGAATCACGCCGAGGAGTTGGCTTTTCTGAAGGGTTTGGATAGCGCCAGCCAGAACCGCGTCCTCATGCCCCTCCACATCGATTTTGAGGAAAACGGGAGATTGGTCTCCAACGAGAGTGTCGAGGGTTGTCACCTGAACGCGCTCCACCTTTCCAGCAAAAGACTCATCCACAACCCTATTGGTTGTGTCGAATTCCGTGGAAAAGGCGAGTTCTCCGATGGAATCCCCCACCCCAATCTGATGGGGTCGTACCCGGTCCTCGATTCGGTTGAGTCGAATATTGTCCACCAGTCTGTCGAACGTGGCTCGAATCGGCTCCACGGATTCGACTCTTGCTTCGCAAGCCACGGCAGCAAGAATCGTGTAGGAGCCAATATTCGCCCCAATATCGACGAATAAATCATCGGGTTGAAGAAGGTGCATCATGAAAGCCATGTCTTCGACTTCGTGAAGACCGCAATAGATATTCCCAGTAGCTCCGGCCATTCCTCGTCGAACAAGAAGTCTTGCGTTGCCAACAAAAGGAACGAGCAAGTCACCGTCATGAATTCGGCTTAGGGTTTGCCAGTGTGCCCAGCGATAGAGGGTGGCAGGACGATTTCTACGCCCAATCGGGTGAGACCACAGAAAGCGGAATGTGTTGTGTGCTCCGCGAAGCATTTTCGAAGCGTCTCGTTTCAGATTTTTCATGGTGGTTATCTTCGAGTCATTTTGAGAAATATATCTGTAACTACTGGCAGTTGCTCGGCCTCCACATTGACAAAACCTGGACTTGGAATTCGCTCATGAAGGCTCCCGGCTCGGCGGATACGAATCGTTTTCCACCCAAGAGCACGAGGCCCCGCAAAGTCCTTTGCCGGATTATCTCCAACATAAACGAGCTTGTCGCCACTTAACCCGAGCGCTTCTTCCACCATCTCAAAGCCTCGCGGATGAGGTTTTTCAAACGAAGCGCCCAACGAACCAGTGAATACGACCGTTGGAAAAAACGCCTCCAGCCCTAGCGCTTCCACCTTTGCCCGCTGGCTTTCGACAGGTCCCCCCGTCACACAAGCCAATTGCACCTTTCCCACAAGTTGCTGAAGACATTGACTGGCGTCAGGTAAAAGCACAATATCGGGTTTGTGATGCCGATACACGTCGACAAGAACGGCTACGTCGATGGCACTGCTTTGCCCCGCATCTAACAACACCTGATCAAAGATATTGCCCCTCATCCCATCCGTAAACAAAGTCCAAGCCCGATTGGCAAAGTCAGGCATGCCGATTTGTTGCGAAACGAATTCTCCCACGGCCCGAAAACCGCTCCATACATAATCCCTCTCGAGATAAAGGGTATCATCGATATCGAAAACCACACCGCGAACGCCTTTCATCAAAGGCCCGCACTTTCTGCATCGACAAAAACGGCATCGTCGTAACGGAGCATCACGAGACCATCTCGCCAAGCATTCTCTTCGGCCGAGGACGGCAACCCAAGAGCAATCTCGATGAGCCAACGGGTGAAGTGAGCACCTGCTTCATGGCTCAAGGGATAGCCACCGCCAAAACGGGGGTTGATCTCGATGATGTTCATCTCTTGTGTGGCATCGTCTCGAAAAATCTGAACGCATAAGGTGCCAAAAGCACCGGGCAGAGCGTGGCAAACCTTGGCAGCCAGTTCTTGCAACGCCTCGGAACGAACGGTCAGCCCCTTGCTCACTTCGCCTGCTCGCGTCTCCAACCTCTTTCGCGGCACCGTACAAAGGCATCGTCCTTTCGAATCAACGAAACAATCGATGGTAAACTCCACGCCAGGGGCAATGCTCTGAACGATATCGTCGTCGTGGGTCATCTTCGCTCGGAGTTCTTCGGTATCGGCCACGAAAGCAACACCGAGGGAAGAACTGCCAGCACGAGGCTTGACGATGCAGGGAAAGCTCCAGCCCATCGAATCGGATAGCACCTGCGAGGCGTTTTTCTGTCGAATGGTGGGTAGCCCCGATTGTACGAGCCAATCGTGCGTGAGAACCTTGTCTCCCGAAAGGGCAATGACTTCCGGCGAGGAGATGGCGACCATGACTCCCGCCTCTGTAAATTCGTCCCGGTGGTTGGCGTAAGCCGGAAGCTCGGTGTCGATGGTGGGGACAATCAGTCGAATGTCATGCTTGCGACATAATTCGAGGACCGTGGGGATGAAGTCGTGGTGGGTACATCGGGGAACGGGAAAGGCACCATCGGCCAGGTGATAAGCCGAGGATAAGGGGGACATATCGGCCGCAAAAACCTGTCCCCCGAGCCCCATTTCACGCAAAGTGCCCTGAAAAATCCGAAGCAGAGCAACCCTGCGACCGGCAGAGGAAAGAAGAATGTTGAAAGGCTCCTGCATTGTCCTCATTCCTTTGAACTTCCCATAAATTCGGGCATGGTCGCGTGGCCTGCTTTGGAGATCCCATCCCTGGCGACCACTTTTTTTATCGTCATCGCAAGGATTCGAAGGTCCAAAACCCACGAACGGTGATCCACATACCAAACATCCAAATCAAATTTTTCGTCCCATGAAATGGCGTTGCGTCCGTTCACCTGAGCCCATCCCGTGATGCCGGGTTTTGCCTCGTGACGACGAAATTCGTGCTTGGAATACCGAGGCAAGTATCTCATGAGCAAAGGACGAGGCCCCACCAAGGTCATCTCTCCACGCAGCACATTCCAAAACGTCGGCAGTTCGTCGATGCTCGTTGCACGAAGGAACCTGCCCAGACGCGTAAGCCGTGCAGCGTCGAATTCAGGGCCCTTTTCATGAGGTTTGGGATCACGCATGGTCCGGAGTTTGAGCAGTTCAAAGGGTTTTGCATGAAGCCCAGGACGCTCTTGTCGAAAAAACACCGGCGCACCCATCGTAAGACGCACCGCTGCCATGGCTGGCAGCAGAAGCGGAGCAGAAGCCATCAGACCCAGGCCAGCGAAAACCACATCCAGGGCCCGCTTCCCATGGTCGAAAGCAGCGGGAGGAGGGCTTTCTCGCGTCACGTCTTCCACGAATCGTTTCCACTTTTTTGCCAAAATGGGCATGTCATAGTGGTCCCGAATGGCTTGTTTGGAGGCGGCACGCGCGCGATCCCGTTCTTTCGAGTCGTTGACCAGGGTTGCAAGGGCAAGCGTGAAACCGTCGACATCACCGGGAGCAACCACAGTCCCGCATGCATGTCCACGGACAATCTCCGCAAGATCCGATTGCGCTGGAGCAACGGCAAGAATGGCGTGTCCAGCCGCCATGGCACTGAAGGTTTTGCTTGGAATGGAGGTATGAACAGCCTTGGCGCGAAGCGTCACCACGGAAATATGAGAGTTTCTGAGCAGTGCAGCCCATTGCTCATCGTTCAAGGGGCTTTCGAATCGGAGAAAGTCACTGTCGAGCCCAGACCATTCCTTTCGCAGGCGAGAAACGCCTGGACCACTCGCGGCAATGACCACACCCCACTTCTTTTGGTGCGAAGCACCGACACGAAGCAAACCCTTTGCGAAGGTTTCCCAATCGTGCATGAGGCCCAGGTTGCCAACGTAGGTGACAATGACGCTCTTGGTCTTGCACCATGCGATAAGTTCCGAATCGGTTTGAGGGTCTGCCGGGGCCGCGGACTCCTCCTCTTGAAGTTCCACGGCGCTCGCCCCAGTGGGAATTACGGAAAATCGGCGGGGTTTTCCGTATCTTTCGATGGCATGGGAGGCCATGCGGTCGCCGATAAAGACGACTCCATCGGCACGTTTCAACCAGATTCGGTTGAAGCGTGTAAAAAACTTGGAAGAAAGACTGTCCGCGTCAGTGAAACCGGAAGCCTCGAGGGCGTCGGGATAAAGGTCATAAACAAGGGGAATCACCCGATTACCATGAAAAGGTCGGGTCAGGACGAGCCATGCGGGCAGGTGGAAGGGATTGGTCGTTGGAATCGAGATGTCTGTGTGGAAAGCGGCCTCGGCCACCATCCGCAAAGGGAAAAATAAATGGCTGCGAAGGCGCACGAACGCGCGTGCAGCCGAGTTTGACGCCATCTGAGCCCGCCAGTTTTCCGGGGAGAAGGCAGATCCGACGGATGCTTCGGGCCCCCACTCACGGGCGAGTCGGGCCATGGGGCCACCATCGACGCAAGACCAAATTCGCATATAATTCAAATAGTTAGGCTTGGTATCTTGTTATAAGATCCCTTGCCCGCTGAAAGAGTCCCCCAAGGATCCGATGACCATTCGCTAGTCGCAACTCTTCTCGAGGAATCGCTGATGCTGACTCCAAGAATCGCGAAGGGTCATCAAAGAGCAGTGAATGCAGCACTGCCATTTCTGCACGATTGAACTTCGGTGCATCCGGTTCGAAAAGTCCGGCACGTCGAAGCAAAAAGAGGACAGCTTCGCGTTGCCATCGGGGAGGAGCGAGTTCGTCAAGAATTTTCTGGGGAAGGGGCGTATCCAGCAAGGCATGGGCAAGAGCAAAAGAGAAATAACAGGCCGTGGAAACGCCCAAGGTCTCGGTCATGAGTAAAACATCGTCCCAATCCGGGGCATGAAAAGCCGCAAGCCGGTCGACGTCGGTGTGGAGCCGTAAGCCAGGAGCACGGACATACGAATGCTTTGCTGTGTGCAGGGCCACTTGAACCATATTGTGGGTTGGGCAAAGGAGGCGAGCATGCGTGCCTTCGATCGGAACGGAAGCCGCAAGAAGCTTTTCACCTGATGGCTCCTGGTCTGCTGAAATCCATCGGCCTGCGATGGGACGCCATTGCAATTCCAGCCACACATCCTGTCCAGAAACGCTCTTTCGATACTCTGTCCCTCCCGATAACAGCCCAGCTTCCAATTCGGCCGGTTCTACGACAGACCGGCTCGCGAACTCGAATCCGGAGTCCAAGACCAAGCGATGGGCATCACGGAAACGCTCCCGTGGCACCAATACATCGATATCCCCCATCGGGCAGCAAGCAGGGCACGAATACACACCCCGAGCGATGCCTGCATTCTTCAAGGCAACAAGGGGAATCCCTTCCGTATCGAGGGTTTCTGCCACCTCATCCAAAACATCCATGAGAACCTGCATTCGACTTGCAGATGCTTCGTGCTCGGCACGAGCGTCGGCCAATATGGCTCCAGACGCATCATCCAAGTCGAGCAGAGCGTGGGCGATGATTGGGCCCACGCGATTGCGTTTGGCAAACGCGAGCAGAACATCAGCAGGACAACCAAGGTCCTGGATTTCTTCGAGTCGCTTCGGTCGATCCGTCGCCGCCATGGCAGCAAGGGTAGCCGCTCGAACGTTCGTAAGTTCGCCGCGAAAGAGTCGTGATTGGCTTAGGAATCCGTAATTGTTCACAGGTCGCTCATCATACCGACGTGAGTTCGGCAACGATTCGTTTGATCCGCTCCGAAGTTCCCTGCAAACCAAGGTCGATTTCGTCCTCTAGGGACCAAAGGAGTTCCTCGAGGAGGAAAAGGGCAAGAGAGCCTCGCTGACGAAGCTCTTTTCGTTGTTCGTGAAGAGAATCCGGCAAACGCTCCGCGAGTTTTTCCAAGTCCAGCGCTTTCAACCGTTCGGAAAGCCCCATCGGCGCTCTTGCACGCAGCGCAAAAACGAGGAAATCATAAGCAATCCAACGCTCTTGGGCATATTCCCAATCGATGATGAGAATGGAACCATTGGGACGCACGAGCACATTTCCGGGCTGAAAGTCCCCGTGTCCTCGCGCCAAGGTGATGGTACCCATTCGATTTGCCTGTTCCGCCAATCGAGCCAGCAGAGCGCGGATGCGTTCATGGGGAAAGTCCGGCGTCTTTTCTTTCAATCTCTTGCTGCACTCCTCAGCGGCAGCGAGAAGGGCTTTCACGTGCTGCTTGGCGTCGATATTTCGAGCAGAGCGAAGGAGATGCGTGGCGAGGGCATCCCATGCCTTCTCGCCGAAAGTTCTGGTGCTTTGCCAGGGTTTGAGGCGGGGCAAAGGGGAGGCGTTTTCAATCGGTTCTTCGAGCCAAGAGCCGTCTTGGGCGTAACCGAGGACAGGAACGAGAAAGGGGCTGTTTTGCTGAGAACGCATGCTCAATTCTTGAAGATTGGCTGCGCACCCGCGTGGTCCCATGGCAAATACGCGGCTTTGTCCACGACCGAAGTCGAAAACCCGGATGCGACGATTCCCCGGAATGACAAGCAAATCTTCAACGTGAGCAAGGGGTGGCTCGACCCGAAACGCGCCAGGGCAAAGTCTGAAGGCAAAGGGTTGGGCTAGAGCAGTGCCCAGGAGGTATTGGAAGGGCATCCGCGCAGGCCGGGAAGTATATCGGAAGAGATCAGCGAGGAATTGGCGAACAGACTTGCTCGGACGACCTGAAAAATACGCGGAAAGGAGCCTTTGGGCACGCCAAAGCTGGCCGGATTCCCTTTTGTCGACGACTCGAATCTCCTTGCCATATTGAGCAGACCATCCTTCCGACAACGCCGTTCGGATGGATCGCCCCAAAGACGGGTCACGCGCTTCGAGTTCAGAAATTCTCAACTTTTCTCACCTGATGCGGCGCCTTCGGATGGGCGATGAGATGCTTCCATAGGGAATCGTGGACTTCCTCGGGAGATCGACCAGCATCGATGGTCACGAAACGACCCGAGGCTGCCAATTTGACATACCTTTCGCGGCGTTTCGAACGAGTATGCTCGGGATCGGGAAAGGGCTCGTTCTTGACGGCTGCTCTTCTGTCCAGTTCCTGCTCATTCAAATGAAGCAGGAAGGCCAAATCAGGCTTCGGTGAGGTGAAAAGAAGAGCTTTTCGTGCGGATCGAACCCATGCGAGATGGTTTGGAAAAGAAAGTTCCAGGTCGAGAAATGCATCGTCGAGATACCTGTCGCAAACCAACAAGTCGTAGACCGAAGCCAGGTACCGAACGCGCAAGCCGTATTGGGTCAAAGCATCCAAAGTGGCGGTGAGAAGCCACGCCTCCGATACGCCAGGACGCGCAAAGGTTGCATTCCGCTGCGTCGACTGGCCGGGCGGAGGCAGTATACCAGGTCGCACTCGACGAACGATTTTTCGCAACGTAGTTAATGAGGAAGAATAACCAGGCCGATACCAAATCGACGTCGCTTGAATCCCCATACCCTTCGCACGATTCAAAACTCCGGCAATTGCTGTTGATTTCCCGCTCGAATCAGCACCAGAAAACGAACATAACATCAATGAAATAGGCTCCTTTGCCGATGAGAACGCTATCCACTTTTAGGTTTTCGCCGCAAGACGCAAAACACGAAGAGTTTCTTCGGCACATTTTTCCCAAGAAAACCGCTTCACATTTTCAATTCCACTTTGAATAAGCCCTCTTCTAAACAACTCATCATCCAAAACACGCGATATCGCCTCAGCCCAAGCTTGAACTGAGTACGGTGGTAGCTGCACCCCACCAGCACCGGTAACCTCTGGAAGGGACGCTGCGTTGGAAACGATCACGGGAACACCAAGAAATTGCGCTTCAAGTACAGGTTGACCAAATCCTTCGAAAAGTGACGGAAACACAAGAGCCTTTGACTCGGCTATCACTGCGATCACGTCTTCACGAGGGATATGTCCCAAGTGCCGTACTGAATCTCCCACCCCAAGTCGTTCAGCAATTTTCTCCAAAGAGCCAAAAGCCGCTCGATTTGAGCCAGTAAAAACCAATCCCATCGGACGACATAACCTTTTTCGAAGAACAGAAAGCGCGCGAATAATTATTTCGTGGTTTTTATGTGGAGCAATCATTGCTGGATAGATTAAATACTGCTCAAAAAGGCAATATTGTTTACGAACAGCCCTTCGTTTTTCTAGCGAAGGCGTAGTTATTACTACTCCCTCATGTATAGTTTGAACATCCGACGGATTTGCACCTAAATGATTTACAATATCCTTTCGTGTGAATTCACTAATAGCGATTATATACCGCGAATTTGCGACAGATTTCCGGATGAAGTGATTCCTTGCAAAACGTGTTTTTAACGAAAAGAATTCAGGAAAATGCAAGTGCTGAAGATCATGGATTACAGTTACTTGTGGAGCAAGACCAAAGGTATGAAGCGAACCGAAATTAGCAGGATTAACAAGAACGTCGAATTTATGTCTTTTGCTAAGAAGCGGCATTAAAACATTTTCACTCCTTAGCCTTTTGCCCGTTGAATACGGTGCCTTTGCTAGGACTTTTACGTCCGCATCCCTAATTGCGGACCGAATAGCATGTTCAGCCATGTCAAAGCAAAATAATGTGAGCCGAATATCTTTATTACGGGCTAAACTACCAAAAAGTTGTTTGACGTATTCCTCGGATCCTCCAACCTCACCTGGTCGTAAGTATAGCAAATTTACGGCAATATGAAACATTATCCTTGCATCGCTTTCATTTATGTAAGAATCCACGCCCGTAGGACTTTAGGGACGCCTCCCGGCCCGATTTCGCGAATGAAGCCCTCGCTACATCCCAACCATCACAAGTAAGTGAATAGTTCACAGTAGAGCCAAGAATTATCAACAACGCTGGAAAGACAACAAATGGCATAAAGAGAACAACGACGCCCAACGCACTAATAATTACCGCCAATCTCGCATTTGTACGTTTACCAAAACGGAACAATGACAACCACAGACCTAGTATTAACCCAAAACCAACAACCCCAAAATCGCCGATGATCCGTGATAACGTATATGTCGGGGACATCGAAAGCCCCCTCTGAAGAATCTCCCTAGAACTATAGCGAATCAAAAAAAAACTAACGCCTCCCGGACCATGTCCTATAATCGCTCGTGCCGGCTCATTTCGCAAATGAGCCAACAACGCCGCGTCTTTAGGCTCATTCATAGCGACAGTGTCACTATCTTTCGCTCGCTCGGTGGTACGCGAGATTATCAGCCCCATCAATTCGTCGTTAGCACCAACAAGAACTGGAAGAAAGATAAGTGCTATAACCAATAACAACGGTTTCCAATATTTTTTCCGTCTTTTATTCAATCCTATCCACGAAAATAGCAAAATAATCATTCCAAAGGACGCCCATGCGCTTGTTGAAAATGTCAGCACGATTCCAAACACAAGAATCACTACGCTCGCCTTTGAGTACTTATACAATTCCCCAGACATAGCTCTGGCCAATATTATGCTCAACGCTATCACGGCGAAAGCTGCCGTGTGTTTAGGCTCGCCACCAAAGCCGTAGAGGCGAGTTACTACAACTATACCAGTACCAAAGCCCTGTACGCTTTCACGTAGAGCTAGATTTCCTTGAACAGCATTAGAGAGATCTGTACTAAACCAGGGCAACCCAAGTCGATCAGAAATAATTTGATATATACCAGCCAGTATACTAAAAATATTTCCCGCTAAAAATCCGCTAACAAGTTTATCTTCTTTTTCACAATTTTTGACGACCATCATAACTATAAGGGGTGCAAGAAATATTTGGACAAATTGCAATCCTTGAACAAGATATCGATATGTCGTTTGGCCGACCCCCCAACCCAATGCACGAGCAACAGCGCTCAACCGATTGGCTTCCTCATCGAATAGCATCGCTCCTATAGCGCTGGCTATAATATAGAGAATAATTAAACCGAACCAATAAATGCCTGGCAAACGCGACCATTTATGCTTCTGTCCGCGAATCACCCAATTCAATAACAAGGGAATAACTATAAATTTTGCCCAATTTAACTGAATTCCAATATAAATACTGAGACCTTGCAACGGCAGGAGAAATCCAACCATCCAAAGCAAAGGTTTTGTGCCTTTTACTAACGCTGCTAATAAGGAAATAGCTATTATTAGATGCAATAAAACATATGCAAACATCTATAAACCCTATAAGTCCTAACTACTTGAGCATATTTGAATGGTTTTCAACAAATTAGTCCCCATTAGGTGATTCAATTGAACGACAAGCAGACCTCTCAAACAACTCTAAGACATAGTTCTCAAATAACGCAGCGCCACATTGCGCATCATACTGCTTCGCTGCCTCAATGGCATCCCTCCGACGTAAAATTATACTGGAAGGATTACTTATTAGCTCTCCCAGCATCTCCGCCATTCCTTTTTCATCATCGGGGTCAAAAAGTACGTGTCCAGGCCTTGGCCCGATGTCTAATGCGCTTCCCATCGCACTAGTTGATAACACGATTACTCCTGCTGCAAGCGCCTCAGGTATTACCATACCCCAACCATCATAACGTGAGGGACACAACAAAACATCGTGTTCATTGTAAATATCAGGCATTTCGTTTAGTTCTCGAAAACCAATATTACTAACTCGAGAGCGAACCTCAGGAGACACCCTCTCCAACAACATTTTTAGTTCACCATCCCCGCAAGTTACCGCTGTCCAATTTGCGCTTCGATGTGACACCGCAAGGCGTTCTAGTACGTTTAAGTAGGTATCAAAGCCTTTACGAAAGGAATAACGCCCAGCGAAGAGTATTCCAATTTGCTTTCCTGTATCAGTCCGATCTCGTTGAAAACGCTTCAGGTTGGAAAAATAGGGGAATCTCCTGGCTGAAAGACCTGTGCCTTTTGTATAATTATCTACCGCTTGGGGCCCAATCGCCCAAACTTCATTTGCACCATATCCGATAGCGCGCAACATCACGTGCCGCCCTAGAGCCCGTGCCCAATCAGAAAGCACGCTTTTTACCTCAAAAAAACGCACCCCTGGGCTTTCTGACCAAAACACCCAAGGGACATGCATGGAGGAAAGAGTTAACATCGCAACTGGATTCGAGAGACCGACGTATTGACAAATAATTGCTATATCAGGACGAAAATTCTTTATTTCCCTAATCATTGAAGGGTTATAAAAAATACGAGTATTTCCAAAATATACCGGAACTCGGGCATGGTCGTGCTTTGGCTCTGGTAAACGCTGCCATAATCGACCCGGAGTCATTTCTAATAAATATAACACTCTAATATTACAAGCTCCTCGTGCAGCTATTGCATCGAACAGGTCAACTTGATGATAACTTCGAATATTGGTTATTACAAGAACTTTGGGAGGCGACATGATATTGTTTTACTTTATTATGATCAGAGTAATATAACGCTCATTTAGTCACTTTTCGTTCCCGTGTTGAGCCAATTACCTTACCAGGAAGGCCGACTACTACAGAGTAGGGAGGGATATCTTTGGTTACCACTGTATTTGCTCCAAGAATACAACCTTCTCCAATTTCAATCGGGCCAATTATTTTGGCACCTGTGCCAAGAATACAATTGCGCCGTATTATTGGTGTTTGTCACTTCCATCCAGATCGAGGTTTATCGAAAGCAGATACGCCTAATACGACACCCGAATAGATTTGACATCCGTCCTCGATGACAGCACCCGCGCCGATTACTACTCCAGCAGTGTGTGCGATTTTTATTTTTCCAATAATAGATGCAGGAGATATATCTGCGCCAGTAAGAATTAGGCACAAACGTTTACACCAATTCGAACACACTCGGCATCCTTTCTTATTAAAGAACCTTGAGGCTCTATATATAAGCAAAACGAACATATCAACTCCTTTGCTTACCTATAATATTCTAACATTACTTTTCCGTCGTAACCATTTACTTAGCAGCATCAGTGACGGCGCTTGCTTTTTTATCAGTGTTTCGTAAGGCGATCCAGCCTAACCAAATCGCTTCTACGCCGAAAGAGAAAGCAGTAACAATCGCAGCTCCCAGAAGACCAAGATATGGGATTGCAGCAAAGTTGAGCGCTATATTCAAGAAAGCAGCGACTAGTACAGGGAGGATTTGTTCTTTTGTTCTCAGCTCGGCGGCTAATAATTGTGAAAAACATATAGATGCAACTGAGCAAGAGTAGGCAATCATAATAAATATCACTACCCCATCGGCGGCACGATATTTTGGATCTAGGAATAAGGTAAACACGAGTTCTCTTCCAACGTATAGAATAATGCCGCCGATAATAGAGAGAGATACACCTGCCAGCAGCCAGCGTCGGATCGTCATCGCTGCAATTGCAGCGTTACCCTCAGATACTGCTCCAAATAGTATTGGTCTCAGCCACAGTATGAGTCCCGCGCCAAGCATAATAAATGGCTGCGCCCACAAACCGTAATTTGCTGAATACACGCCTACCGAATGGGTTCCGAGGAAAAGCCCAATTACATATCGATCGGAAAGGGCGGAGACCCATGTTCCAACGGCTACCAAAGAGAGCGGCACGGCTATTTTTATCGTGTCGGCTTTAATGCTATTTACATCTTCTGCTCTTGGTTTCGATGAGTCGCTTTGTCGTTTATGGAAGAGAACACCATAAGCAGCCGCTGATAACAGTATTCCTGCTGTTGCTTCTGCCGACAATAAGCCTAAAGCCGAAGGTATTAGAAATAATCCTATGGCAACTGCAATTGCGGGAGGGAATAAATAACGAAAAAAACGTAACACTGACGCGGCTCGCTGACGCCGCTCGGCAGTAACAAAGTTCGTAAATATCGAATACGACCATATACCAGTTGCTATTAAGAATGATAGCAGGACCACAGCTGCATAATAATTATATCCAAGAACCAATAGTATCAAATCGAGCAAGGCAAGTGGTATAAGTACCCAGCGAAGCCTCTTGAGCATACTCCAAAAGGCGTGACGCATAAACCAAGAGGAAATTCCTCGGCGTTGGAAGTCCGGATATAATCTCGCCTGCGCTACAAGCACCGGATTTACAATATTTTGGGTTCCTAATGCGACCAAGCCTAGAGCTAGAGCTGCAGAACCGTAGGCATCGGGGGGGTATAGACTTGTCACAACCCGAAGCCCGATGCCATACGCCGCCATGGTTGCGATTTGGCCGCCAAAGACCCATCCTCCCTCTTTCAAAACCAGCTTTCGGTTATACCGAGATGGCGATTCCTTTGCGCCGTTGGCGTCCAGTTCTTTTGACACGGTTGGCGGCCTTAACCTATTGTATTTACATCACTTATATGCTTCTTCGGGAAAAACCCGCTAAGGATTTGGCGGCCTGCGGAAATAAGGGTCACCTATCATCCCCACCCAGGCTCCGCCCCCGTCGGTTACACAAAAAAACAACAAATCTCCGCGAAATTCAACCAACCTCAGATGCGCCGCCCCGGTCCCCGGTTCAACCCACCCGAAAACTCCCCGTCCGTTTACTTCCGACCCTCCACGAACGCAAGCCCCCAAACCCAAGACAAACCCTCTCCCGCGCACCGCCCCACCCAGCCATAGTATACGCAGCCTTTATCATGGAACCATTTCCGGCCCATAGTATACGCAGCGTTTATCATGGAACCATTTCGTGACACAACCAAACCAAAGCTTGCCACCACCGTGACCGACGCCCACGACCCTGCCACCCAAGCCGCCCACCACATGGCCGCCCAAAGCGCCCTGCACAACATTCTCCCCGCCTTCGAGCACGCTGGTATCCGCGTCGTGCCCGTCAAAGGAATCCTCACCTCCCGCCTCCTTTATCCTCACCTCGAAGATCGACCCATGCGCGACGTGGACCTTCGCATACGCCCCCGCGATCTTCCCAAGCTCCGGCGTCTGCTGACACAACAAGGCTGGCTTCTGCTCGAAAGCTCGATTTTTTATCAATCCGTTGGTTTCCGCGCCTGCAACGTTTCCTTCGATGTCGAAACTCACGTGGGTGCCCCGGGGATGTGTTCCCTATCCGTGGATACGATGATGGCGCGTAGCACCTGGCAGCAACATCCTCTTGGTTTTTTCCACCATCATCCCGAGATCCACGATCACGCGCTGCTGCTGGCGATGAATGTTTATAAGGATCGCGTGCTCGATACCGCGCCTTGGGCCATCCAAGATCTTTTGCGCATCACGGATCTTCCCACTTTTTGCGTGGATACGATGGTGCAACGCGTGCGCGAAGCGCGGGTACAAACCGCCGTCGGCGTCCTTGCTTCATGGCTTGCAAAACACCACGACAGCGCGAAGTGGGGGGAGCTTGCGGAGCGTCTCCTTCCTTCACCTAGGCAACGTTACGGTCAGCAGATGCTGCATGCGCTTTCGCATCGTCAAGGGATTTCGGAAAACCGGCTTCGTGTTCTATTGCGTCGTTCTTCCGACGAGCGGCTCAAGCGATGGTGGGCGGTGCTGTTGATGGCCGGGCATGGCATTAGGAAACACGGATTTGGAAAGGGGACGGCGCTCGGGGCGGGTTTCGGGACGAAGATGGGATAGAAGCTGCCGCGACGGGATCGGTCGTGGTGTTTTGTTCCAAAAATTCGGGATGAGCCTCCTTGCTTGCCGTTGTTTGTTCCCCATCCACCCACGTTGTTCCCCCCATCCCTGCCCTTCCCCCCACGCGGTGGGTGGAAGGGAAGAGAGGTCGAGGCGCGTTACGCGAGGGCAATGCTATGCGCTTGCGGCACAACACTGGACGAACGTGAGCTAGCGCCTCCTCGGTACGCAACCGGCAAGAGGAATCGGCCGATAGATGGGCATGAGCCAACGACGGTGCAGCACCACGGGTGCCAGGCAGAGGCGTGAAGCAACGGAAGCGATACGACGGTTGGCGCGTCGGTTGCGCGGCGACTTGACGCAAGCCGAGCAAATCCTGTGGCAGGAGCTGCGCGGAAGAACGCTCGGTGGCTTCAAGTTCCGACGTCAACACATCGTTGCAGGGTATGTAGTCGACTTTTATTGCCCCGCGACACGATTGGCGATCGAGGTAGACGGCCCCGTGCATGAAACACAGCAGTCACACGACAAAGCAAGAGACGCCATCATCGAATCCCAAGGAATCGCACTGCTCCGCATCACCAATGACGATGTGCATCAACAATTGGAGCAAGTTCGAAACGCGATCTTATGCGCGTGCAGAACGCGAGCCACAAAACCGGATACACCAAAGCGCAAAAAGCACTCCCGCCCCTCGTCCAACCGCAACTGCGGGATCGGGTGTCCCCGCCGACGCTCCGCCACAGCCCATGATGACGATCAAGCGTAGACCATCATCAGTATGTCGTGGTTCACGGTCACGACGCACACAAAACGGTCACGGCAAAGCAAAAGATCCACAAGACGGACACTACGCCCCACGTGTCGAAATATGCCAACAATCCGTTGAAATCCCGGCTCAACGCTTCCTTGCCAAGCAGAAAGCCCCCGACGGTCTGCGGACGACCATCCCATCCGAGCAGCAGCACATCCTAGCCCGGCTAACCATGACGCACCACGAACAGGATGAGAAGGCATAGTAGCCCGCAAGCCTCACCACACAGCATTCAACCAACCGTATTTATTGATATTTTAAGAAATATGCCAATTGGACTTAAGGACCAGGTCGAAGTCAAAGTCCAAGGAGTCCCCTGCGAGTGTCCCTTCCAATGCAGGGAAAAATGAGGGAATTTGTCAACCTCTGCCCCTTCCACCCACACTGTGGGGGGAAGGGCAGGGATGGGGGGCCACACTGTGGGGGGAAGGGCAGGGATGGGGGG
>Ga0255347_1004828_pt1 | contig 15900 bp, 6 predicted proteins | sample wastewater_treat_2_FD_192479 | JGI IMG/M metagenome (GOLD analysis project Ga0255347, IMG submission 192479) | Wastewater microbial communities from Lulu Island WWTP, Vancouver, Canada - plant24 | ecosystem: Engineered > WWTP > Wastewater > Unclassified | place: Canada: Vancouver, British...
AGCCTGCGGCAATGAAACAGAGGCCAGCGAGCCGCAACTACGAAACGCAGAATCACCTATCATTGTGACCGTCTGCGGAGCAATCACCGATACGATGCCGCTCATCTTAAACGCATTCGCCCCGATAACCGTGACCGGAACGCCGCCGATGGCCCAAGGTATGACAACGTTCGTGCGACCCGCCTCCCAGTTGAACGCCGTGATCGTCCCGGCCCCGTCGAAAACGAACCACTCTGCGGGACTCTCGACTATATCCGGCGAACCGTAGTGGTAGGTGCGCAGTGCGGCCACATCCTGCTCGTTTGTGATCGCACCGATCTGCGGGGCTGTTACGTTATGCGGGTTGTCGGTGCGGTTCGTGTGTACAGCAAGCGCCGCAGTGGTGGCGTATGGCGTGAGGGCGTTGCTGACGGCCTGCATGTCGGCGGCGGTCTGCCATTCGCGGTTGCCGTTCAAAAACTTTGACGCCGCGTTTTCCGGTGTCGGCGGAAGCGCGGGCTCGAATCTTATCGCCGTCCATTTTTCTGTCGCCGCACGCTCGCCGCCCTGATACAGGTTGTCCGCGTAAAGGTTCGGGCGAACGACGGTAACACCGTTCCAAGTCGCGCCCCAGCCTGTAGCCTGCGGGTCGGTCACGTAGACGGTCGGCGGCGGAGTGATGCCTGCGAAAACGTCTGCCGCTTCTGCCGGGGCGTTCTGGCCCATGTGGACGGAGGCCAGCGAGGTGCAATAGTAAAACGCATAAGCTCCGACCGTCTGCGCCTGCGGCAATGAAACAGAGGCCAGCGAGTAGCAATAATAAAACGCAGAATTACCTAACGTCTGCGCCTGCGGCAATGAAACAGAGGCCAGCGAGTCGCAATAACCAAACGCAGAATCACCTAACGTCTGCGCCTGCGGCAATGAAACAGAGGCCAGCGAGTAGCCATAACCAAACGCAGAATTACCGAACGTCTGCGCCTGCGGCAATGAAACAGAGGCCAGCGAGCCGCAAAAATAAAACGCAGAATCACCTAACGTCTGCGCCTGCGGCAATGAAACAGAGGCCAGCGAGCCGCAAAAAGCAAACGCAAAACCTCCTATCGTCTGCGCCTGCGGCAATGAAACAGAGGTGAGCGAAGGGCAACCGACAAACGCGCTGTTGCCTATCGTTGTCGCCTGCGGCAATGAAACAGAGGCCAGCGAGCCGCAACTATTAAACGCGCTGTTGCCTATCGCTGTGACCGTCTGCGGAGCAACCACCGATACGATGCCGCTTGTCTGAAACGCTTCCGCCCCGATAGCCGTGACCGGAACGCCGCCGATGGCCCAAGGGATCACGACATTCTCGCGGCCCGCCTCCCAGTTGAACGCCGTGATCGTCCCGGACCCGTCGAAAACGAACCACCCAGCCGGACTCTCGACAATGTCAGGCGAGCCGTAGTGGTACGCCCGCAGCGCGGCGAGGTCGAGCTCGTTGGTGATCGCACCGATCTGCGCTGCCGTTACGCCGTGCGGGTTGTCGGCGCGGTTCGTGTGTACGGCAAGCGCCGCAGCGGCGGCCACGAGTTCGCCCGCCTGATAGATCGCGTCGGCGTACAGCGGCGGGCGTATGACGGTAACACCGTTCCAAGTCGCGCCCCAGCCTGTCGCCTGCGGGTCGGTCACGTAGACGGTCGGCGGCGGAGTGATGTCTGCGAAAACGTCTGCCGCTTCTGCCGGGGCGTTCTGGCCCATGTGGACGGATGTAAGCGAGCCGCAACTACGAAACGCAGAACCCCCTATCGCTGTAGCCTGCGGCAATGAAACAGAGGCCAGCGAGTAGCAATAACCAAACGCAAAACCTCCTATCGTCTGCGCCTGCGGCAATGTAACAGAGGCCAGCGAGTCGCAATAACCAAACGCATAGTTGCCTATCGTTGTCGCCTGCGGCAATGTAACAGAGGCCAGCGAGTCGCAACTATCAAACGCATAGTTGCCTATCGTTGTCGCCTGCGGCAATGAAACAGAGGCCAGCGAGCCGCAAAAAGCAAACGCGTAGTCTCCTATCGTTGTTACCGTCTGCGGAGCACTCACCGATACGATGCCGCTCATCTTAAACGCATCCAACCCGATCTCCGTTACCGGGACGCCGCCGATGGCCCACGGGATCACGACATTTGTGCGCCCCGCCTCCCAGTTGAACGCCGTGATCGTCCCGGCCCTGTCGAAAACGAACCACTCCGCCGGACTCTCGACAATGTCAGGCGAGCCGTAGTGGTACGTCCGCAGCGCGGCCAAATCTTGCTCGGCGGTGAGCGCACCGACCTGCGCTGCCGTTACGCCGTGCGGGTTGTCGGCGCGGTTCGTGTGTACGGCAAGCGCCGCAGCGGCGGCCTCGACCTGCTGTGTGGTGGCATAGGGCGCGAGGTCTGCGGGTAGGAGATACCCGACCAGCGCGTGGTCGCCCCATCCATAAGCCGCATTCCATTTGTTCGTCTCTGGTTCGATTAGGTCCAGACGCGGCCCGGCCACCGGATCGGCCTCGGCAGTGAGCGCACCGACCTGCGCGGCAGTCACACCGTGCGGATTGTCGGCGCGGTTTGTGTGCGCTACAAGCGCAGCATTTGCAACGGGGTCTAACTCTTCGGTTAACGCACCGATCTGCGCGGCAGTCACGCTGTGCGGATTGTCGGTGCGGTTCGTGTGTATCACAAGCTTAGCATTTGCAACAGGGTCTAGCTCGGCGGTTAACGCACCGATCTGCGCGGCAGTCACGTTATGGGGATTGTCAGTGCGGTTCGTGTGTATCACAAGCTTAGCATTTGCAACGGGGTCTAGCTCGGCGGTTAACGCACCGATCTGCGCGGCAGTCACGCCATGCGGATTATCAATACGGTTCGTGTGTACGGTAAGTGCAGCATTTGCGACAGGGTCTAACTCTTCGGTTAACGCACCGATCTGCGCGGCAGTCACGCTGTGCGGATTGTCAGTGCGGTTCGTGTGTATCACAAGCTTAGCATTTGCAACAGGGTCTAGTTCGGCGGTTAACGCACCGATCTGCGCGGCAGTCACGTTATGGGGATTGTCAATACGGTTCGTGTGTATCACAAGCTTAGCATTTGCAACGGGGTCTAGCTCGGCGGTTAACGCACCGATCTGCGCGGCAGTCACGCCATGCGGATTATCAATACGGTTCGTGTGTACGGTAAGTGCAGCATTTGCGACAGGGTCTAACTCTTCGGTTAACGCACCGATCTGCGCGGCAGTCACGTTATGGGGATTGTCAGTGCGGTTCGTGTGTATCACAAGCTTAGCATTTGCAACGGGGTCTAGCTCGGCGGTTAACGCACCGATTTGAACCGCCGTTACGCCATGCGGATTGTCGGCGCGGTTTGTGTGTACGGTAAGTGCAGCATTTGCGACAGGGTCTAGCTCGGCGGTTAACGCACCGATCTGCGCGGCAGTCACGTTATGGGGATTGTCAGTGCGGTTTGTGTGCACGGCAAGCGAAGCAGTGGTGGCGTAGGGCGCGAGGGCTGTGGGCAGGAGATACCCGGCTAAGGCGTGGTCGCCCCAGCCGTAAGCGGTGTCCCAGTTGTTGGTGCCACCGTCCAATGCGCCCTCCAGCGCGGTGACGCGGGGTCCGAACATGGTATTTGCAACACCACTTGCAACATCTGTGGCGATGTTAGTGACTGTGACTGCTGTGGGAGCGTTAGTCACAACCATGACACCCGGGCGACCCCACCGCCAGTCTATGCGGTTGTCAGGTTCTTGTGCCCGCGCAACAGTCAAACCACAAAATAAACTTGTGACTGCAAAACAGACGGAGATAGCCGTATTCATCATCAATTTCGAGTTTTTCATTTTTCCTCCGTGCCCCTCAAGAGATTGGTTATAGCCTGCACCTGATTACGCATGTCGATGTCGAAAGCTGATTCAGGGTCGAACATGGGCAACTCTGCTCCTACCGTGAGCACGGCTTCCAGTGCTTCTACACGTTCCGTAAGAGCCTCTAACATCCTCATGATCGTAGTGCCGTCTTCGCCTTCGCCGGACGCTCCGCCGTTGGCTATGTTGCTGTATACCACGAAGGAGCCTTGACCGGCTATATACTCGGGCGCATCTTTACCGCCGCCGCACATGGTCACTGCGTAGAGGTAGCTGCCGGTGTTCTGCGTCGGATGGTTGCCAACACTCACCACCCACAGGCCAAGGGTTGTGTCCCATACGCCTGTCCAGAAGCGGGTGTCTGTCGTTTCGGTTTCCTCTTGGGTTTCAGAATCGACGGAGACAGTCTTGGTGGTTATCCAGAGCTTGGGCGCGGCGCAGGTGGGCGCGACACCGGATATGTGGAACAGGGAAGAGTATCCTTGGCCCACTCGCACGGGGGGGAGCCTGCCGAGTATGGTCTCTTGCCCCACAGTGATGCGGAAGATTTGGTTCATATTGGCCTGTCCTTTCTGCGCCATCAAAAAAAACTGTAGCATCAAAAGGATACCAGACACGCTTGTTCTGGTTCAACAAGGAAAAACAGAGGACTTCGGGGCGGAGCCGGGGTTGGCACAGCTTGCACAAGGACGTTGTGTTTTTTCACATACCTCAAAACTACCGCAAAAACACACTTAACTTTTCTTCAATTGTGTGATTTCTCCTGTTTCTGAATCCCAAACAACCGGCAAATGAGTTTTCTCAGATTTCAGATAGTCATTCCATGCACGATATTGAAGTCGAACCTTGTCATTTGAAAGGAAAAAGACGATTTAATGTTTTCCGTCTCTTCTCACATCTCTCGCAATCTTTTATTTTTGGCAAAATCGTATGGATAACATGGTGAACAAGATCACCAAAACCGTGCATGTTCTGTGTTTTGTGCTTTTTCCTCATGTTTTATCCATGCAAACGAATGATGGGATTCCATCCGAGTTCTTCATTTTCAATTGTTGTTTCCGTTACATTTAAAGAACCAATCCCGTATAAAATAGATCCATCAATTGGAACTGTTGAAATACGGTCTATTCTCAACCAAGGAACAACAAGCATTGTCCCAAAACCACCAGTAAATACATTGCCTTCGATTTTCTGGAAGATTACTGTGTCTGCGTTTTCTGGTGTGATCTGAATTCGACAGATGTTTTTAAACTCTGCGGCATCTGTGCCAGAACCATTCCAAAAAGAACCGGATTTGAATGCCGTTGTTATATCTTCATAATCAATAAATGAACCCGACTTCCACCAGAAAGTGATACGGAGGTCGGCACCTTCCGGTATGTTTATCGAAGAAGACTCCGGCGCGGTTATACTTAATGTTTTCGGAACAAATGTTGTGGGTGTTTCCATTCGCAGCAGAAGAGCAGAAAGCGAGGTTGCACAAATCAACTTTGATGTTTCTTCACTGATTCTAAGAACGCAATTCAAACCGCTTTGATAAACCTGTGTGACTTCACTGGCACCTAATGTACGATGGATTATCTGTTTGTTAAAGGCTTTCGCATAATGTTCACGCAAACTGGCCATAACTTGAGAAGTTCCGAGTGTTCCATATAAGGAACCGACGCTCAACACGGTTGTACCGACTGTTGGACTAGGATGTGTCGGATCGGGATATGTAATGGTTATTTCTTCTTCTGGTTCGGGAGAAGAGGGGGGTGGTGCAAATATCGGCATATCTGGTGCGGTTCCCGGTGTCTTGTATGATGTGAAATCACCAGTCAAAATCAACCCATCAGAATATGCATCCATATCCTTTACCGGTGCCGTAACAACATGGTTCCAACTGTAGGGAATCCACTTGTCACCGTCCCATTTTGCCAGATAAGAAACACCTGAATTGTCAATGTTGGTGAAACTTCCAGAAACAACAAGTTTTCCGTCTGTCTGATCGAACACCATATTGAAGTTTTCCCAGTTATTTGGTGTCATTTTTGAGGATGGCGGTAATGTTGAACTTTGTGCTACTGTGGTCCACGCTCCAGTTGTTGATGAAGTCGAATTGCTTCTTAAACCAAAGCCACCTGCAACATAGATTTTGCTACCGTCGCGAGACACTGCTAAGGCATAAGGTTGTGAAGGTAACGCGGGGTATTGGTGCCAGTCTCCATAAGCCCATTTGAAGGACGGCCGACACCTTTCAACAATCTTGCTTCCGTTAGACAAAGACCAGTAATAATAATTATGAGAAGCCGTCCCATTGTATATCGGAGGAGAAACCATTTTGGAAACACGATGTTCTTTAGAACTGTCGAGATCGGCCCACCAAACTTCCTGCGTACTATTTATTCCGATGGTTGTTGTATTGACAACGTAAAGAAATGCTGTCGATGTCGAACCCTGGTTTTCAGATTCACGAGCACCATAAAGAGGATTTCCACGAGGATCACTCCCGGATACAGGACAACTGAGGTAACCACGCAACATAACTTGTGGTGTATAAGGAAGAGAAAAAGGCACACCGTCTTGTACGATTGCTTTCATCGCGTTTGCTGTTATACCGACAGGAACATACCGGTTTTTCCCTGGTTGACCAAAAAGATTTGTGAAGGAACCCGAAAGAAAACATGTGTCCCCACATACAGATATATGATCAATGTTTGATGTTGTCACAGCACTAACGAGATTGCTCGCCACACCTGTCGGTGAAAGCTTTGTGAGTTTATTTCCGAAACCGGTTCCTACCAAACCCTTTTGTCGAATTGCGTATTTTATTTGATAAGCAACACCATCATAAGTTGCTGTAACCGTAACAATCCCGACACGTGCATCACCATAGTTAAGAGCGCTCTGTGTGGAAACCCGTACATTTCCGCTCAACAATGTAGCTTGTGCCCACGTTCCACCTGTAGTCAACGAAACACCATTAATTGTTGTTCCTTCCGGATATTGAAGATTGAACGTTGTTGATCCACCGGAAGGCTCCAAAATGTGATTTGTTGGACTAGCTAACATTGGTGTCGAATTTGCAGCTTGCGTGACCGTAAAGTTTACAGTTTCACCCCCACTTGCAATTCGAATATGTCCAACACGTGGGGAACCATATCCATTTTTCTTTGCTGTCCACGAAATTACAATGTCTGATGTAGTGAAACTCAACCACTCAACATCTGAAGAAGCCGTGTAGTTTATTCCAACCCCATTGGGAAATGAAGTAACAAAAGTTGGAGGGCCACTTGTGTCAGTTGCCGCTATCGAAGCACTTGTAGATGACAAACGAAGATGTGATTCCACCTCACCGGCTGCTTGATTAAAAGTCAGAACCTTACTTTCTTCTCCAGAAGTGATTGTGACAGTACCGGTTCTTGCGGTTGCGCCAATCAGTTGCGCCGAAAGTAAAACCTCAAAAGATGTTGCTGTTGTGGAAACACTCATCCAATTTGTATCAGAAACAACAACACCAAACTGTGTCTCAGATGTTGGTAAAGAAGTCACATCAAAATTGAAACTCGACGCTGTATTTGACGCAAAAAACTTTGTTCCCGGTGGCGAAATTTCGAGATTTGCCGCTACGGGAAGGGCAATAACAGAAGAACTCAAATAACAAAATTCACGAAGCGTTGCTTTGTAATTGGTGAGATGCACACGGCCATTTGTGAGAATCATTGTTGGCGAAAAGGTTGCACTTGTCGCCGGTATAGCAGCACCTGTTGTCGGATTAACAGCAACTTCACCATTGCCGAAACTTTCCATACCCGGAATAACATCCGCAAAGTTGAAAACAACCGGCAAATTTAGTCCGGAAGAACCTTCAACCCAAGAATCGCGAATGTGTGCGTAATCTTCAAGTTCGACAAGAACACCCAATGTGGTTGCTTCAGTGGGAACAAAAGAAAAACTCTGAATCTGAACATCTTCTACTGTGGATACCCAGTTTTCACCAGAAACACGCCGTCTCGCAACTTTGTTTTCTGTGGAAAGTGCGATCATATCGGAACGCACAAATTGTGTCGCGCCTCGATTTATTTTTACGAGTGTGATTTTTGCGCCACTTGGCGTATATGCATCTGATTTTATCGACAACCGAAGACTGTTAACCGCAGGTGTGCCGTCTGCCCAAGGAAGATCAAATCTATAAAGAACAGCACCTGCAAGCAAGGTATGAGTCACAATGCCTGTAGTCTCATTCGTCACATGACGACAACACAGCGAATACGCATCATATCCGTCGATTTTCCATTCTGCCAATCCTTCATCATCGCCATGTGGTGCAAGAAAATCGGATCGCGCAATCGATGAGAGACTGAAGTTTGCTGTTTCTCTTTCAACTGCCAGATTTTGCAAAATTGTTCTGGTTTGTGTCACGGGAACAGATACAGCTTCTTGCCGCATAACATATCGTTTAAAAAGGAACCTGTAGTTTTCTCCGGATGGAGTTGCACCCGCTTCTTGATTGACAGTAATGATGTTTATTTTTCCCGCACCGTCAATAACTCTAAATGTTCCTTTACGGTGGGTTTCGCCGTCTGGATTTCGACGGATAACAATGCGGACTGTTTCGTCGGGTTGTTGTACGTCATATATCCAAGGAACACTGGAGCCATAAAAAGAAAGAGGTAAAACCGCATTTGCATTTGGTGTGACATCAACAACTGCACCGGTATTTGTGATTTCATGTTCTAAGGTTTCAACAATCTGCACATATTCTGTTGGCTCGCCTTCGTCATCGTAAATAACAGTTCCTGTATCTGAAGTAGAAGATGCAGCTTGGATCACATTGAAACTCAAAGAACCAGTTGAAAAGTTCAAAGTGACAGTCGCTGTTCTTTCCGTTGATTCTTCATTCTCCTGAATGAACAACTGAAGAACATTGCTGGAAGGTGTCAAAAACGAAACCCAAGGTGAGTTGATCGAGATCGAAGCGTTGCTGACGTTTTCGATAATGATTTCTGTTGTCTGTTGTTCTTCTGTGATTTCTACATCGTCAACCGAAGAGGGAATTGTGTATCCTGTTTGTGTGACGGTAACAGAGGCACTTTCTTCCGTCAGAACTCCATCAACATCGACTTCTCTGTAAAAAGTGTATGTTATTGATCGCTCTTCTTGCTCCGTGTTTTCATCAAAAGTGATTGTGAATGTTTCGGCATTTTTTGTATGCGTTTCCCAAGAAGGACGTTCGCCTGTCGAGAGAGTGTACCAGAAATTCGTTACAGGGGAACCGCCTTCCCTATCAAGAATACGGAAGATTGTTGTCCCGCCAGAACTCGGGAAAACAGAACTGCTTGTTTCAACAACATACATAGATCACCTCACTCATAACCCTGTTTATCGCCAGTTTCTTTTTTGGTTTCACATGGATCGGAATCGCCATCTAAAAGATTGCCTTCGCCATCTCCATGAGATTCTTTACTACCAAAGGGACCTGCTTCTTCACCAGAAAGGTAAATATCTTCACCGCTGGAAAACTCCATATCTTCATCATCACCTGTTTTACCCGGATGTTCTTTCTTTTTGCAAGGATCTTCAACTTCTTCTCCTTCCGGTTTGGGCTCTTCCTGAATCTCTTCTTCTTCGCTCAACACATCTTTACCCAAAACGATGTCGGATTCAACAATCCATTTTTGATTTTTCAAAATAAGATTGCCAAATGCGTCAACATCAGCATCAAGATACCACAACGGAACAAAACGAACAACATCGGGTATGGGATTTGTTTCTTTTTCGGAATCGCTTTTTTCACCTTCTTGTTTTTCATCTATATCTAATTTTGCTTCAGAAAGCGGATTTCCAAGACTGTCGGTTTGATCATCTTCAATCTTTATTTGATTGAACGGTTTAAACTTTTTGACCTCTTTGTCTGTATGTACCAATTTTCCATCCAAAGCACCAACAATGATAGGAAAAGAAGCAGATGTGACAGCTACTTCACCAGCATCACAAGCATAACACTCAGTAGCATAATTGATTCTAAGTTTTTGTTTTGTCTCAGCTTCTTCACCCCCCTCCACAGAAACTTCTTCTAAAGAAAGGATATTCTGTTTCCTGTATATTGCACCAGAGGTTACAACAAGAGTTCCTTTCTTTCCATCTTGATCTTTCAACCAAACATTGAAACTCTTGAGGGGAGACTTTGATAACCAGGGATTTGAAGAATGGTCGATCATTTTTACCTCTTATTTATTACTCTTTGTTGCCCAAGTCACACTTGTTGTGTTTTTGCTCAAAAGAGCGTTCAAAAATGAAGCAACCGCATTACCCGTATAGTAGGGAGAATAACCGATGAATGTCAATGTTTTGCCATCCTTTAGTGCCCCACCACTCTTATCGAGAAAGCATTCCTCGGCACGGCCCATTTCGAGTTTGTTGATCGGTTTTAATTTGCCTTTGTCTATATAATTTTTTCCACGATTGGGAACAAGGGAACCAAAACCAGAAGCGCAATACGAAAAGGTTGCACGTGTTGAAAAATAACCGTATTCTTTTTCAACCATGATTGTTTCATTTGTTTCGTTGATTGCTGGTCTTGATGCAAGTGTAGAAGAAACCGATTGATACAAATCCCCGTATGTAAATCCTAAAGGATGTTTTTCTTTCGGAAACCACGGGATTTTTTGTGTCCAAACTTCGGGTGAAACCGCCCAACCAGAAAGAACAAGAGTTCCTGCTGAACAACGCAACAAAACAGCACCCTTATAAGTTATTGAAAAATCACCAGCATTGATTTGACTTGAAATGTCGGGGTCTAATGTGGGGACATTATCTTTTGTAAAACTGGCGTCGATATTGATTTTCGCAACAGACACTTTTTGTCCAACTGGAGACAGAAAAGGTTCACCGGCAGAATTAACAACAGATGTTAGTTGGGATTTTTCAAACATTGTTTTTTGTTTCACGTGTTTGGGACTGATCTTACCATCTGGCTTTAAAGTAAGCACTTCCTTATCACTATAAGCAAATCCATTCACAAAATCTTCCGTGCTATGATCGATTGTTATTTTTGGCGGAAGATTCCAAGGTGCATCGCGAAAGGAGGGTTTAATTCTTCTTTCTGCTTTGTTTGAACCATCCCTATTCCTCGACCTCTCGTAAGTAACACTACATTCAAGAGTGAGAACAAAAACATCCGGATTCTTTTCATTTTCGAGTGAAAAAACAGCGTTCATCACTCTGAACCTTGTTGTGCCGAATGTTATCCATGAACCAACACAATATATGCCGGAAGATGAGGGAGCAAAAGAAGGATCGTAAGCGAGTTTTCTCAACGCATCGTAAAGTGCCAATCCATATCCAGAACCATATGTTGTTTTTGGATTAACCGTTGCTCCGTAATCTGTTTTGTCAATAATTCGATAGGAGATGTTAAATTTTTCAGAATCAACACCAGAAGAAATAAGTTGGTTCACATTTGTTCCAAAGGACAACACATGAAATGTGAAACCCGAAACAACAACTTCTTTTGTTCCTATCGCAGAAGTTGAACTCATTGTTGCCCAGTTTGCCGGTAAACTCATTGACTCATCTCCTTAATCCAACGATGGAACAAAATCGGGTGTGTTTCCAAACAACGCGGCCTCCGCTAAAATCGCAGTATTTTCAACAATCTGGTCTAATCTGCCAGCAACAAATTTTTCAAACTTGCCGTCAAAATCCCGCAAAAGTTCATTTGAGTTCTGCGTAATCGCTTCTTGTAGATCGAGAATTGCTTTACGATTGGCTTGCAATTCGATGATTTCCGGTGGAGTCATTGAAACAATTGAATTGTAAGTTTCTGTTGTACCATAACTCATAAATTGTGATTTGCTATTGAGTTGATCTCTAGGTTTCTCGCTAAAATAACGAGACAAATCTGTGTTTCGAAGCCGATCAATTCCAACATCGTCCAAATTCAGATTTCTACCATAAATACCCTCAAGTTGTTTTCTCGCATCAGAAGTCGATAGCGTTGCCAGTTTTGGCAAAAGAACAGCCAACATAGAAGCTGTTTGTTCATTAGAAGAAGCCTCAAAATAATTACGTTTTGCGTCTTCGTATTTATCAAAACCACTATATCTTTCGTTTTCTTTTTGTTGCTTCGCCCAATTCTCAAAAGAAGCAAATTTGTCCTCACCACCAAAGCGATGTTTGGGTGTGAATAGACCACTCGCTGCCAATGCCATCTTTTCTCTATATCCTGAAGATTGCCATATGCTTTGTTCATTTGGCGTTAAAGAACGATCTGCCTGTTGATCATACAACATTCCTCTCGTTTCAATCTGTTTTGCACCAGAAATAAAACTCATGAAATATGCACGATAATTGTTTTCGAGATATTCGACTATATGGTCTGTCTGTTTAGCTGTCATATTGAAACTTTTGACAGAGGAAGTTGTTTTTTTGATCGTCTCGTCAAGGCTACTCATTTCTTTGAGAAATGAAGTAAAGAAATCTATTCGCACCTGATGACCGGATTTTCCTCCAAATTCTTCAATGTTGGTTCGTTGCCCCCAACCGGGTTCTGTAACACCCGTGTATTTCTGACCGAGTTTACCGCTCATTAGATAATCTTCAAATTCTCTTTTTACTTTTGGTGTCAGCTCGTTGTAACCAGCTTTTGTGAGTTTTGTTTGTTCCTTTGGAGAAAGATTTTCTCGAAACGCACTCTTCATTGCATCTTCTAAAGTTGCGGGTCTAAAAAGTCTATCAGCAATCGTCGGTTTAAAAGTAAATTCAAAACCTTTTGGGTTGTAGTCTTCGTTGAGTACATATCCGAGGGAAGCTTGCCTCGAAATCACGTGTGGCATTATCAAATCCGTGTTTTCACTTTTTGTTTTTAAATTAGCATAACCCTCCAAAAAGGCAACAGCATACTTGATGTCATCGCTCCAACGTCTGAATATGTCGTTTAGATCAAATAATTTGCCTCCTTCTGTTCCTGCCTTTGACAAATCAACAACATCGGCATGTTTGCTACTTTTTCCCGAAAGATTAAGTCCGTCGATTAAATCGCTTACGACTTTAATAATAACACCAATCTTAGCCATATTAGCAACACTGCCCAATGTACTAAATGCTGATGCAACACCACTCATGTTACGAGCACTCCGTTGAGCCGAAGCCGTTGTTTGATCGAATTTCTTGTTCAGATCATCCAAAGCTTTATGCAGATAATTCGCGGCTTCTCCGGCTGCTCGCATATCACCCATACCGGCACCGGTGAGTGTTTTGTATAAACCCGAAGCACTGCGATGTGCTGACATCCTTTCACTTTTTAGAGCTTCGTTTGCTGCCGCAATTCTCGAATTGTATTTATCCTGAATGCGCTCGATGCGATAATCCTGACCCCCAAACATGAATGCGCCAGCCTTGATGGCACTAGTCATTCCCGGAATTGAACCATAAGAAGGAAGGTTGTTTAGCGCATTGGATACCCACATTGCTGCACCGCCGACACGATCCAACATCCTTTCACGGAATGTTGGATTTGATACAGGCGGCATTCTGTTTTGAGACATCGGGATAAGTTGTCCCTGCGCATTTCGTATATTGTACCAAGAAGGAACAAAACGCCCCTCCGTATCACGACGATTGTATCTGACTACACCGCGAGAAACGCCAGATGAAGAGGCGAGACTACCGTTAAGCGGTCGCCAACCAACAGGAGAAATACCACCCCCGTAATATGAAGGATGCACAATTCCGAAAACATTTCCGGAACCACCATAAATCTGATTGCCGTAAGTTCTTTGTGCGGGCGTGCCGATAACAGGTTTTCTGATTCCGCGACTAAAGAAATCGGGACCGATTCTGCCGAAATTTTCAAGTCTGGGCGGAGACATCGCAAAACTATTATGTCCACCACCAACACCACCACCGCTACCTCGTATGAAGAAGTTCTTGAGGATAGATGTACCGGCACCCAAGGTGATTAATCCAATGAGTTGTTTGATGGAAGGGGCGAGTGCCTGAAACAGGTCATTGACGACCTCCAGAGAATTAGCGAACGAGGATAGGACAGGTATCATGGCTTCCATCAGTTTCAACTGACTGTCCTCATAGGCCGAACGAAGGCGGTCGCGCTGATACCACCATGTCTGCTTGTGCTTGTCGAGGTACTTGTCGGTCGTGCCGCCGATCTCCCCGGGCGCAAGCTTACCGTAGAACTCCCGCGTCTGTCCCATGTTGTTGCGGAGCGCGGAGGTCAGGAGCATGATGTCGCGTGAGCCGTAGCCCATCTGTGTCAACGCTTCCGGTCTGCCGCCCGTCAGACGCGATATGGTTTCCAAGAACGCCATAGGGCCTTGATTCAGGGCTTCCGAGATGCTGCTGAATCCCATGCTGCGCAGGGCTGTGGTCAGATTCTTGCCTATACCCTCCGGAGACTTCATCAGGCGTGTTGTCATCTCCACCATGCGGCGCGTTCCTGTGGCCGCTGTGCGCGGATTCAGGCCCGTCTGTGTGGCAGAGGAAAGTATGGCAATCAACTGCCGCAGTGTCTCTTCCGGCCCGAGCTTGGCGGAGAACTGGTTGCCGAAGAGGGTTATAGGGATACCGAGGGCAGAAGCCATCTCTGTCAGTTCGTAGCGGCCTATGTCACGACCGCGCAGGAGCATGTCGGTTATAAAACCTTCACGTCCAGACTTGATACCGAGAGCGTTGCGAATGACGGAGATAACGTCTGCGCTCTTGGTTGTGTCGATCTCACGGCCCGAAGCCGTGCGCAGACGCATAGCCGCCGCGCCTATAGGCATGAACTCTTCAGGGGTTGTGAAGTTAGCCTGTACCGCACGGTACACGCCCTTCATCAAGTCTGTGCGGCTGCCGCCAAGTTCGCGGTTGAGCTTCTTGAAGGATTCGGAAAGCGCGGTGACGGAATTTATTGAAAGATCGGCGGTCGCAGATATTCGGGCGATGATGTTGTTGTATTCTTCAAAGACCCCGAGAGAAGAACTCACGACACGGGAAAGGGCGTAGAACGCGGTCATGCTGGCGTAGACGGAACTGTTCAAACGGCTCATGCCGACTGCCATGCTCTGTGAAGCCTTGGCGAATGCGTTGATCCCTGCGGTGCCAGCCTGTATCGAACTCTGGAAGGCGGCGGTGTGCTGCGCCGCACGGTTCAATCCGGCGATATAGGCGGAAGGGTCAAGAACCATCGAACCAGTGATTGTTCCTACATGTGCCATTGTTCTAAATCCTTTCCTCGCCTATATCGCCGGGCTACACACACGCACACCTGTCGGCTTCTTGACTCTGTTCGGCTTTGTCGGCTTGTTTTCACGCCTTACACTCTCGCCTTTGTACAACCCGAAACTGTTCGGGGTCTTACCTGCATTGTAATCGGCCAAAGCCTTCTCATACCGTTTTCTCCATTCCCAACTGGAGTGTCCGACTTCACCCTTTGTTGTCAAGACACCCTTCACACCCCTGACAGCTTTGCCTGACTTAGCATTCCTCTTCTCGTCGAGTTCTGACTTGGAGAAGAAAGCTTCAGCCATCTTGTGGAACGGGAAAGCAGACTGGTCGAATTTGGGTTTCTTGTTCTTGGGTGCCATCATCGAACGGATAACATGAACCAACCAAGCGTTTAACATCGCCTCTCTGTTACGTAGCGAAAACGGGCTGTTCATAAAAACAGCCCATTCCGCAAACTCTTCAACACCTATCTGTTCTTTGACTTGTTCTGCCGTCATGCCGATTGTCTCGGCAATCTGATAGACTGTGACGAGGGCGGGATCAGCCTTGAAATCGTTTCTCGGCTTCTACCGTGCCTCCTTCCAAGCCACCACGAAACTTGCTGTATGCCTCAAAGAAATTCTCGGCGTAGACGTTGTTCACCAGATCGTAGATGTCATCCTCTTCGGCAAAGAACGGTTTGCCGTTCTCGTCGGTCAAAAGGAACTTAATCAGGTCGCAGGTCAAACGACGGAAAGCTACTTGACTACGGTCTGTGTAGTCGTCAAACTCCCTCATGTACTCTTCACGCTGCTCGTCGGTCGCGCCTTCCGGCAAGTCCTTCGGCGGCTTGAGAGT
>Ga0255347_1004830_pt1 | contig 15890 bp, 12 predicted proteins | sample wastewater_treat_2_FD_192479 | JGI IMG/M metagenome (GOLD analysis project Ga0255347, IMG submission 192479) | Wastewater microbial communities from Lulu Island WWTP, Vancouver, Canada - plant24 | ecosystem: Engineered > WWTP > Wastewater > Unclassified | place: Canada: Vancouver, British...
TAAAAAGAAAAAAATAATATAACTTTGTGAAACAAAAATTACTGGCCTTACAGCCGGTACCATTTTGCGCGATAGCATGGTACCTATTTGACCGCTAACACTGGTACCAGTTAAGCGCTATATACACAATACGATAAAATCGCAAGGTCTACCACAAATTCTTCTCGTAAGGGTGTTATTATATATGGAGAAGGGGTGAATAAGGAGTCTTTTGATTCAAAAATGTTTGAATCAACTTCGATTGTGACTTTCGAGGGAGAACACTTTAAAGCACCATGTTGTCCTGATTTGTATTTACATCAAATGTATGGTGATTATTTGAAGCTTCCTCCGGAAAATGAGCGAAAGTATCATCCAAGCGTTGCTTATTGGAAATAATTATTTAATAGTGTCTTTTAATTATCGTGAAAAAAATTTTTATTTTAAGAAGGTTATCTAATGCAACGGTAACCAAGAATAATTTCGATATCATTGCAGCTGCATCTAAGGATACTGGTGCAAAAGTGCATGATTTTTCATCAGTAAAGGAATCTTTGAGGTTGGGAAATAGAAATGACTTGTATGTTGCAACTGCTTCAGTCGATGTTATTAAACTATATTTAAGCGGCAGAAGAAATATCGCTTTTTGGATTCAAGGTATTATTCCTGAAGAATCAATGCTGCGTAACCGTAGTTATCTGCGTTATTATATTCTATCTTTGCTTGAGCTTATGTCATTGCGCTTATCTTCCCTTTGTTTGCCTGTTAGCAATGCAATGATAGAACACTATAATAATAAATATCACTACAACATTTCACATAAATCTTATGTTTTCCCTTGTTTTAATACCACATTAAAAGACTGGGCTTTTGACGTGCCTGGCAAGTATGAGAGGAATTGTTTTATTTATGCGGGCGGGCTCGCTAAGTGGCAATGTTTTTCCGAAACACTTGATTTATACAAAAAAATCGAATCATCAGGCTTGCCTGAAACCAAGCTGATTGTTATGACAAAGGCGAAAGAAGTAGCTATTAAAGAAATTAAGAAAAGAGGCATTATGAATTTTGAAGTCGATTTTACATCAAGTGAAGAACTGCCTGAATTTTTGTCAAAGGCAAAGTTTGGATTTGTGCTTCGAAAGGAAAACCCTATAAATTTTGTTAGTACCCCAACTAAAATTTCATCTTATTTATCATGTGGCGTTATTCCAATATGTGGCAGTGCAGTAAAATCATTTTTAGAAATCAGTAAAGCTACAGAATATGCGATTATCTGGGATGGTGATGACAATGAATGCTTGTCAAAAATTTCAGCATTTCCGCCCATCGATAAAGATACTATTAAAAGTGATTATGGAAGAGTGTTTGATACTGTCTATTCATTTACATTTCATCAAAAAAATCTTTCTGATTTATTTGCTAAAGTATTTAATATTAATAATTTAGTCTAAAAAGGATCTATCCATTTGTCTTTTTAGAAGATTGCAAAAGAGTAATATAAAAGAACAGAACAAGAAATAAGTATAGATTTATTGTTTTTACAAAAGTGGCGAGGACTTATCACGCTAACAAGATGCATTTGGTCGGAGGCTTACGTTCTATCTATATTATTCTTTAAAACTATCTGAATCTATTTCTGCTTTTTTCTCCTCAATAACCTTCAACAGATATTCTCCATATTCGTTTTTTGCCATTGTAGAGGCAGCTTCGCGCAACTTCTCCTCCGTAATCCAACCCTTGCGAAAACCAATGCCCTCCAAGCATGCAATTTTGAGCCCCTGACGTTTTTCGATAACCTCCACAAAGGTTGAGGCTTCGGAAAGAGAATCGTGAGTGCCGGTATCAAGCCAGGCGAAGCCACGGCCAAGAAGCTGAATTTTAAGTTCTCCGGCATTCAGAAATTCTTGGTTAACATCGGTTATTTCCAATTCTCCCCGAGCCGAAGGCTTGATTTGCTTGGCTATCTCTACAACTTTATTCGGGTAGAAATATAACCCAACGATTGCGTAATTGCTTTTGGGTACCTTTGGCTTTTCTTCTATGTTAACGCAGTTCCCTTCTCTATCAAATTCGGCAACTCCATAACGTTCCGGATTATTTACCCAATAACCGAAAATAGTGGCCTTGTTGTTTTGCTCGGCATCAATTACAGCCTGTTTCAATTTGCCTGTAAAATGGCTGCCATAAAAGATATTATCACCAAGCACTAAGCATGCGCTGTCGCTACCTATGAACTTTTCGCCTATGATGAATGCCTGCGCAAGGCCATCGGGAGAAGGTTGTTCGGCATATTCGAAACGGACTCCGAAATCTTCGCCCGTTCCTAACAGCCTCTTAAACCCGGGCAAGTCGTATGGGGTGCTGATAATAAGAATATCCCTGATACCGGCGAGCATAAGCACGCTGATGGGATAATAAATCATCGGTTTATCATAAATCGGCAGCAACTGCTTGCTCACGCCCTTCGTTATGGGGTAGAGCCTTGTGCCGGAGCCGCCTGCGAGAACTATGCCTTTCATTGAAATGTTAGGTAAATAAAATATATTAATCTGGCTCCTTAAGTCGTAAATAAGGCGCTGTCATTTAAGCAATTGTGCCCTGTAGGAGAGGAATGCATGCAGCTCATAGTTATTACATCATAAATTAACAATACACTTCCTACCTAATCTTTCAAAGATAACAATAATTACGAGAAGTCACTTCTTGCTTTCTCAAATCATCTTCCAATGCCTCGATAAACGAAACCATAGCTTTCTAATTCGGACTTGTCATATATGTTACGTCCGTCTATAACCACATTGCCTTTCATAGTCTTTTTAATTTCGCTCCAATTAGGCATTCGGAATTGTCTCCATTCGGTTAAAAGCAACAAGGCGTGTGCTTGAAGAGCGGCAGCATATATATCTTTACAGTAGATAACTTTATCTCCAAAGAATTGCCTGCTTTCTTCCATAGCTGCCGGGTCGTAGACGCGGACAATTGCGCCTGTCTCAAGTAAGCGCGAGATGACAACCAACGAAGGAGCCTCTCTAATATCATCTGTCTCCGGCTTGAATGCCAACCCCCAAACGCCAACAGTTTTATCTTTCAAGTCAGGAATCTCTGCCTGCAGTTTTTCAAAGACAATGTTTTTCTGTCTTGAGTTCACTCTATCCACAGCTTCGATTACCTCCATATTATAATCGTTTTCTCTGCCGCTGTGTATCAGCGCCTTCAAATCTTTAGGAAAACAAGAGCCGCCATATCCGCATCCCGCATACAAAAACTTTTTGCCTATACGGGAATCGCTACCAATACCATTGCGCACACTTTCCACATCTGCTCCAACTCTTTCACATAGATTGGCAATATCGTTCATAAAAGAAATGCGTGTGGCTAACATGGCATTTGCAGCATACTTTGTCATTTCAGCCGATGGGATGTCCATAAAAATGACGCGGAAGTTACGAATAAGAAATGGCTTGTATAGCCTTGTAAGCACTTCCTCGGCTCGAGGACTTTCGGTTCCAACAACTACGCGATCCGGACTCATAAAATCCTTAACGGCGCTACCCTCTTTTAAAAACTCCGGATTGGATGCCACATCAAAAGGTATGTCTACTCCCCTTTTGGCAAGTTCTTCTTTTATCACCTGCTTTACTTTGGCCGCTGTTCCGACAGGAACTGTGCTCTTGGTTACCAAGATACAATACTTTTTTATATTGCGCCCGAACTCTCGTGCAACATCTATGACATAAGAAAGATCGGCAGATCCATCTTCGTTAGATGGCGTACCCACTGCAGAGAACACTAATTCCACATTATCCAGGACTGATGCAAGCGAAGTGGAAAAATGCAAGCGGCCCGCCTCCATATTACTCTTCACTATATTAGAAAGCTCCGGTTCATATATCGGAATCTGTCCTGCTAAGAGATTGTCTATCTTGGATTTGTCTATATCTATGCACGTTACATCGTTCCCCATCTCCGCGAAGCAGGTTCCGCTTACAAGACCGACATAGCCGGTGCCAACTATTGCAATGTTCATAATTGCAAAGATAGCAATATTTTCTGTTGGGGGTATAAAAAACCGCCTGTGGTGAACTTAGATAAATGCTCGCTCTATAGATAGAAGATATTTCTTCGCCTCAAGTCCGCCTGCATAGCCGGTGAGGGAGCCATCTGAGCCGATTACTCTATGGCATGGGACAATTATGGAGATTGGATTGGCGCCGATAGCGCCGGCAACTGCGCGGACAGCTGAAGGTCGTCCGATTGCCTTGGAAATGGCGGCATAACTTTCTGTTTTAGCGTAAGGGATGTGAAGCAGTTGTTTCCAAACCGCCCTTTGGAATTCGGTACCTACCAAGTTTAGGGGGATGTCGAAAGTTTTTCGCTGGCCATCAAAGTATTCTTCTAGTTGCTTAATGGCAATGGAGATAATTTCGATGTCCTTGTGGGACTCGGTGGAACATCCAATTGAAGGGTTAGCATCATTACATGGTGCGGATGTTAAATCTGCGTGGCGTTCCGCCCAATCGCAAAGCGTAAGCCGACCATCCTGCGCCTCTAAAATCAACTGTCCAACAGGAGAATTATAGTAAAACATCTATACAACAAATGTTAAATGTATTTTACAAAATCTCAAAAAGTACAAGTGAGCGGTATGGTTTACACAAGCCCGCCTGCAACCGGCTTTAATAAAGCGCGCAGGCGTTGTTCGATTATCGCTACTCCGCCACGGACATCAGATTCGATGTTAAGCGGGAGAACAGGATCGTGCAGGGAAAGGCGGAGCAGGAACCATCCGCTCTCCTCGGGAGCCGAGCAATTCACGCGGACGCCTTCGAAATTAGGCTCCTCAAGGCTCCAGTCGGCTACATTTGAAGCCTCTCGACGAACAAACTCAAGGACTTCACTCCCGTAGGCAGCAAAGTCTTCCTCCGTAATTTTAAAACGTATCTCTTTATCTTCAAGAGGCTGGCGCAAATCTGCTATGAGTGAGCCCAATTCACGCCCTTGACGGGCAAGCTTTGCAGCTTCGAGAAGTAACTTGGCAACCAAAAATGCACCGTCATCTAAATAATAGTTCTCACGCAAAGCACAATGACCCGATGTCTCAATGGCTATCCAACTCTCCTGTCCCACACTATTTAAACGTTTGGACTCGTTTATAACATTTTTATAGCCGCGCTTGAAGCGGTGATGAATGCCTCCGCGCGTTGAAATGCATTCCGCCAGGCCAACGCTGGTAATGCTGTCGGTAACTATCGTGCTGCCCGGATGTTCGCGCAATATTATATCAGAAATAAGCGCAATAAGGGAATTCCGGTTGATAGGGCTACCTTGCCTATCCACAATGGCTGAACGGTCCACATCGGTATCGAAGATGATGCCGAGATCGGCTCCGCTACGCACCACTGCGCTGCAGATGGAATCCATCGCCTCTGCATTTTCGGGGTTGGGAACATGATTGGGGAACATTCCGTCCGGCTCTAAAAACTGGCTTGTAGAAATATCAGCGCCGAGCGGCCGAAGCACGTCCGTTGCAAAGAATCCGCCAGCGCCGTTACCGGCATCCACCACAATCTTCATCCCCTCAAGGGGCTTTTCCGCATCCGCTCCACGGCGAATGTAGTCTACGAGAATTGCAGAATATTCGCTCATATAGTCGCGAGAGGAGACAGTGCCGACAGCGGTTTGAGCAGAGCCAGCACAATGTTGCAAAGAGCAGTCGGAGGAGGAAATGGAACCGCCCTCGCTATCGCAACAGGAAGGGCAAGACGAATCAAAATCTTCTGCAATCTCAAGAATCTCAGAAATATCAGCTTTTTCCAAGCCACCTTCGGGTGTGAAAAACTTAAACCCATTACGATTGTAAGGCAGATGGCTGGCTGTAATCATTATGCCTGCCGAACAGGGGCGCTTTGAGTCGATGGTAATCATGAACATGGCAGGAGTGGAAGCAAGGCCGCAACGGACTGCATCGGCACCCGATTCGCATATCCCCTTTATGATAGCATCTGACAGCATAGGCCCTGAGATTCGGGAATCCACGCCTACCGCTACGCTAAGACGACCCGTATTTCTGCGCCTCAACCATTCCACAAAGGCTTTGCCAATAATGTAAGCTGTTTCTGCAGATAAATTGACCGCTTCCCCCTCCACGCCCTCAATGGCCACGCCGCGGATATCTGAGCCATTCTGTAGTTTTTTCCAATCCATAGTTATAATTATTTTATTTATCAATCAATCCCCTATTACCTCTACGTCTTCCGGTGCTATGATTGCAGTGGCCACGTTGGTGATGAATGGGATTTCCACAACAACGCTGCGGCCGCGCTTTCCGGCAAGCCTGACGAAAGTCCCTTCCACACCCGCAAACTTGCCTTCTGTTATCCTGACACGGGTGCCTTTGGTGACATTAAGTTCACCCGGCAGGAAGAAGCGGATTTGTTCATCATAACTGTCGCATACTTTTTTGAAATCTTTCATCTGCTTGTCCGGCACTATTATAGGCACATTTTTGTCGCCTTCGCGATTGGTGCGATATTGTAAATAAGGGATGCTTTGTTTGGCGTTTTGGATGGTTTCTTTTGTACAATGCACAAAGATCAGATTGTGGATGATAGGCACCAACATCTTCTTTTTCATTGCCCCCTTCACTACAATTTCGTAGCGCATCGGCACATAATTCTCTATCCCCTTTTCATCAAGGGCGGCCCGGGCCTTGAGCTCGCGTCTGTAAGGGGCGCTCATGGCAAACCACTTGGGTTCATCCGGCGGAGGCAAGATGCGCCGCGCTATCTTCTTTTCGAGGTCTATTATCTCTATCTTATCCTTTATCATCTTATCGGAATTTTTGCGGGAAGCAACTTTACAAAACGAAAATCAAGTTGCATCACATAGACAAATATAGTTAAAAAAGATTATCTTTGTCACCAGGATATACCGCAGAAAGATATCACTGTTCTTATGGCACAAAAAAAGTTCAAGCGCTCGCTTATTGAAGCACTCGTCTTAATTGCAATTTTCATTCTTGTTTTCGGGGTGCTCGGGCACTTTATGGGTGGCAAAAACCTTGTGCGTACCATAATGGCAACCGCCCACGACCTGCTTCTGAATACGGTCTTCTTCCTTATGGGAATTACCGTATTAGCAGGAGCGCTGAGCAGGATTCTTTCCGAATTCGGAGTGGTAGCCCTTTTAGAAAAGCTCCTCCGTCCATTTATGAAACCGCTTTTTAATCTGCCGGGGGTGGCTGCCATAGGAGCTGTGATAACCTTTCTGTCCGATAATCCGGCCATCATCTCGCTGAGCAAGGACCGCAAATTCGCATCTTACTTTAAGAAATATCAGTTAGTGTCACTCACCAACTTCGGCACGGCCTTCGGTATGGGACTCATTGTCATACTTACCATGTTTGCTTATGGTAATGTCGCGGCAACGTTAGTCGGTCTTTTCGGCGCCATCTGCGGGTCTGTCATATCTACCAGGCTTATGCAGAGATCTATCCTCAAGGCCTATCCCGAACTTGATGCCCCCGCTGAACCGGACTATAAAGAAGATGAGGAAATAATGGAGGAGGCCAAAGGGGAGACCAAGAAGAAAGAGGGAGTGTTCATGCGCTTTCTCAACGCTCTTTTGGATGGCGGTAAAAGCGGAGTGGATTTAGGTTTGCAGATTATACCGGGAGTGTTGATTATCACTACTTTCGTGCTGCTTACCACCTTCGATGCTGGCCCTGCCGGAGTGTATGATGGTTCAGCGGCACAAGGCGTGCCCATTATTCCCTGGCTCGCCGGGAAAATTGATTGGTTGTTTGAATGGCTGTTCGGCTTCAAGGATATGAGACTGATTGCATTCCCGATGACTGCGCTCGGAGCTGTGGGAGCCGCACTCGGGCTTCTGCCGTCATTCAACGCTGCGGGCATTTTGGATGGCAACGCAATTGCAGTATGCACCGCCATCGGCATGTGCTGGAGCGGCTATCTGAGTACTCATACCGCTATGCTCGACTCGCTCGGCTACCGCAAACTCATTACCAAGGCCATCGGCGCCCACACCATTGCCGGAGCATGTGCCGGAATCATCGCGCACTTTGTTTGGCTGCTGGTGTCATTATTGTAATATAACAACAATGGCGGCTCTTAGAGGCCGCCATTATTGTATAAAATCAACTTAAAAGATCAATCCATCCAATTTCTGATAACTTTGCCTTCTTTATCTTTGAAGTTGCCGCAAAGAATTATAATCCAGTCGATGATCGTCCAAATTCCAAGACCGCCTAAGGTAATCAGCATTAAAAATCCTGAACCCGGTCTGTTGCAATAGAAGCGATGGGCTCCGAAAAGGCCTAAATATGTGCAAAGAAGAAAAGCAACCAATCTGCTTTTGGGAGAAACGTTGGGCATCCTGACGCCAGTCGGGCAACCGCATTTTACGCAAACAACAGCTCTGTCGGCTATTTCTGCTCCACAATTACTGCAATACATAACGATAAAAGTTCTAAGGTTTCCACAAATTTAGATATAATCTTCGGATTTTACGCCCGTTAGGAAATAATAATGGAAACCTCGTTTTCGTGCCCCGGGCCGGGATCGAACCGGCACGTCTTCATCAGACACAGGATTTTGAGTCCAGCGCGTCTACCAATTCCGCCACCGGGGCAAACGGACTGCAAATATACGAAAATTTGGAATTTATTTTCCAAATTCATACCTTGCATTGTAAAACTCAGCGCCGACGGCTGTTGGGTAGCGAAAAAGAAATGAATATACTTGAACTAATAAATTCTTATCAGCAGGTATTTGTGGTTTGCGACCGCAATGTGGAGAGTTTTGCGCGAAAGATAGGCGATTATCCCCTGCTGCCTTTTCATGCATGCGAACAAAACAAAACCATCGATACGGTAGTGTCCATCTGCCGTTGGTTGATGGAAAACGGGGCCGACAGGAAGGCTCTCCTATTGGCAGTCGGGGGAGGCACAACCACCGATGTCGTGGGTTTTGCAGCTTCCATCTATAAGCGGGGAATAGCCTACGTAAATATCCCCACCACCCTCCTCGGTATGATAGACGCCGGAGTAGGGGGTAAGACGGGGGTAAATCTCGATTCTTATAAAAATATGTTGGGCAGTTTCAAGCTGCCCGAATTTATATGGCTGTACCCCGAAGTGCTGAGGTCGCTTCCTCACAGGGAATTTCTTTCCGGCGCTGCTGAAATGCTCAAAACTTTTATAATCTCCGATAGAAACGGCTCTTACGCCCGCGCAGTGCGGTTGTTTTCGAAATATGTCTCCGATGGCGTTTCTCCTGTCGAAAAAGCTGACGGCCATCAAGAACTTTCGGCCTTGATTCAAGAGGCTTCAGATATAAAGCAGGATATTGTGGAGAAAGATCCTTTTGAGAAAGGGGATAGGAGCAAGCTGAATTTAGGCCACACTTGGGCGCATGCTATAGAGTGGTGGAAACCTGGGGCTTACACGCATGGTGAGGCGGTGGCGATAGGGATAATTCAGGCAGCCCGAAAGGCGGAAGAGCTTGCGCTTACGCAGAAGGGAGCGGCGGGAAAGCATGGGCTTACGCAGAAAGGCCTGGCAGATAGGTTAAAGGAAGATTTCTCCGCTTGCGGCCTGCCCACTGAATTGCCCTGTGCCGAGAGTGAACTTCTACCTGCTATGCGCTGCGACAAAAAGGCAAACGGAGGAAGCATTCGTTTTGTACTGCCCGTCAGTATAGGAAAAGTCATTGTTAAATCCATTCCATTATAATTATTAAAAAACTTTCGTTTTTACTTGTTCTGCTTTTGATTGCAGCCCCTCTCTGCGATGCCCAAAAAGCCCCAATAAGCGAGCCCATCGATTACAAAGTCGGAGCAAGAGCGGGGGTGGCTATATTTCCTGTAATACCGACTGTCGGTTTAATGTTTTCAGCGTTTTTCCGGGCGCTTGAGTTGGAGGACGATGAACACTTGGACTACGACTTCAGGCCTTGGACCTCGTTGGAGGCTCAATATTTTTTCAATAAACGGATTTCGTTAGGTATAGATGTCGGCTTTTATACCTCAGATTACGCTATTAGAAAAGATGAGACAGAGGAAATTGTGAGTGAAGGCCAATACATGACCCTTATAAGTGTTCTGCCCGAATTCAGGTTCAATTACCTTCCAAGGGAAAAATTCTGCCTTTACGGCACTGCGGCCGTAGGAGTCATGCTTTTAGGAGGAGATAATATTATTGAAAGTGCAGCTTTCAATTTCCAGCTGAATCCTATCGGCATAGAATTCGGCAAAAGACTATATGGTTTTGCTGAACTTGGCGCCGGCCTCTGTTTTCTTGGCGTAAGAGGAGGTTTGGGAATCCGTTTCTAATAATCGAACATTTCCCAAAAGCCGGGGAAACTCTTGGCTACGCACCCGGGGTCATCAAGTTCAATCGGCTTCTCAGCGCCCATAGATGCGATTTTCAGGGCCATCGCCATGCGGTGGTCGTGATGGGTGCGGAAAAGCCCCCCTTTCAATAAATTACCGTTTACTAAACGTTTGGTAAGCGTTTGACCATCTATAAAAAGAGTATCTTCTTCGATTGCCGCCTCAATCCCCAAGCCTTCTAACATTTCCATTATAGCGGCGGCGCGGTCGCTTTCTTTAGAGCGCAACCTGTTTACTCCACATAGCAAACTTCTTCCATCGCAGAATGCGGCAAGCACCGAGCAGATGGGGAAAAGGTCGGGGGCATTGCCCAAATCGGTTTCGAATGCTTCCAACGGAGCCTTGCTGACGCACACTGCGCCATCGAGCTCCGACAATACCGCTCCTGCCTCCACCAAAATATCTACAATAGAAATATCCGCCTGCAGGCTCTTGGCGAAAAGGCCTCTCACTTCCGCCTTGCCGAATATTGCTCCCGCCACAAGAAAGTTGGCTGCGGCGCTCCAATCCCCCTCTATCTCCAAATCCGCCGCCTTATAATCCTGCCCTCCCTTGATTGTAAAGGCTATCTGGCTGCAAGCGCTCCAATCCATCTCCTCTATAAATTTCTCATCTCCTTCCATCTCCGATTTTATACGCACGCCGAACTTTTTAAGTATGTCTTCGGTAATGAACATGTACGGAATGCTCTTAGGCTCAGAAACATACAAGGTGGAATTTTTGTCGCAAAGCGGCAAAGCCATCATCAGTCCGCTTATCAGTTGAGAGCCGTCTTTCCCGGAGATTTCGGCATTTCCGGCAATAAGAGGAGGCGTAAGTGAGAGCGGAATTTTATCCGAGCGGATGGGTACGCCAAAGCTCGCCATTATATCCTGAACACCCTTCAAGGGCCTTCGCAGGAGGGTTTTCTTCCCATCTATAATAACGGGTCGGATGTTGAGAACAGCCATCAAGGGTATGCAGATGCGGGCGAGCAAGCCCGATTCTCCGACATTCAGTTCGCTAAGGGCGGTTTGAGCCGCGCCTGCTCCATCGATTATAAGGGTGCTGCCATCAAGATGGATGTGTGCGCCAAGAGCTTTGGCCACGCGGATAGCGGCTTCGCTGTCCTCGCAAGAGGTATATTGATAAAGATGTGAGCGGCCGTCTGCAAGGGCTGCCGCAATGATGGCCCGCTGCGCAAAGCTTTTGGAGGCGGGCATTTCGAGGTCGCCTACACGCCAGAAGCCGCGAAAATCTCCATATACCAAGCGATGCATCTCCTCGAAGCTGTATTGTCCCGCAGCGGTTTCAAGGCCTTCGGAAAGCGATGCATAAGTGAATGGGGCGCCCGATTTCAGGCAAGAGAGGCGTGTGGAGCGGGCCTGCTCCCCCATCGCAAAGGCGATAAGTTTGCGCCCATCCTCTCTATACAAAGCCTCCAATACGGCAATATCTTCCGGCCCACCTGCGGTGGTTACAATCTTCGCTATATCCGCCCCAAAGCGGTAGCAGCGCGCCCTTATCGACTGCAGTTCTTCCAAAGAAGGGGTGTAGTCGTAATTATGGTATGAGCGGATGATTTCAGTGCCATACTCGCGGCACAATTTGCGGAAGCGCCTGCTGAAGCCCTCCGGGGCCGAAATGTCCAAATCGGCATAATGCGCCCCGCTTACGATTGCTATATTCAGAAGCCTCTCGCATTCTTCATCTGAAAGTCCGCCGGAACATGGCTTGTTCTGCAAGGAAAGAGACGATGCCGACCCCTCGCACTCTTCATCGGAAAGTTTGTCGGAGCGTGACCGGCCATTCGGGGAGGCAGGCGGACAAGGTGCCGAGCGGCAGGTGGCAATCAGCGGAGTATCGGTGTTGGAAAAAATGTCTTCTATCTCCTTATCAGAAAGCTTGCATAGGTCCAAACGGATTTCTGCAAGCTCTATCCAAGGGTCATCGAGAAGACGTAGAATCTCCTCGTGGTTTTTATTCTGAATTACGGTCGCAATCATTCCGGCCGTAAATTATCTTTTCTCTGCAATCTCCGCAGCTTTGAAATAGCGATAATTGTTGAGTTTAAGTTCGCCTGCGGCAAGTTCATCAATTACAATTACAGCGTTGGGGTGATTCTGCAGTGCGCTCGCCGTAACCACATGCGTTATAGGCCCTTCGATGGTTTGCTGAATAGCATGCGCTTTTTTGGGGCCGGTGGCTAAAATAAGCACCTCTGCAGAATTGAAAATGGTGGCAACGCCTACCGAGAGAGCCTGTTTGGGAACCTGACTTATGTCGTCCCCGAAGAAGCGGCTGTTCACGCGGATGGTCTCATCCAAAAGGGTAACCACACGGGTAAGGCTGTTAAGGGAAGAGAAAGGCTCATTGAAGGCAATATGACCGTCCTCGCCGATGCCGCCGAAAAAGAGGTCGATTCCTCCCGCCTTGGCTATCTTTTTTTCATATTCCTCACACTCTGCATCAAGGTCTTCCGCCAATCCGTCAAGGATATTGATGTTGGCGCGGGGGATGTCTATATGGTCGAATAAATGGCGGTACATGAACGAATGGTAGCTTTCGGGATGTTCTACAGGAAGCCCCACATATTCGTCCATATTGAAGGTGATTACATTTTTAAAGCTGAGGGAACCGCTCGCAACCATGCGTACCAATTCCGCATAGGTTTCGATTGGAGTGGAGCCGGTGCAAAGCCCTAAAACAAAAGGCTTTGAAGAGACAGCCGCTTTTGCTTTTATAGCGTCTGCAATGCGCCCGGCCACCCAAAGAGAGGATTCTTTTGAATTATCTCGAATTATTACTTTCATTTTAAAATCTAATTACAGACATAATCAAAGCAGGTGCGCCCCTACGATAAGGCCGGCCATCACTATTGCAACCATGCTCATAAGTTTGATGAGTATATTGAGAGACGGGCCTGAGCTGTCTTTGAAGGGGTCTCCGACGGTGTCGCCGACAATGGTTGCCTTGTGGTTTTCGGAGCCCTTGCCGCCTAAGTGGCCGTCTTCTATATACTTCTTGGCATTATCCCATGCTCCGCCTGAATTGGCAAGGAAAATAGCGAGCACGAAACCTGCTCCTAAAGCGCCTGTAAGAAGACCTATAACCCCTGCAGGACCGAGAAGCAGACCGGTAAGAACCGGAGATATTATGGCAAGCAGGGCCGGGAATATCATTTCGCGCTGAGCTCCCTGAGTTGCAATCGTTATACACTGATTATAGTCGGGACGCGCTTTGCCTTCCAAAATACCCTTTATCTCGCGGAATTGACGACGAACTTCCAAAACCATCTTTTCTGCCGCACGACCTACTGCATTCATGGTGAGACCGCAGAAAAGGAAGGCCATCATGGCGCCGATGAAGATGCCGCAGATTACTGCAGGATTCATCAGGTTGACATTGTAAAGCCTTATAATGTCGGGAATAGAGGCCTTGGTTGCATCTATGAGTTGTCCTCCGGCGCTTGCGACCTGTTGTCCCATGCTATGGAGGGCGATTTTTATTTCCTCTATGAAAGATGCCAGAAGGGCGAGGGCGGTAAGAGCGGCAGAGCCTATTGCAAAGCCTTTGCCGGTAGCGGCGGTGGTATTGCCGAGGGCATCTAAAATATCGGTGCGCTCACGTATAATGGGGTCCAATTCGCTCATTTGGGCATTTCCGCCGGCGTTGTCCGCAATCGGGCCGTAAGCATCGGTGGCAAGGGTGATTCCAAGAGTGGAAAGCATGCCGACTGCGGCAATGGAGATGCCGTACAGGCCGGTGCTTATATGTTCGGCAGTAAAATGGAAGTCCGTTGCAAAGCCGAAACTTAGCACGATGGCGGCGCAGACGGTAATCACCGGAATAGCGGTGGAAATCATTCCAAGGCCTATGCCGTCGATAATAACGGTAGCGGGGCCGGTTTGAGAGGCCTCTGCGAGTTTTCGGGTGGGCTTATAGGAGTGAGATGTATAATATTCGGTTACCTTGCCGATAATAACGCCGGCAAGAAGGCCGCTTATTACGCTGAGCGAAATCTGCCACCAATTCTCGAAGCCGAGCACCTTGAATACTATGAAAGTGAAAACAGCGATAAGGACGGCGGATAGATTTGTGCCGCGTGAAAGGCTCCTCAACAGGTCTTTGAGTGATGCGCCATCCTTAGTGCGAACAGCGTAAATACCCAAAACAGAAAGCACTATGCCTATAGCCGCTATAGCCATAGGAGCAAGAATAGCCTTTAATTGCATGGCGGTGTCGCCGAAAAATGCGGATGCGCCGAGAGCCATAGTGGCGAGGATGCTGCCGCAATAGCTTTCGTAAAGGTCAGCGCCCATGCCTGCCACATCTCCTACATTATCACCCACATTATCCGCTATGGTGGCGGGGTTGCGGGGGTCATCTTCAGGAATATCCGCCTCTACCTTGCCGACTATATCCGCACCGACATCGGCGCATTTGGTATAGATACCGCCGCCCACGCGGGCGAAGAGCGCTTGTGTGGATGCGCCCATGCCGAATGTAAGCATGGTGGTGGTGATAACGACTAAATTTTGAGTGTTGGTGGGGTCGTATACGCTTTGAAGTATGAACCACCAAAGACTGATGTCTAAAAGTCCTAAACCAACCACGGTAAGTCCCATTACGGCTCCGCTGCGGAAAGCGATTTTAAGTCCCTTGTTGAATGACTTGCCTACTGCATTGGCCGTTCTGGCGGAGGCAAAGGTGGCTGTACGCATGCCTATATAGCCGGCCAGGGCGCTGAAGAAACCGCCGGTAAGGAAGGCGAAGGGCACCCATGGGTTTTGTATCTTGAAAACGTAAGCCATTACGGCAAAAATTGCCGCCAAAACTATAAATACAATTCCTACTACCTTGTATTGTTGTTTGAGGTAGGTCATTGCGCCCTCTCGTACATATCGGGCAATTTCTTTCATTGTGGGGGTACCTTCGTCTTCTTTGAGCATTTGGCGATAGAACAGCCAGGCGAAGAAAAGTGCAATAATCGATGCAGCGGGTACCAGATAGAATAAAGGATTCATAGGTTTTTCTCGTTGATTATTTTGCAAAAATAATAAAAAACCCACAAAGTCATAAGTTCTCCGTGGGTTTTTAATTCAGTCCTGTATATTATTCGCTCTTTGGAGCCTCTTCTGCAGGAGCTTCGGGCTCGGTGACTGCTTCAGCTTCGCTTACCTCGGCTGCGGGAGCCTCGGCTGCAGGAGCTTCAGGGGCGGCCTCAGCGGCCTTCTTGGAGCGGCTGCGACGCGTTGTCTTCTTTTCAGAAGCCTTCTTAACGGTAGTTTCGAGAGCGGCCTCATTGAAATCCACAAACTCTACCAGAGCCATATCAGCGGCATCTCCCTTACGGAAGCCTACATGGAGTACACGAAGGTATCCGCCGGGGCGATCCATGATTTTAGGGGCGATGGTGCGGAAAAGCTCTGCAACTGCCTGCTTGTCTTTAAGATAACTGAAAACAATGCGCCTGTTATGGGTAGTGTCTTCCTTGCTCTTGGTTACAAGAGGCTCGAGAT
>Ga0255347_1004835_pt1 | contig 15883 bp, 13 predicted proteins | sample wastewater_treat_2_FD_192479 | JGI IMG/M metagenome (GOLD analysis project Ga0255347, IMG submission 192479) | Wastewater microbial communities from Lulu Island WWTP, Vancouver, Canada - plant24 | ecosystem: Engineered > WWTP > Wastewater > Unclassified | place: Canada: Vancouver, British...
ACTTCTTTTCTTGATTACCCTGTTGCAAATGGGAAGAAAAGCGCACTGGCATTTAAGACAGGGCAGTCACATCTTGTAAAGACAGTCCTGGTCCCGCCAGGCGGAAAACTTCCCCACGACGGATGTGTCGATGTGTCTGACCTGGTTTATGTATCAGGAAGAACAGCTCACTACCAGTATGGTGACATTAAGGGCGAGTTTACAAACCCACTCCTCCTTCTTCCAGGATATAAAACCCCGCTCATGCTTGCAGCCGGTGCAGCCCTGCTTCTTGGTACAGACCCGGCCGGACTATCCGGGTTTTCTGCCCTGCCAGGCCGGATGGAAGTTACAGAAGACGGGCAGTATACCATAGTTGATAATTCAAACAGTGGCACATGCCTGGATACAACACTTGATGCGTTCAGGTATGGCAAGGAGATAGCCGGAGATAAACCGGTGACCCTCGTAATCGGACAGGAGTCGGCATCGGTATGCGAAAATTTCAGCACCGGTGAGATTATTTCTTCTATATCAGGCACCAGTCCGAAAGATGTTATCCTGGTTTTGGGTGATGAACGGATTATGAAGGAAGAGATCATACGATATTGTGCAAATAACGGTGTCTTGCTGACCCTTGCAGACTCAGCAGGGGAAGGACTCCAAAAAGCCAGATCCCTTGAAAATCCTCTTATTATACTCTCTGTTAAACGGTGGAAATGATGAAATATGTACAACCCCGCCCCAGCTCAATTGTAGCTGCACTTTATACCGCCCGCGACCTGGAGGTGGATGTAGCAGTGCTGCATGGCCCTTCAGGATGTTCATTTAAACATGCCCGCCTCCTTGAGGAGGATGGTATGCGTGTTCTGACTACCTCCCTTGCGGAGAACGAGTTTGTCTTTGGCGGGCAGTCCAGGCTTGAGGAGGTCATTCTTTATGCAGAAGAAAACTTCTCGCCAAAGAGGATGGCAGTCATGGGAACCTGCGTCTCGATGATAATAGGAGAAGACCTTCAGGCAGCAATAGACAATTCCGGTGTTGGAACAGAGACGATTGCCGTAGATATTCATGCAGGGTTTACCGAAAATATCGACGGAGTGCTGGCAACACTCAGACCTGCAGCAGAGATAGGATGGATATCTTCAGATGAACTTGCAAGACAACAGGAATTGTTAAAATCTGCAAACCTGGTCGAAAGGCTAAGAGGAGCCGCAGTAAAAGAGTATATAGAGCCTTCAAGAGGAGACCTCAAGCATAAGGTTGCAAAAAGGCTTGTTGACCTTATTCACGAAGGAAAGTCGGGCGTTGCTATCATGAATGCCAAAAAAGAGACCGCGTACATGTTCTCCGACGGACTTATCGCCCTTCATGACATCGCCCCTGATGCATCGATACAATATTCTGCAAACCTTGAGATGCGGGGACTTCCGAAAGTAAGAAGAGATGCCGGGAGGATCATCGCAGGTCTTGACGCATCAGGGTTAAACTACAAAAAACAAGGGGCACTTGACGAATATGGCGCGACAGGCGATATGCTTGGACAATGGATGCAGGAACAAAACCCAGACTTTGCCTTAATAACCGGAGTGCCCCATGCTATACCACGGGAATACACCGATGGAATAGAGTGCTTTTCAGTAACTAACGGGCCACGACAGGTTGCACCACTAAAGGACCTTGGGCATGAACATGTCGTTGTGGAGATAGATCTTCACCCGCGGACACTTGGTGTTAGATCCATAATAGAATCAGAGTTTGGAGCGGTGATAAGGAGCTTTGCATGAAGGCTTTCCTGGTCGCCGGTGACCGGTCAGGATCAGGAAAAACAAGCATCACACTTGCAATAGCCGCAGCCTTTGCAAAAAGGTGGAATGTCCAGACCTTCAAAGTCGGGATGGACTATATCGATCCCTCATACCTTACCGGTGTTACCGGCCGGCAGTGCAGGAACCTTGACTCTTTTGTGATGAACAAAGAGGAACTCTCCGCCGTCTTTGAGCATGCATGCATAGGCGCCGATATTGCCATCGTCGAAGGAGTCAGGGGCCTTTACGAGGGGGCGGAGAGCATTGAGGATATCGGAAGCACTGCATCGATCGCCAAACATTTTGGACTGCCTGTTATCCTTGTAATTGATGCAAAAAGCATAACCAGGAGTGCAGCAGCGCTTCTTTACGGGTTTATGAAATTTGACCCTGATGTGCATATCGCCGGGGTTATCCTCAATAATGTCAGGGGAGAAAAACACGTAAATAAGGCGATCGGGGCGATTAAGCATTATTGCAATGTCCCGGTGATAGGAGCAATTCCCAGGGTTGAAAACCTTGATTTAACGATGAGGCATCTTGGCCTTGTCCCTTACGAGGAAGGAAAGAAAGATAACCGGTTCCTTGACCGGGTATCATCCATTGTCGAGATGATATGCAGCCACCTGGACCTTGATGCACTTCTCTCCTTATCCTGTGAAAAAGAAGAGATGGTTCATATCCCCCGTCTTTTTGCGCCAGATATACAAAGTAAAAGGGCAAAAATTGGCATTGCAAGGGATGAGGTATTCAATTTTTATTATGCCGACCTGTTCTCCCTTATTGAATCAAAAGGGCATGAGATAGAATATTTCTCACCGGTTCACGGAGATCTTCCTGATGCCGACGGTTATTTTTTTGGTGGCGGGTACCCGGAATACCATGGACATAAACTTGCAGAGAACCAGTCGATGATGGAAGATATCCGGACGGCTGCAATGGATCAAAGGCCGGTGTTTGCTGAATGCGGGGGCCTTATGTATCTATGCAGGAAGATAGAGATTTTGCAGGATTTTTCCGGGCTTTCAAAGGGGACCTCGTTTAAGATGGCAGATGTGCTTCCTGCAAGGTGCACCATTCCAAAAAAGCGCATAGTTACTTATGTTACCGGCAAGACTACCCGGGATTTTCCGTTTGGTTCAGGTAAATCTCTTGCGGTGAAGGGCCATGCATTTCATTACTCAACTGTTCACCCGGATAACGGTGTCACTTTTGGGTATGAACTAAACCGCGGGTTTGGTATTAACGAGACGCAGGATGGTCTTGTAAAGGGTAATGTAATCGGATCTTATACTCACATCCACCCTGTCCCTTCACGCGAGCTTTTGTATTCATTTTTGTCCGCTTGTTTGTCTGACCCTGCACCTTAATAGTCATTTTATCCTTCTTTTTCTTCATTACCCTGAGCATGAGGTTGATACTTTATGAGAAAGGGAATCAGATACTTTGGTATGCAGATATATATCGATGGGAAATTCTATCCCAAAGAGGAGGCTAAAGTATCGGTTTTTGACCATGGATTTCTTTATGGTGATGGCGTTTTTGAAGGAATCCGTGCATATTCAGGAAAAATATTCCGGCTTCATGATCACCTTGACCGACTTTATGATTCTGCAAAAACCATAGACCTTGCAGTTCCTATCTCAAAGGAAGAGATGACTGCTGCAATAATTGAGACCTGCAAGCGTAATAATTTAAAAGATGCGTACATAAGGCCTCTTGTCACCAGGGGTGTAGGGGACCTTGGGCTTGATCCCAGAAAGTGTTCTAAGGCCACGGTTGTGATCATTGCCGTGGAATGGGGTGCCATGTATGGAGATCTTTACGAAAAGGGACTGAAGGCTGTTACTGTCTCGGTCAGGAGAAATCCTGCCGAAGCCCTTCCACCTAATGTAAAAAGCCTGAACTACCTGAATAATATCCTGGCCAAAATTGAGGCTAACTACAAGGGCGGGGATGAAGCCATCTTTTTCGATACAAACGGGTATGTCTCTGAAGGATCTGGAGACAATATCTTTGTTATCAAAAACGGCGTGATTATAACGCCACCAACCCTGAACAACCTTAGGGGTATCACAAGAGCGGTGGCTCTTGAGATTGCATCTTCTCTTGGGGTCACCCTGCAGGAGAGGAACATGGGGTATTTCGATCTCTACAGTGCAGATGAGGTCTTTGTTACAGGAACGGCTGCAGAGGTGGCACCAATCACCTGGATTGACGGGCGCACGATTGGGAACGGAAAACCTGGTCCTATCACGCGTCAGTGTATGGAACAGTTCAAAATAGTGGTTAACAAGGAAGGAACACCTGTCGTATAGGTGAAACTACCAATATATTTTTAAGTATAGAAGTAGACATTTGGAGGCACACGCTGATATAGTGTAGTCCGGCCAATCATGTCGGCCTTTCACGCCGACGACTGGGGTTCGAATCCCCATATCAGCATATACGTTTGTAGTATGGTTTTACATTCAAACTGGGACTGATGTTTATTTATTGTTTTTTAAAGAAATTATCATCAATCTAAATATTTTATTAAAACTGTCAAATAAATTTTAACCTGTATTTTTTTCTTGTAGGGTGATATAAAGCCTTCAATTTTCTAATAATTTTTAAAGAAAATAAATTTTTAGATTAATTCATTAAAAGCAAATAATAATTGTTTCAGAGTTAAAAAAAAAATTATTTTCGAGATAGATAATCAATTACAAAGCATAACAATGCTGTTAAAGCAATCTAAGTCTCTACGTCAATCTATCCTGAAAAAGCCCTCGAGGGTTGATATAACAACCAGGCCAGCCCTTCACCCTATGCTTGCAGATGCTATCCTAAAGGAGGCAATAGCTTTGTAAGAACCCAGAAAATTTTACTTGCAGATATGATGGAATCGATCAAAAAAATTGAGTCCTATGCAGAATACGGAAGAGAATCTTTCTTTACATCTCCCTTAATTCAGGATGGAATTGTCAGAAACCTGGAGATACCTGGAAAGGCAGCAAACCAACTGGATACCTCATTTCATGCTGCACATCCTTATGTTGACTGGAGAGGAATGATATCGCTTCGTAATCTCCTGATTCACCAGAGGATAGCTAAAAACCCCCAGTTTTTTTGAATGAATATATAAAGAGTATTTATACTCAAAAACCTCAAAGGGGGATTATTAGCTATTCTCACCAATATCACCGGGTTGATCTGAACCTCATCTGGCGTGTTGTCGTGAAAGATATCCCTGAATTGAAAGATAAAATTCATGAAATAATTCAAACCACTGAAAATATCGAAAAAGGGGTGTAGATTATCGCAAATGATGAAAATAAAGATGAACAACCGACCTCAAATATCCTGTCAAGGACTCTGCCAAACATATCATCAGATAAGAAGCAACGACAGATAACTGAAGAGGTGTTTCCAAATACTTTCTCGGACGGCAGATTATGGTCGGGTTGAGCAGATCACGTTTGATGTTGGCGCTTCGAGGTGAAGGGTCAATATGTCAGCGGGAAGACATATCCTTATTTATATTATGTTCTCATATATATATTTAAGCTTTTATATGATGGGGGTGAAAATCATTCTCAAGTTTTTTTGGGGAGGTACGGAATGTAAATTAAATAAGAACTTTGTAGTCTCATCGATGGTGGAACGGGAGTTATTCTGACTCACACAGATTAGTGGGAGGGAAAAATAGATGAAATTTGTGAAATATTCACTGAAAAAGTCAGGGGGTAATATTATCTGTCTTGACGGCTGCGATCAGGATTGGTGCGTGAAATTAAATTTTTAGTCTCCTGATCTCATCACCAGATAGTCCGGTCGCTTTTTTGATAAACTCATCCTCCATACCTAACATGATGAGATTTCGGGCAATATTACGGGCTTCCTCGATCTTTCCCTGTTCAACACCTTCTGCAATGCCTTCAACTTTTCCTTCCAACCTTCCTTCCAATTTTCCTTCTTCAATCCCGATCTGATGCCATTTTCTGCTGATCTTCTGAGTCACACTCTCTATCATATTCTCCACCTTCTCCCTGCTTTCGTTGTCCTGAATATATTTCTGATGCAACTGGTTATATAATTCCATTGTCGCTGAGAGAATAACATCTTTTGTCTGTTCATCCATCACTCCCTTATCTTCACATTTCCCGGAAATGCTGATGATCTCTTCAACATCCTGCAACACATCCTGCACAATTGCATCAAACTCTTCCCTGTTCAGGTTCTTTTGTCGGGAGAGGGTTTCAAACCGTTTACGATACCTGACAAGGATCAGGGGGATTACAAGGTAAAGATTCATTTCACCAAGTTCGCGGGCTGAGTATGAATACAGTTTAAACACCGGGACCGTGTAATGGACGAATGTATCGTCAGGAAGAATGATCCTGACTTTTAACTCGTCACGAATTCGTTTGTGTTCTTCAAGGTACATTACTAACTGGTGAGGGATTGCTATAACACGGCATTCGTCATGGTCAAACCTGGACCGTGAAGCACCAATGAGATAACCATATTTCACCATCCGGAGATCCATCATCCCATCATGTTCAGTCTGGACTTCGATGTGAATGAACGAGTCAGCGCCTTTGCTGTCACGCACCCGAAAGACGATATCCGGAAGGCTGCGTGAAAAACCTGGATGAGATATGCATTCTGATGATAAACGCACGATCTCTGAATCGCGGGTGAGATCAATAGGGAACAAACGGGTAATGAGATCGATTATTGCCGGGCCAGGGGCGTCAAATAAGAACTTTGTAGTCTCATCGATGCTGGCACGGGAGTTATTCTGACTCACACAGATTAGTGGGAGGGAAAAACGGATGAAATTTGTGAAACACCACAAGTAGGTGCAGGTTGCAAGACCGCTCAGGATCTTGATCTCTCCAGATAATCAAGAACAATATACCGGGAAGTAACCTGTAATTATCTTTTATAATACATGTATTTCACCAGCTCGCTGCATCCAAAAAATACAAATACCATGCTAAAAATTATACAAAGATGAAGAGTGGAAGGAGGGTAAAAATGGAAAAAATCCTTTCCTATTATAGTATACGGAAGCAGAACCGTAGACATAGCAGCAACAACGGAGATGAGAAGGACATATCTGGAAGGCCTTGTCCCCTTAAAAAAAGGAAGCCTGGTCCTTATTGAAAAAAGGAAAACCAGTTCAACCAGTATGCTCCCGACAAACCAGTTCGTCTGAAGGATTCTTTCCCCTTCATTCATGAAAAGTACAAAAAATCCCAGATCAAACATGGTAACAATCAATCCGAAGACGATAACTGTAAGAACAATTTCACGAAAATCATACTTCCCAGGTTTGTCTATCTCATTTTTATCCACGCTATCGGTAGCGATGGATATCATGGGAGAATCTGATAAAAGATTGACCAGAAGGATCTGAACTGGAAGCATTGGAAGATATGGAATGAACATTGAACCCATTGCAATTGCAAAAAAATGGCCAAAATTGGATGCAAGCGATGCTTTCAGATACTTTACACTATTTGCAAAGACGCTTCTTCCACTCTCAATTCCATTAATAATCACTTCAAGGTTCTTTTTAAGTAGGATGATGTCTGCAGCTTCCCTTGCGATATCTGCAGCACTTTCAACTACCATTGAAACGCTGGCAAGCTTCAAAGCAGGAGCGTCATTAATGCCCTCTCCTAAAAATCCGACGACATGGGATTTTTGGAGTAACTTCACAATCTCATACTTTTGTTCAGGGGTTACCCGTGCAATAACAGCATGCTGGTTTATAGCCTTGATCTTTTCTTCTTCAGGCATTTTCTGTAAGACTGATCCTGTGATAACCAGTCCGGGATCTTTTAAAAGCCCTATCCGAACACCAACGACTCCTGCTACCTCAGGACTATCTCCAGTAACAATTTTTATCGTTATATCCAGTTCTTTGGCCTTATGAACTGCCTGAAAGGTAGAAGGTTTTACAGGATCAGTAAAAGAAATTGCACCCAGAAATTCAAGGTTCTGCTCATCTTCAGGTGATATACTTACTTTATCCCCCTTGAAAATTCGCCTTGCAAGGGCGATGGTCCGTTCTCCTTCTTTTCCTTTATCAGAGATCCATTGCTCAACCAGGGCACGATCACGATCGGAAAGGGAAGATAAAGCGATAATTACCTCAGGTGCACCACGTACTACCAGTATGGTTCCTGAACCCTCCCTGACAAGAACGGCATTTCTCCTCCGGGATGGATCAAAAGGCAGTTCCATAAGGCGGTGAAAGTTCCTGTCATGGAAAACCCGCCTGGCAATAGTTTCCTTTTCTATTGCAATATCAAAAGGTTCAGTCTTTTCAACAATTTCAGCGATGGTCAAACCGGCATGTAAAAGAAGCTCCGGGTGGGCATTAGGGGAGTAATCGGTCACATCAAGAGAATTTTCAGTCAGGGTTCCGGTCTTATCGGAACATAATACTTCTATACTCCCAATATCCTCAATGGCTGTAAGCCGTTTTACAATAACTTCCTGTTTTGCAAGTTCCATTGCACCCCTGGAAAGAGAGACCGTGTTGACGACTGGGAGAGCTTCTGGAATGACACTCACCACAAGAGCGATGCAAAAAACGATAAGTTCGATAATGTCTACATTACCACCTTTTATTACCAGGTTTGCAAAGAAAAGTAAAACAAGAGTGACAATGACCATCCGTAGGATGAGACTGCTAAACCGGTTGATTCCCTTGGAAAATTCACTCTCTTTTGTTGTCTCCACGGTCAGCTTTGCTATCCGGCCCATGGCTGTGCGTGGACCGGTCTCGAGGACAAGGGCGGTTGCCTCTCCTTTTACAACCGATGTGCCGCTGAAGAGAAGGTTATGACTCTCAAATATACTATCTGGTGGTGTATCCAGGGTTGCTCCATTTTTTAAGACAGGAACAGATTCGCCGGTCAGAGTTGTCTCATTTACAACAAGGTGATCTGTGCTGATAACCCGAAGATCTGCCGGAATGGCATCTCCAGTCACAAGACTGATGATATCCCCCCTGACAAGGTTGCGTGATTTGATAATTTGCCAGGTATTATTCCGTTTTACCCTGCTCCGAAGACTAATATACTGCTCTAAAGCCCTGATAGACTGTTCAGATTTGTGTTCCTGAAAAAATCCAAGTCCTGCATTAATACATACAAAACCGACGATGATTAATGCATCAATGTATTCGCCGATCGCATATACAATTACAGCAGCGACAATTAACAGGTAGATAAAAGGAGATTTAAACTGTCTGCCTGCTATTTCCCACCACCTTGTATGGTTTGCAGTAATTTCGTTTGGGCCATCTCGATGTAGAATTGCGTTGGCTACATCATGAGACAGCCCATCTGTCAAAGAAGTCTGAAACTGTTCTTCAAGGTGATTTAACGGAACCGATGCACTGATAAAAATATCTTGTTTTATCTCCATGGTTCTGCCGTTTGTACTGGTGCCTTTTACCCGGCAAAAATATTGGTAATGAGTTTTCCAAGTGGCTGATTAATTTTATAAGCACCATGCAGGTTAATAACTATCGGGATTGTTCAATGAAATAGAACATTAATAGAGAAAAAAAGAGAGGAAAGTATAAAAATTAAAAGCAGTGTTCTGCACGTCAGAGAGCTGCAATAGAATGTTCCATTCTTCGAAATCCGTTAGAACTCCCTGGTGTTACAAGCCAGGTTGTACTATTTGAATAACTATATCGTTCAATATTAAAATCAGGACAGATCTCTGATAATATTGCCATGTTTGTTCCAACTTCCTTGGATGATAAACCGATTTCTTTGGCAATATATTTAGACTTTAGAAAGCATCGACCGTTATGAAGCTGGGTTTTCAGATAGTTTATAAGTGTCACCTGGTTCTCGTTGTACTTCGTGCTGAATCTGCTTTTCGTTATCATTTTTTTGCCTCTGTGCATTTTAATGGGGGGCGCCCAGATTGTCCGGTGTAGGAGGAAGGCCTGTCATTCTGACATACCTAAAGGATTTTCTGTTAGTCCCCGTGGGTTTTTCGATGGGAAAGGTACGGGCAGATGCCAGGGTTTTGTCTTTCAGGATGGAGAGTTTTGAGATTATCGCATTGTAGGAGGACATGCATATCGCAGATCATCTTTTCATCCGGAAAGGAGAAGCACAGATTGTCCTGACTTCGGGGATGCCAGGATCCATTTGTGCCTGCCCAGGTCTTCCCGTGACATATAAGTATTGAATGAAACAGTGTATAAGTGCTGTAGATAAAACCGTTGAAAATTAGTCTTAAATCAATTTTACTTTTATATTCATTGTTAATTTTAAACTTGTGAGTGAAAATGAAAACTTATGGATATCGGGGAAACAGGTGGCAGTTGTTACTGGTTTTGAAAGGAAAGTTATCCCATAAATATCTGCACAACCGTTAAGCTCATTTTGTTGAAACAATTGAAATTCAGTGTTGCAACTGGTTGCAACTGGTCTTACATGAGTGTCCGGTTCCTTTTAATCGCTTCATGGATGAGCTTGTGTATGGGTAAGGCCGATGCTGATTTTACCAGGCCATTTTTTTAGGATAGTAAAGGTGAGAATATCTGTTAGAGATATGCAAGATGCAATTCGAAAATTATTAGTGTCTGGGTATTATAGATACCTCTTATGAAAATGCGTAATGAGTTATTTGCCAAGTGGGTTGCAGCAATGAAGGAAGTAAAATTTCCTGTACTTACTGTAGATGAAGTATTCTCAGGACTGCCAAAAGGATCGGATAGTAATATATCTGTTGGCGGACTTGTCGTATGCAATACTGGTGACTTGTTTAGTCGGTTCATAAAACCCACAGATTTCCCTATTGAATCTGCAGAAGCCCTTGCTACACTGATTTTGGATCGCGCCGGTCTTTAGGAATGAAAAATGAGCATTTAATATCTGAAAGACTGAAGTCCGGGTAGTGGGCTCCAGGTTAATCCCGTCTTTCCAGATTCCAGGATCCTCTATCCTCACTAACAAATAGAACGGGGTTGTGATTGATCCTCATCGGTTGCGGGAACTTGCGAAAGTGAACATTTCCTGCATGAACAGATCTTCCGTCCGTCGAAAAAACTGAGATTATTCCTGCTTCCTTTAACTCGTGAATTTCAGCTTGCCCATGAAGCGACCTGATATTACCAAACTGTATATACCTCCCGTCTGATCCACTTGCGGCAAGTCCTACAGCAGCAAGTGCTCCAATTATACCTCCCCTGGTGCCATCAAGTCCTATCAGCCTGGTTGCGGTATGAAATGCCAATGTATTAGCCTGTTCCATGGTAAGAACTGTTGATTTGGCCTCTTTCCCAAAAAGGATTATTGCTGGGATTACCAAATCGTGTTCAGCCATGCAGATTCCTGGATCACTGCCTGGTGCAGCATGTGATTTTACAAATGATGCGATTTCTTCAAAGAGCCGGTCCTTATCTGCATCATTAAATGAGTGAAGATGTATTACTGCAGCACTATTATGTGAAGTATACGGGATATCAGGATGAACATAGAGCTGATGCCTGGTGATTGCAAAAGCCGGGTATCTTTTTTCAAGAAGGTTAAATAATTCCCTGGCAAGTCTGCCGGTTCCAGGGCTTTCAGGCATATCTGTATCGTCGAGCGCAATATATATTGTCATGAAATTACTCCTCGCAATAAAAAACCGGGTGACTATATAATATAATACCAGTCTTCCAGGAATGTTGGAGAAAATGGTTTTAATTATGAAGTATTTCTTTCTTGCTCTTCGGGCATGGTCATCCTGACAACTTCATTAAATATCATAGAACCCATGAGATCGGCACTCTTTTGTGGATAAAGTTCAGCCATGACTGACACAATCTTCTGTGTTCCTTTGCTGGTTGTGAGGATACCAACCCGTTCGGCCCTTGTTACCAGTTCCTGCTCTTCCATCATGGCAAAGTACGGAAGAATGTAGTAGTGTGGAACTTTAAGGTACTCGGCAAGACGCCTGGTAGTAGGGAATCTCACGTGAATTCCTTCTTTGGAAAAAGTAATTGTAACTGCACCGTCTTCGAAAAGGAATATCTTTACCGCTGATTCAAACAGGCATTCAATTGAGAGTGATGACATGTGAAAAGAGTTAGAGTTTGGATCTATTAAGGATACAGGAAAAATTAATGTTTTTTCTTCTGTCCATCTGGAACAGGTTCAAGCCAGACGATCTCCGCACCAACTTCCTGGGCGATCATTTCAAGTTCAACCTTCCTGAAGTGGGTTGCAACTACCTGGACTTGCCCTCCTGTAACAGCAAGAATGCGGTATTTTGGGCTTTTTACTCCTGCACCAACTTTCTGTCTCTCACGTACAAAGATTTTCATATTCCGTCACCTCCGAAAACCAACTGATATAATTCAAGTGATATATCAATTGGTTGCTGACAACTTATCTATAAGATCTTTCCATATAAATATATTGTTGTGATGTTCAATGCACGAGCGACATGAAATTATTAACAAGCTCCAGGGGGAAACCCTTGATAGAAAAGGATTATTTGACCGGTACAATGAACGCCCGCTCATGCGCATCCTTCCAAAATTAAACGTTATCAAGATAGGCGGACATGGAATCATTGACTATGGGCGTAACGTTGTCATCCCCCTGATGGATGAGATCGGCGCTTTGTCTAAGGAACACCAGGTGATGCTCGTCACCGGGGGAGGAGTCAGGGTAAGGCACATAATGGATATCGGGCTGGATCTTGGGATGCCAACAGGAGTTCTTGCAGAGCTGACAAGCAAAATTTCTGAACAGAATGCAATCATGATTGCAACACTCCTTGCTCCATACCAGGCTAAAAGAATCCATACCTCAGATCTTTTGGAAGTTCCAACTCTCCTTGGCATGGGGGCATTTCCGGTTACTCACGGAACTCCGCCATATGGCCTGTATGAACATCCTTCCGAACGGACAACCGGCGGCATTCCGTCTCACCGGACTGACACCGGGGCTTTCATTGCTGCAGAAGTTCTTGGTGCCAGAAGTTGTATCCTTGCAAAAAATGTTGACGGACTTTATGACCGGCATCCATTAAAGTTCCCTGATGCAGAACTGATTCCGGAAATATCGGCAACTGAACTGATTGCAATGAAGATGGAGGATCTTGTTCTTGAAAGAAAACTCGTAGAGCTTATGCTTGAATGCAGAAATATCAGGGAAGTCCAGATAGTAAATGGTCACAAACCAGGGATGATAACAAGGGCAGTAAAAGGTGAAAAAGTAGGAACTATCATCAAGGCAGAATGACCAGACTTCAATTTAATCTAAAAACCTTCATGATTATATTAATTTATTCCGGTATCTAAGTGCCCAGGCAAGAACCAGGCCTGCACCAAAACCCAGGGCAAGACCAAATGGCAGGGATATTACTGCAATAAGACCGGATACCAACAAATTTTCTGTTTTAAGCCCATGTTTTGCAAGTTCTATGGCCACCACAACCAGGAGAACTCCAAACATTCCTACAGGAAGGGCTGAGGAGAAGTTTGTATCAGTACAAATCACTCCGGTTAGCAAGAGAACCAACCCTCCCAGAATTAATGAAAGTCCCCCTCTTGCGCCAAACCTGTAGTGAGCTGCCAGACCCCCGGCCCCATGACACATTGGAAAACCTCCAAATAACGATGAGGATAAACTCATCAGACCTATCGATTTACAGATCTTATCAGGGTTTTCATCTCTTTTAAACAGATCATGAACGAGGAGGGAAGTAGCAAGGATGGCATTTGTCAGGGTAAGAGGGAGTTGGGGAGGAATTAAACGAACTGACGCATCGAAAAAATCTGACGACGAGGGCAATTGAAGAGTGGGAACTGAAAAAAAAGTAATAGACGGAAACCCGGTACTCAAAAAAGCAATAAAGAACCCGGAACCAATAATGAAAATAGCAGAGAGATCAGGTATTTTTAAAACCCTTTTTATAAGCAGGAATACACAGACGATTCCAGCGGATACGGCTGCAAAGGAAAGGTCCGGGAGGATAAATCCAGGTATTGCACTTTTAACAAAAATCAACGCAAGGCCGAGCTGTACTCCCCTTATGACAGGTTCAGGAATGATTCTTCTGACCCGGTCCATCCATCCAAAAAATCCGATGCATAAACATATCACTCCCATTAAAATACCTGAAGCAGCGATCAGGTGGGTGGAAACCGACTCGGCGATTGCAATGGCCCCTACAGCTTTTAGTGGTTCCACTGGAATCGGAATGCGGTAATATAGTCCTGTGATAATATACCATACAGCAGCCCAGAGCAGCATTAAAGAGACATTCATCCCGCATGAGAATGAGACGGCAAAAAGAAGTGGGAGGACTGTGCCAAAATTTCCTACAGAACCGGCAAGCTCAGAGAGGAGATATGAATGATGTGAAAATGAATTATTATCGACATTCATGGTGATTTTCTTCTGGCATTAGATGAACTGACGGCGCTTTAAAAGAAAGCACGACCTGAACTCCGGGTTTTAGATCCAGCTCATGGATTGACTGCCATGTAACCTGGGCTGATAAATGCAGATCCCCTGACTTAACACCAATTAGACTGATTATTCCAAAGGGTCTGACACCGGTGACTGTTCCAAATATTACATTTCTTGCGCTGGACCACCGGTCAGGGCCGGTGTGTAAGGTAATCTCCTCAGGGCGGATGGCAACTTTTACCCGGGTTCCTACAGGGTTTTCGCCTATTGCAAAAATTTCGACACCATGCGTCAAAATCACCGATATACCGTCTTCTTTTCTGATGACCTTTCCAGGGAGGATATTACCTATGCCTATAAATTTTGCAACATCGACAGAGCACGGACGGGTAAATACATCAAATATTGTGCCCGACTGGATGAACCGTCCATTCATCATCACTGCAACCCGGTCTGCAAGCCTTTGCCCCTGGATGAGATCATGGGTAGACATCAGGACAGTTGTACCAAGTTCCTTGTTGTAGTAGCGTATGAGATCTTCAATGACTTCTGTTGACACAGGATCAAGGTTAGCCGTAGGTTCATCAAGAATCAGGATGTCCGGCCCTGTCACCATTACCCTTGCAAGTGAGACCCGTTGCTTTTCTCCTCCTGAAAGGGTTGTGGCTTTCCGATTCTCATATCCTGCAAGTCCAATCTCATCAAGTTTCTGAAGTATCTTCTTCTTTATTTCATCCTTTCCAAACCCACGGTACCGAAGCCCGATAGCAATATTATTGTAAACAGAATCCTTGAATGCGACGTGGTTTTGAAAGACCATTCCAATGCGTCTTCGGACTGGATCATTATCAGAAAGATGTGTTATTGACCTGCCTTCAAGAAGCACCTGGCCTGATGTAGGTCTTTCAAGAAGTCCGAGGATCCGAAGCAGGGTGGTTTTACCCTGGCCTGATGGCCCGATGATTGCAAAAATCTCTCCTTTCCGGATGGTTTCTGACACATCGGTGAGGACATAGTTACCATCAAATTCTTTTGTTAAGTTCCGGATATCAATCATCGTACTTACCTGTTCTGGACGAACCCCATGAAAAGGTTGATTACCAACGCAATTGCCAGAAGAATGATCCCAAGAGCCAGAGAAAGGTTAAAGTTTCCCATCGATGTCTGAAGAGATATCGCGGTTGTAAGCACCCGCGTATGGCCTTTTATGTTTCCTCCGATCATGATCGCCGTTCCGACTTCAGAGATGGCACGTGAAAAGCCTACAATGATTGCGGCCATTATTGCAAACCTCGCTTCACGCAGATGACTTCTCAGAAACTGTAGCCGTGAAGCCCCAAGGGATCTGATGGTATCTGTGATTACTGGATCTATGGCCTGAAGTGCTGCGATTGAAAGACCGGTCATGATCGGAATGATGAGTATGGTCTGACCAAATATCATCCCATTTGGTGTAAATAACCACCTTAGCTCCCCAAGAGGTCCTGACCTTGAAAGAAGCATGTAACAGAGCAGACCTACAATTACCGTTGGAAGTGCATACAAGGTCTGAATAAGGCTTATGAGTGTTTTTTTCCCATGAAAATTTCTGAATGTAATTGCCGAACCAAGTGGTATCGCAATAATTGTGCTAAGCAGGACAGAAGAGAAAGTAATCTG
>Ga0255347_1004842_pt1 | contig 15860 bp, 13 predicted proteins | sample wastewater_treat_2_FD_192479 | JGI IMG/M metagenome (GOLD analysis project Ga0255347, IMG submission 192479) | Wastewater microbial communities from Lulu Island WWTP, Vancouver, Canada - plant24 | ecosystem: Engineered > WWTP > Wastewater > Unclassified | place: Canada: Vancouver, British...
TAAACCTGGGCACGGGCATGCTGCTCTACCGGCGAGGAAAGGATCAGCGTCTGGCTGCCTACCTGGTATGGGGTACTTCGATATTGACGGGTGTGTTACTGGTCATCGGAAGTTTGGCGATGATCTTTTAATCAGGTTGTTGTTTGCCAGGGGGTTATCAGTTATGATTACAAAAATACATTACGGAATAAATCAATGTTTAAATTTCTTATTGGGTTGGTGGTTGGTACTGGGATTGCCTACTTGGCATACCGGGCTCATGCTCTCAGCGGACGTGGAGCCATTGTTGCAGCCGTCCTGGGAACCATCGTTCTTGGATTGGGCGGCAAAGGCTGGGCTTTGGTATTGTTGGCTTTTTTTATTTCTTCCAGCTTGCTTTCAAAGGTATTTCAGGCGAAGAAAATTGCTGCCAATGGTGTATTTGCCAAGGGCTCTAACCGAGATGCCTGGCAGGTGCTGGTTAATGGCGGGCTTGCCGGCACCGCAGCGCTGGTTTATTTTGTGCTCGGCTCCATCCATCCAACCCATCCATGTTTACCGATTCTGTGGGTAATTTTTGCCGCCAGCCTGGCGGGTGCGAATGCCGACACCTGGGGAACAGAGCTGGGCGTGCTCAACCCACAACAGCCAGTCTTGCTGACCACCCTGAAAAGAGTTCCTCAAGGGACTTCGGGAGGGGTCAGCCTGATAGGTACGCTTGCTGCGCTGGCCGGGTCTGCCCTGGTGGCGGGTATGGCGGTTCTGGTAGATCAATTAGGCTGGGCGCCTGCACCTGGGTTACCTCTTTTGAAAGTATTTGTGGCGATTACTGTCGGAGGCTTGCTGGGATCACTGGTAGATTCCCTGTTGGGAGCCACCTTGCAGGCGCTCTACTTCTGCCCAAACTGTGAAAAGCAAACCGAGAAACACCCCTTGCATATCTGTGGAACCCAAACCGTGCACCAGCGTGGATTGACCTGGCTAAATAATGATTGGGTAAACTTTATCTGTACACTAAGTGCAGCATTAATTGGGCTTAGTGTGTTCTTGTTTTTTTAACAAATAATGGGATTTCAAAACAAGGAAAGGTCTTTCTTCCCCATACAAATAAAGCAGGTGAGAATGAACAAGGAGTTTTTGTGGGCATCAATCCTCACCGTTACGATCTGCATCGTACCCTGAATTTGATGATTATAAATTTCACCCCAGCGGGTAGTGACGATAGTCTTCAACAGCTTGATAAAGCGCCAGCAGGTTTTCCAGGGGGATGCCAGCCTGTACATTGTGAATTGGGTTGAACACAAACCCGCCCCCGCGCCCAAAAATTTGCATGCGTTCTCTTACCTGGGTACGGATTGCTTCCGGGGTGCCAAAGGGCAAGGTATCCTGGGTATCTATGCCACCGCCCCAAAATGTAACCTGGTCTCTAAACTGCTCAGCCAGGGTGACGGGATCCATATCTGCTGCGGAGGTCTGCACAGGGTTGAGGATATCAAAACCAGCTTCAATAAAGTATGGGTAAAGCTTAATAACCGACCCACAGGAGTGGATAAATGTTTTCCAAGATGTGTTTTTGTGAACCCAGGCGTTGATAATTTCGTGAAAGGGTTGGTAGAGATCACGGTAAGCCTTGGGCGAAATAAAAGGCCCGTTTTGAGCACCAAAATCGGTCCCACTGACATAAAGAATATCGATCTTCTCGCCCACCCGGTCGTGGATGCGCTTCAGGTTTTCCAAACCTATCTCGCACTGACCTTCAAACACTCTCCAGATATAATCGCGCCGGGTAATGGTGGACATATACCATTCGGTCATATCACGAATACCCCTGGGATTTCGCAATTGAAGGCCCGGCACCAGTGCGATATCTCCGAACCCGGTCCCACCAAAATTTCCCAAAATTGCTTTGTCTGTATGGGAATAAAGATATTCTGCTTTTTGCTCATAATAATCCAGGTGGTTTTTAGAAACCAGCTGAAATTCTTCCAGGTTATCTGCTGGATCCAAGCGATTATCGTCAATCGGAGGCTGGCGCACAATGGCATCAAAATAAAACCCACCCGAGGGCATTCGTCCACTGGGGGCTAGCGATGGGTCACCCTCGGGGTACATGAGAATATCACCATTGGTTTCAGGCTTTGTATTAAATCCACCCGGTACCAGCACCGGTGTACCGTCAAAAAAGGTCCATGGTTTCCAATCAACAAGGGGATATCCAAACATAGTATCTGGGCTCCATAAGGGAATCACATCAGCACCCAGTGCATCCAACAAGTCGGGCTGGATCTCACCCAGCATCTGGTAGGGTTCAATCACTTTCACCGGTGTTCCCGGTGCATCCAAACCTAAAGCTTGACGCAACTTATAAACCGAGCTGACATGCATGCCCGTCACCGGACTGGCCCCCAAATCAAGGGGGACCCGGTCTGCTTCTTGATGGTTGAGGGTTAACTTAATTCGTTCTCGAGAATTCATCAAAATTTATTCCACGAAGTTCCGCAGAGTTAACTCTGGGCGATTAATTCAGCAATTTTCACCAATACCTCAACCGCTTTTTCCATGGCAAAAGTGGGGATAAATTCGTACTTTCCATGCCCATAATGCCCGCCGGTAAAAAGATTAGGGGTGGGCAAACCCATGTAAGACAATCGGCTGCCATCCGTGCCACCACGTACGGGGTCAATTTTCGGTGTGATGCCCACTGCTTGAATAGCCCGGATAGCGGTATCCATAATTTGTGGATATGGTGCAATCTGCTCGCGCATATTGTAATACTGGTCTTCAATCTTCAGGTCAATGATCTGCTCGCCACATTTCGCATTGATAAATTCCACGGCTTTGGTCAGCAGGTTCTTTTTCTCTTCAAATTTTGTTCGATCATGATCCCGGATGATATACGTCATGCTCGCTTCTTCAACCGATCCACCAAATTGGAATAGGTGGTAAAAGCCTTCGTAGTGTTCGGTATGTTCAGGGCGTTCAAAAATTGGAAGAAGCTCGTTCAGCTCCATGCCGATCAGCAGGGCGTTGCGCATCTTTAATTTGGATTTACCGGGGTGCACATTGCGCCCGTGAATGATCAGTTCCGCGCCGGCGGCATTGAAGTTTTCATACTGAATCTCACCGATCTCGCCACCGTCAACGGTGTATGCAAAATCCGCACCAAAAGCCGCCACGTCAAAGTGATCCACACCGGCACCGACCTCCTCATCGGGCGTGAAACCAATTTTTATCGTCCCATGGGGGATTTCAGGATGTTCCAGCAAATATTCCACAGCAGCCATGATCTCGGCAATTCCGGCTTTATCGTCGGCGCCTAACAAAGTAGTACCATCGGTCGTAATCAGCGTCTTGCCAATATATTTCTTCAGGTCCGGAAATTCTTCCGGGTCCATAAAGATGCCTTTTTCGGCGTTTAACGTGATGATCCCGCCATCATAGTTTTCGATGAATTGTGGGGTAACATTTTCTCCCGAAAGATCCGGGCTGGTGTCCATATGGGCCAAAAAGCCAATCACAGGCACCCCGGGTCGCTGGGTGTTGGCGGGCTGTGTGGCAGTTACATAGCCGAACCTGTCCATTTCAGCATCTTCCAGACCCAGTTCTTTAAGCTCATCGACCAAAAGCCGTCCTAAATTTAACTGTTTTTCGGTACTTGGATAGGTTGTCGATTTATGGATGGATTGGGTGTCGATTTTTACATAGCGGATAAAACGATCAATTACGGATTGCATAGTTACCTCATTTTATGATTGGTAGTGTTTGAAGAAAATGCCCATAAAATTTTGGGGTTGGCATTTAAATTTCAGTATCTGGCGCATTTTTTGAACAATTGGCCTTTAGTTTCACTCATAAACTCTTGCTATTCTTTTAATATTTTTCAGCTCAAGCAATTATAATGCTTTAAAATAGGTGTTGTTAGTAAACATCAGTTTCTGCGGTGGCATCACATTATAAGTACAGAGCAATTTGCCTGCCTTGGACGCGTTTTATCGCACTCAAAACTTCTATAAAAATGAGAGATTACATTATGACTGATCGGAATAAAAAGTTGCAATTTGAGCGAGGGCTACTTTGGGCAGGCATTTTTTTGATAGTAATCACCCTGCTTTCCGGTTGCAAATTTCAAACAAAAGACCCTACCGGTTCAATCCCACCAAATATGTCCCTGCAGATGACCTTTCAGGTGGTGAAGTCATATCCCCACGACCCGACAGCTTTCATACAGGGTTTGATTTACCAGGGCGGGTACTTTTATGAAAGCACCGGTCTATATGGGCAATCCTCGCTGCGTAAGGTCGCACTGGAGACCGGGGAGGTTTTACAGCAGATTGACCTGCCCCCCGAGACTTTCGGTGAGGGTCTGACCCTGTGGGAAGAACAATTATTACAACTAACCTGGCGGGAAGGTCGGGGCTTTATTTACGCACAGGATGACTTTATGCTTTTTGGTGAATTTACATATCGCACCGAGGGGTGGGGATTAACCCATGATGGAACACATCTGATCATGAGTGATGGGAGCCATCGGCTGTACTTTTTAGATCCCGAGGGATTTCAAGTCCTGAAAGTGGTAGAGGTTTTCTATCAAGAACAACCGCTTGCGCGGTTAAATGAACTGGAATATATCAACGGGGAGGTTTTTGCAAATATCTGGCAAACCGACCAGATTGTTCGCATCGATCCCGAAACCGGCGCGGTATTAGGTTGGATCAATCTGGCGGGAATCCTGCCCAAGGAATTGATTACCCCCACTACAGATGTATTGAACGGGATTGCCTATGACCCAAAGGACAACCGCCTGTTTATCACCGGCAAAAATTGGCCGCTGGTTTTTGAAATCCTTTTAATCCCGGATAGCGAGATAGAATAGACAAAAAATGGCCAGATGATCTGGCCATTTTTATAGAATTATTTTTTATCCTTCGATTTTCCGTTGATCACATCTTTTTTGCTGCCGCCACCAACTTCAATCCGACGAGGTTTGACCTCTTCCCTCTTGGGCAGGTGGATTTGCAGGACACCGTTTTCTGTTTCAGCCTTGATCTTTTCTACATCGACGGTTCCGGGCATAGAGATTGTGCGCGAGAAGGTGCCGCAACAGCGTTCACGGAGGTGATAGCGCCCTTCTTGGCCTTCCTCATGCTCATCCACAACCTCACCCCTGATGGTCAGGTTATTGTCGGTAAAGGTGATTTCGATATCATCGGGGTTAATGCCCGCCATATCTGCCTTAACAATGAATTCGTCGTCACTTTCTACCACGTCCAGGGGCATGCGCAATTTCCAGGGTTTTCCAAACTCAAGTTCCCCTTCACCGTAAAGATCATCAAACATGCGCTCCATAGCGCGATTCCAGCTCAACATCTCCCGAAAAGGATCACGTCTTATTAAATTAGCCATTTTTTTCTGCCTCCATTTTTGGTCATATTAATTTCTTACATCCATAATATAGGCAGAAAATATATGATTTGCATCAAAAAAATATCAACAAAATATTAATTGTCGAAATTAATTAAGGAATTTATCGCGTTTTATTATTATTCGAAAGGTTTGCCATACTGCAATTACGTAGTACTCAAGCCCTTATTCAAGCGCTATCTTTTCAACAACCCAAAAGTGAGAGAGACCCAAACCACGCAAAGGCGTTTTTTCCAACCACTGCAAAACCGTACGCAAAACTTTTCCAAAGCGCGGGAAACGGGCAATGATGTTGTCATAAGCCCCAAAGATAACCCTTTGCTGGATAAATTGAACGGGCAAGTCAGCAAACAAACGGGAAAGATCTCGCCGGGCATAAATATTTACATGCGGCGCCAACTTGTCACGCCAGGCACGCGGCAGGTAGTTAATCAGTGGAATGTTCCCAAAATGGTAAGTACCGCGCCAGTAAAAACCATGGGTTTCAAAGGGGTAACCACGGTTGGGGCAAAACAAAATCAGTCGTCCTCCGGGCTTTAAACTGCGCAAAATCTCTGTGATCGTTGCCCGGTCATCCTGAACGTGCTCCAACACCTCATGGCTTAATATCAGGTCAAAGGTCTCGGCTGGGAAGGGAAGCTTTTCTCCCCGCGCATTAACCACCCGATCAGAACGGGTTTTGGCCTCTAATAAGCGGTCAAATTCAATATCCAAGCCGCAAATATTTTCAGTGTAATCATTCAGGTGATGTAAATACATACCCACGCCGCAACCGTTAACCAGCACGGTCTTATCAATTCGCTCACCGGCAGATTCCAGGATCAAAGATAGGCGGCGGCGCTGACCATCCCGCCAAACATAAGAAGGTTCGCCGCGTAAAGCCGCTTTATCCAAATTGCGCACAGGGGTTGGCGCTGCTAAGATTGGCATGGCTTACTCCAGGGAGGTTTGTTCTAAATCCTGGTTGTAAGGTACCCAGGCCATGATCGTGGTGCCTTCTCCGGGGACGGTGGTGATTTCCACATCCCCACCTGCGTTGCGAGCACGAATTTGCATATTAGAAATTCCATGTCCAAGGGTAAGATGGACTTTTTCAGGATCAAAACCAAGGCCATCATCGTGAATTTCCAGCAATACACGATCGGATGTCGTCCAAACCATCACTTCTACCCGGCTTGCGTGGGCATGTTTCGCCACATTTGCCAGCGCTTCTTGGCAGATATGAAACAGGGCGATCGCTTGATGATCAGGTAAGTGTTCCAAACCTTCGCCAGGGCCGTTGAGGGATGCCTCAAGCAGTGAGGTGACCTGAAACTCATCCACTAGGCGCTGCAAACCATCCATCAGGTTTTCTTCAAACAACTGACGCGGTCGCATATCCATGATAAAAGCACGCAAATCCCGAATAGTATCGTTGAGATCTTCAATGGATTGGGCAATACGTACGCGGGATTGTTCTGGCTCTTCTTTCATCAGCAGGCGGGCATGCTCAAGGGTTAATCCAACGGCGTAGATCGATTGGATCACGCCATCGTGCAGATCCATCCCGATGCGTTCACGTTCTTCCAGCACTGCCAGTCGGCGCCCCTGGATGTTCAGACGGATATTTTCAATTGCAGTGCCCACCCAGGAAGCAATGGAAGAAAGCAACTGTTGATCCATCTCGTCCAGCGGGTCGCCACGATTGAGGGCAATACTGAGCACACCCAAGACTTCACTGCGGCTGGTCAGCGGAAAGCAAGCCACCTGCGAGATGCCGGCATCGATCAATGCCTGGTTGCTGAGATAGGGGTCGTGGTAATAATGCAAACCCACAATGGCAGGATTTCCGCTGCGAGCAGTCCGTCCAACCAAACCTTCTTTCAGGGAAAATTCGGATTGATTCCAGATGGAATTCAATGCATCCCCCTGTTGGATGACCCTTGAAAGGGTGTCCTGATATTCTTGCTTTAAAAAGATTTCGCCGACATCAACATTGAAATAATTCATCACCCGATTTAGGGCGGTTTTAAGCAAATCATCCAATTCAGTAATCGATGCCAACGCAGAAGCCAGGCTGTTGAGCAGTGCCAAATCCTGGTTGCGGCGGGTGAGGGTACGGTCTCGCTCGCGCAGTTCATTATAAGAGTGCGCGTTTGAAATTGCCACAGCAGCATAAGCCGCCAATGTTTCGATTACGCGCTCGTCATCGGGTGTAAATCCGTCTTCGGTGAGCTTATCGGTCAAAAATATATGCCCCAGGTTGCGTTGACCCAGATGAATAGGCACTCCCAAAAGAGATACAATCCGGGCATCTTGCTCGGGGTATGCCGTCATACCAAATTCGGTAAAAATATCCATCACGCGCACTGGCCCGCTGGTGCCTTCAATTGCATTAATCAAGCTGAGGTTGATGGGCGGATGGGGTTGGGACAAACCCTGTTCTTCATCAATTCCAGCCGAGATGAACTTTTTTATAGTGCCATTTTCCCCGCGAATACCAATGGTTGCAAAGGCAGCGCCGATTTGCTCACAGGCAATGCGGGCGATGCGATCCAACAAGGAATCAATTGATATCTCCTGTACAAGTTCCAGGCTCACCAGGTGGAGGGCAGCTAGTCTTTCTTCCAGCTGTTCACATGAAAGGGCGGTGTTAATGATCATAACCGGTTTATTCTACCCTTAAAGAAGGCCTGTGTTTGGAAAATTTCTAAGATTTTGAGAGTTTTTGGGAGGGTCTTGGCGGTATATAATAGAGGATGCAAAAATTTTTAAGCATTAATGATCTGGTACAAAATATTAATAATTCAAATTACACAGGAGGTCACTGCTGATGACTTCAAACCCAGAGCATGAGAAAAAATTTTACAACCTATCACCCGCCGAGCGCCTGGCGCGGTTAACAGCACAGCATCAATTATCCCCGGAAGATGCGGAAGTATTAAGCGGAACAGCCGGCCTTTCGCTTGAATCAGCAGACCATATGATCGAAAATGTGATTGGTACTTTCAGCCTGCCGTTGGGAATTGCCCAGAACTTTCTCATCAACGGACGCGAAGTCCTTATCCCAATGGTAGTGGAGGAGCCGTCCATCGTTGCCGGTGCTTCTTTTATGGCCAAGTTGGCGCGCAGCACTGGCGGCTTTTTTGCCCGGGCAGATGCTCCTGAGATGATCGGCCAAATTCAAGTCTTAGAATTGGATGATCCACACGCTGCTCAGCAGAAATTGCTGGCAGAAAAAGAAACGCTGCTGGCGGAAGCTGCCCAGGTGGATCCTTTGCTCTCCAGATATGGCGGGGGACCGCGTGGGTTGGAAGCCAGAGTAATTTCAGATTCACCCATTGGCGATTTTTTAGTGGTACACCTGATTTATGATGTGGTAGATGCCATGGGTGCTAATGCAATCAACACAGCCGTTGAACGTTTAGCTCCAATCGTTGAGCGCATTACCGGCGGAAGGGTGCTTTTACGCATCCTCAGCAACCTGGCAGACCGGCGTTTGGCGCGCACACAGGTGACCATTCGCACCGCCGACCTGGCCTTTGGAGATTTTAGCGGAGAGGCTGTGCGCGATGGAATTATTCAAGCCTGGGCATTTGCCGCAGTTGACCCTTACCGCGCAGCGACCCACAATAAAGGTATTATGAATGGTATCGATGCGGTTCTGATTGCCACAGGCAACGATTGGCGCGCCGTGGAAGCTGGGGCACATGCTTTCGCCGCTCGGGATGGCCGCTATACCAGCCTTTCAACCTGGGGCAAAGATGCAGCAGGTGATCTGGTAGGTTCATTAGAAATGCCCATGGCCGCCGGGACAATTGGCGGCGCTACGCGCGTTCATCCGGGTGCCCAGGCCAATCTGCGCCTGATGGGTGTTAAATCAGCCGTCGAGCTGGCGGAAGTGCTGGTTTCTGTTGGATTGGCACAAAATTTGGCTGCGTTGCGGGCTTTGGCTACGGAAGGCATCCAGCGGGGCCATATGAATCTGCATGCACGCCAGATTGCCATCGCTGCTGGCGCACGCCATGATCAGATTGATGCCCTGGTTGGACGCCTGGTCGCAGATAAAACAATCCGTATCGATCATGCTAAGGCAATCCTGGCAGAATGGAATGGAGAGAAAGATGGAAAATAACGACACTATGAAAGCAAATCTGGGCAATTTAGCACAAATTCCGGCGCGCCCGGTGGGCATAATTGGTTACGGGGTTTATATTCCGCGCTACCGCTTACCAGGCACAGAAGTCTCTCGAATCTGGCTGGGAGAGCCCTCACCCGGACCGGTAAAAGAGAAAGCCGTGGCTGGCCTGGATGAGGACGTGATCACCATGTCAATTGAAGCCGCCCGTAACGCCCTGGCCCGGGCTGCGATCGATCCTCAAATGCTGCGGGCTGTTTGGGTGGGTTCGGAATCACACCCCTATGCGGTTAAACCCTCGGGAACCATTGTGGCAGAGGCTATTGGCGCTCCCGAGCACATTCAAGCCGGAGATTTCGAGTTCGCCTGCAAAGCCGGAACTGAAGCCATGGTTGCCGCCATGGGTTTGGTTGGCTCACAAATGGCCGATTATGCCCTGGCTATCGGTATGGATACCGCACAAGCCAAGCCTGGCGACGCATTGGAATACACCGCGGCATCGGGAGGCGCTGCTTTCATCATTGGTCCAACTGAAAACGCTCTGGCATCAATTGATGCCCATTACTCCTTTGTGACCGATACACCCGATTTCTGGCGTCGCGCCGAACAGGTTTACCCCGAACACGGTCAACGTTTTACAGGCGAGCCGGCTTATTTTCACCACATCATCTCGGCAACACAAAACCTGTTAGATCAGATGGGTTTGACAGCAGCGGATTTTAAGCATGCGATCTTCCACCAACCCAATACAAAATTCCCGCAACGCGTCAGCAAAGAGCTGGGGTTTACACCAGAACAGATTAAAGTTGGGCTGCTCTCTCCGGTCATCGGCAACACTTATGCCGGTTCTGGCATGATCGGGTTGACCGCCGTTCTGGATGTTGCCGATCCGGGCGATCGCATCCTGTTAACCACATATGGTTCCGGTGCTGGGTCGGATGCCTTTGTAATCACCGCAAAAGAAGCCCTTCCCAAACGGCGGGATGCTGCGCCCACCACCCAGGCTTATATCGCCCGCCGTACGGAAATTGATTATGCCACTTATGCCCGCATGCGCGGGAAGATTGTCATGAAATGAGGTTCCTGTGGATAGACAATCAAATGACGTGATTGTAGCTGGTATCGGTCAAACACCCGTTGGCGAACATTGGGATAAAACACTTCGGCAACTGGCTGTTAGGGCCATTCTTGACGCACGCAAGGATGCCGCTGGATTGGCGCCTGAAGTGATCTATGTTGGCAACATGTTAGCCGTTTCAGCATCCCGTCAGGCTAACTTGGGCACCCTGCTGGCTGAAAATGTCGGTCTGGTCGGCATTGAGGGGGTGACCGTAGAGGCGGCCGATGCTTCGGGGGGAGCCGCTTTGAGGTTAGCTTACCTGGCTGTTCACTCGGGGGCTGTGAAATCAGCTTTGGCGGTAGGCGTGGAAAAGTACACCGATGTTCTTGGAAGCGGTTCGGAGGAAATTGTTGCCCGCATGCTGGATGCAGATTATGAAGTTTCTGAAGGGTTGACCCCGGTCAGCCTGGCTGAACTTTTATTCCATCGTTACCTGCTCGATTACCAGGTCGACCGTGATTTGTTGGGCGGTTTTACAGAGGTCGCACATGCAAATGGGAGCACCAATCCAAACGCCATGTTTCAAAAGGCGCTGCCGCCACTTGCATATCAACAAGCGGCTAAGCCGGAGGTGTTCAATATGTTCGATGTAGCACCCTATGCCGATGGCGCAGCAGCAGTATTGCTTACCCGGGAAGAACATCTTCCTTCTGGCTGGGATAAACCACGGGTTCGCATAATTGGATCCAGTCTGGTGACGGACGCCTTATCCATACACGACCGTCATCAACCGCTAATTTGGGATGCCGCCCGTTTAAGCATTGAACGTGCCTGCCGTGCGGCTGGGACCATGCCCAAAGATGTTGACTTTTTTGAATACCACGACGCCACCACCCTGCACGCTATCCTTTCACTGGAGGCAGCCGGATTTGCTTCTCAGGGGCAGGGCTGGACGTTGGGTAAACCCGAGATGATCGGTTTGCACGGGCAGATTCCCGTGGCAACTTTCGGCGGATTAAAAGCGCGTGGCCATCCTTTGGGGGCAACCGGAATCTACCAGGCAGTGGAAGCCACCCTTCAACTCCGCGGGCAGGCAGGTAGAAACCAAATACCCGATGCCAAGCTGGGATTGATTCAAAGCCTGGGTGGAATGGCTTCCACAGCAGCCGCACATGTGTTATCGGTATAATCGGGATTTCAGAATTTTTAGATAATACGCAAAATTAACCGGGAATTGGCGCCAAATACCCTGTGTATGCACACCCTGAAATAATTTCATGCATGCGATTTACAGCAATCCTAAAATGATTGTTGTTAATAAAACCCCATCGACGCTCGGATTCAGCCGAGCGCTTTAATTAACATAGATCCTATATTGCTTTATTTAGTTAATGTGTTTCAAAAGAGAGAACCCTTTCCAGGCTTTTATTGTTAGAGTGAAAACGTTACTCGCAAGGGCAACCCCCACTCTGGGATAGCAAATTTTTACCAGTGAACTGTCAAATGTGGGCATAGACCCCTATTTTTACGAGTAATGATACAATCAAAAAATATTCAATCACCAAATTTGATTTGTGGGTTTCAAGTACAAGGAGCATTTTCAATGAAGGTTTTGGTCACCGGCGGAGCAGGCTACATCGGCAGCACAATCTGTTCAGCGTTATTAGATTATGGACACACCCCAATTATTCTCGATTCCCTGGTCACCGGACAGGAGGTGTTCACGCGAAATCGCATTTTCTATCACGGCGACATCGCTGACCAGGACCTGGTAAAGCAGATCTTCAAAGATCATCCAGATATTTTTGCAACCATCCATTGTGCAGCCCTGATCGTGGTACCCGAATCGGTATCAAAACCCTATGAGTATTACCATGAAAACGTGGTCAAATCGATGGACTTCTTTTACCTGCTGGCAGATTTAGGTTATCCCCACCTGGTGTTCAGCTCCTCTGCTGCAATTTACGATGTTGTCCCGGGTTTCATGGTCACCGAGGCATCGCCCCTTTCGCCCAACAGCCCCTATTCCCGCACCAAGTATATGATGGAGATGGTCCTGAAAGATTTTTGCCATGCTTACGGGCTGCAGGGAATTGCCCTGCGCTATTTCAATCCGATAGGTGCTGACCCTCTCATGCGCACAGGTCTGCACATCAAAGACCCCAGCCACATCCTCGGTCGGCTGGTTGCGGTTGCCCGTGGGGAAGCAGAGAAATTTCACATCACCGGTACGGATTGGCCCACCCGGGATGGCACCGGTATCCGCGATTACATCCACGTGTGGGATCTGGCACTGGCACACATCAAGGCAGTAGAACGCTTTGATGCAGTCATTGCAACAGACGCCAGCCCAGAGATGCCTTATTCTGTCATAAACCTGGGCACCGGTCGAGGTGTAACCGTGCGAGAGATGATATCGGCTTTCGAACGCGTGTTTGGTCAGAAAATCCCTAAAACAGATATGCCCCCCAGGCCCGGAGATGTGGCCGGGGCATATGCCAACGCAGACAAAGCCCTGGAACTATTAGATTGGAAGGCGGAGAAATCCATAGAAACAGGGATTGCTGATGCCCTCAAATGGGGCGATTTGCGAGACCAGATTTTAGGATGGTGAGTGTTTTATCACCAAAGGAAAAAACTGATATTCCTATCAAAGTAGATTACTTTTAACGGTTGAGACTATTAACGCCGGGCTGCTAATATCGTCTATAATAGAGACAGCCACACGATAAAGGAACGGTTTTTATGTGTATTATCGATTTAATCTTCGGTCATCCCACCATTCGATCGCTATCCTCAGAACAGAAAAAAGAATTCAATCGCTTGCTGGCAGACTTGATAAAAATCGGTCAACAGGATGATTATCTTTCAACCATCCCGGGCGGACAATTTGATATCCATTGCCATCACGTCGGGGCACGCAGGATCGGACAGGCCTTGCACCAACTCGGCGGTTTAGAGCTGATGCAAGCTGCTCGAGAACAGGTTAAACGCAAGCTGAAAATGGTGATGGCGGAACATTTGGATTATTGCTGGCAGGATATCGGGGGATGGAAAGCCTGAATATTCAGAAACACTCTAATTGCTCTGACATTTTTTGGATGTTGCACAACCAGATTCGGTGAATTAGAGCGCCAAATAACATTTGAGTGAAAGCTTTTATTAGATAAGGAGTGTACGATGAATGATTTTGTTCAACTCCCTGAAGAAGAAACAACCCATCTCCCAGATTCCGAGAACACCGAAGAAAGAAAATACGATAACGAAACCAAAAACCAAAAGAAGACGGCTCGTCAGGATCCTTTAGATGCAATTGCTTGGGCGTTAATCTTAATTTGGGCTGGATTGGTCTTTCTGGTATTCAATGTTGGCTGGGTCGATAAGCTTAATTTAGCGATTAACCTTCCAGAAAACGCCATTTTCCTCGGCTTACGGGTTTGGCCGGTAATTGCCCTGGGTGCTGGCGTAATCCTCTTGATTGAAACGTTCACCCGCATGCTGGTACCTGCCTTTAATGCTTCTAACATTGGTCAAATTTTCTTAGCATTTCTTTTTCTGGCACTCGGGTTGGATGGGATTTTTGAGTGGAAGTTCCTTTGGCCACTTGTGCTGGTATGCTCTGGCATGGTAATCCTGGCTAATGCCTTTATCAAATTGCGTAAATAAGGTTCAAGTTACAGCAAAATCCAGATTCTTAAGTTTTCGCAATTTTATGTATGGGTGTATAAGGGTGTTCTTGTTTATTGTAGGTAAAAATCCATTCTTATTTCAAGAGGCTGAAATGGAAAAACAATCCAGGAAACAGAACCGGTATTCTTTTTGCTTCCGCTGACTATCGCATCTTAGGCTGTTTAAATTCAGGTTTCCAATGGATCTTAGAGAATATCTTCCAGGGTTGCAGATGATTTTACGGTGTTAATTGGATGGGATCGAAGGAGTGCTTATTATTATTCTTTTTTATAATCAAAACTTAGCTGAACGCCCTCAAATGAATACCTGACAGCGATATAAGGTAACCGGTCAAATGCTTGGTTTTTTGAGAATGCCTTGCTATTAAAAAAATCTGTTCCGTCATTTACAGCAATCTTTGCGGCGATTGTTGGATCTCTGTCAGACCTTTCCAAACCAGGATACCCACGGTTGCCACAAAATAGGCACTGAACAGGGCGGCTTCGGCCATATACCCCAACACCGGAACGATCAGAAAACCCAAACCAACCTTGGCCAGCATGGTGAAAAAGCTCACCTGCAAAGGCAATTCCGCCCTGCCAAAAGCCAGCAACAACGATCTATCCCAATAGAAGATATTGGCTATCCCGTATCCAATCATCAGCACCATAAGCACCGCATAAGCGGGCGCATAAGCTTCTTTATAAATATAGATGGTGCGACCAAACAGTGTCCATGGTGAAAAGAGTAATTGTCGTCCCAAAACCAATAACCCGGCAGCTACAACCGCCGTCCAGGTACCTGAAATAGCGGTTACCCTGATTAGCAATTGTTTTAAACGATCCCATTCGCGGCGGGCGACATGGCGGGTGATCTCTGGAAAGGTAGTGGTGATAAAGGGTGTGATTGGCATAACAACCAGGTTAATCACAGCCAGCGCAACCTTGAAATAGCCAGCCACCGTGGTATCGAAAAAATAACTTGCCCAGAGCACTTCACTATCGCGGGCTAAGATGGTGACCATGCCGCTAAAATTCGAATTGACTGCAAAGCGCACCATTTCCTTTGGCGTTGGAAGGTTGCCGCTCATAGCTGCCTTCCACCAACCCTTGCCCAGGTGTTTCGGCAGCCAATACAGCGCTACCAGAACCGGGCCAATTCCCAAAATCAACTTACCTGCCAGATAAACCAGCATGACTGCAAACACACCACCCTGTTTTAAAAACACAACAACAAACAAGGCCATGGTAATCAGGCTTTGTACAAAATTTAATAAAGCCAAGGATTTGAAATGCCCGGTCACTTGCAGTGCCCCGGTTGCCGTTTCGGTAATTACATTGCCGAGGATGGTGAGCCCATAAATAATAAAAAGGGATTGCGTGCCAGGGTCTTTAGTAAAGGTCAGCGCGCCCCAGCGTGAGAGGGCAATTAATATCAAATAAGCCAGAACAGAAGAAGAAAGTTCTGTTAGCCCTGCAACTTTTAGGATAGCCGACGCGTTTTTTGGCCTATCTTCGGCCAGATACCCACCCATGTAGCGGACCACAAAATCGCCCATCCGGAAGGAGAGCAAGCGGTTGATATTGGTAACAAAGCTGATAACTACCCCTAATT
>Ga0255347_1004843_pt1 | contig 15857 bp, 7 predicted proteins | sample wastewater_treat_2_FD_192479 | JGI IMG/M metagenome (GOLD analysis project Ga0255347, IMG submission 192479) | Wastewater microbial communities from Lulu Island WWTP, Vancouver, Canada - plant24 | ecosystem: Engineered > WWTP > Wastewater > Unclassified | place: Canada: Vancouver, British...
CTTTATCGGCATTGAATCCTGTAGTATATTGGATACCCGCATCAACAGCGAAGCCTTGAGCTTTCACATCGTTGATAGTTTCAGACAGGATATGAGCAGTCATACCACCCTTGATACTGTTACTGAATTCTTTTGCATAAGTGAATCCGATATTCAGAAATTGTGGAGTGAATGTTCCATTTCCTCCATCCGGTTGATCTTCCGTCAAACGGTCGATATCACCGAAGTTCATAGAAACAACAGTTAATCCCATTGCTCCACTTTCTCCAACTTTTTGAGAAATACCAAAAGAATTGATTTTGATATCAGTTCCTTTCAACCAATCGGTATGAGCGAAAACGATATCAGTTCCTTTAGTATAAGCGTAACCAGCAGGGTTTAATCCGAAAGATTCTACTCCTCTCACGTTAGCCAAGCCGGCTGCACCCCATCCAGAGTTGCGTGCCCATGGATTGATCAACAATTCATGTGCGCCACTCTGACCGGCGCGGTCTTCATTACCTGCAAACGACTTCGTAGCTGATAAGCTTAAAGCCATTGAGGCACATGTTATATATATTAGAAGTTTTTTCATAACTAAGGTCAAGATTGATAGTTAAGCATGTTAAATATTAGAAAGAATCAAGGTCAATTGGTCGCATAATTCCGAACCATTTAACAACTTTTTCTCCTAGAGATCCTGCGTCAACATGGATGATGTAAATACCACTTGCGACAGTAATTCCCGCAGTGTTCTTTAAATCCCAGTCAAGTGTACTTGCCAAATTATCATCACGACCTTCAGATACGATTTGTCCTGCGGAAACATCACCTAGAACATCACGCTTGAATTGGCGAACTAACGTTCCATTTAAAGTATAGATAGACACTGTACATTTAGAAGGTAAGTTCACAATTCTTACACGGTTATCAAGCTGATCTTTTCTTGTTTTCTCGTATGATGAATATGCGTAGTAAGGATTCGGAACAACATTGATATAATCAAGTGCCGATTTCGCCTTCTCAGTTACATTCGTAGATAACTCATAAGATCCCGGAACATTGAATTGGTACAATGGATTTCCTCCATTCACAGCAGTTGCACCGATTGAAGTAAATTGTCTGTAATTTTTCTTAATACGTAAACTCACTTTCACATCTGTAGATGTAGCAGAATTATAAGTATATCCTTCTGAAACAATCGGAAGTGTAGTCCATGCCATTGTTCTGAAAGCAGCACGAGCAGCAGGAGATGATCCAGTAGCATTTACTAGCTTAAATAATGAGTCAATTTTAACACCATCATCATAGATACCAACTCCACCAGCAATGGTATCTTTAGTATAAACGTAGATATAATGCATCCCACCATAACTTAAACGGCCGTTCGCATCGTTTCCTGTATTTGATGTTGGATTCCATTTCATATCAGCTCCGTTTTCTCCAACTAATGCTGAATTTTCACCGAAAACGATATTTAAACGCTCACCTGTTTCTACATTGACTGCATAACCTGGGAACCAACCCATACCTTCAACATCTGTTAAACCTGCTTCAGTTGCATTTGCAGAAGGATCGCCATATGCTAAACCAGCTTTATCGACAGAAGGCTGCTTTCTCTTTTGGAATTTCTTAGCTCCTCCTACATTTGGCATTGTATCTTCACCCATCTCAAGAACCACAGAACGTGTCCATTTTGATTGATCTGAAGTAAATACAACATCTACTGAAGGCAAATAACTCCATTTAATAAATGTACGTAAGTCTAATGAGTTATTAGTTCCGGGTGCTCTATTTGGTTTAGGTGCTGCAACAGTTTTTGCAGGACTTGCTAATATATATGGCGCCCAAGTTCCTTCTAAAATTGACTCATATGCTTCCGTAGAATCCATATAATAACTTGGAGAAGGATTTAATAAGTCAACGTTAGTTGTTGTTCCACTTAAAATCCAATTAGTAGTGCTTGTTAAAATTGAAGTTGCATCAACATCCTTAATACCTGACAACCATTGGTCAGATGCATTTTTGTATGTTTTTGTTCCTCCAATTAGCCCGTTGTTTGCTGCTCCAAAGTTACCCGGCTCTTGTCCGTTGATTTTAGAGATATCCATCGACAATTTATTACGTTCGTATAATTGTTGATTGATTTGTCCTAAGTTGAACGTAGCTCTTGACAATGCTGATCTTAATTGTGCGTTTGTTCCTGTTACGAATGTACCTGAAACAGATGTTACCGCAAATTTCAATGTATCAGCATTAGCATATGCTACTTCGAATGAACCGTTGATAGCAGGTGTTGATGTAATACCTTGCACGTTTGACAATGTGATTTGCGTACCTGCTTCAATACCTGAATTTCCAGAAGTAATTACTGTTACTACATCTGATCCGTTACTATAGATATCGTTAATAGACACATAAGTTGATGGATTGTTGTATAAGTACCAGTAGTCATTATCAGATACTCCGCTGAATGCAAGTTCAAATCCGCCACCTTTTACTCCCCAAGGATCGTAAACTGTAACGTTGATAGGACCTTTTCCAACTTCATAAACCGGATTTTCAGAACGGTGTAATGGAGATGATAATATTTCATCAACTGAAGCTTGTGTTAATTCAAGATTATTACCACCGTTACCTTGTCCTTCAATTCGTTTTACTTGAACTCCTTGTCCGTAAGCAACATTCATTACTGAACCTGCATTATTTACAACAGACTTATGAGGAATTGCACTGTAAATACCAATATTATTTCTTCCTTGAACATAAGGACGATTTTGTGTATTTGCATTTGTAGGATCGAAAGGACGATAGTTATTGTAAGCATAAGATACTACTAAGAAATAGTAAGGCTTATAGTTTACAAGATCTTTTTGAGTGAATAAATCTTTAGTGATTTCGAAGCTATGCTTCAATCCTAAATTCACTGCAGTTGTTTTTTCTTGAGGTACCCAAGCAGATAATGTATTGTCATATTCGTAGTTTACGATTTGTCCAATATTATCTTTTAAGTCAACTTGAGCAATTAATTTTGCTTTAGAAACATCACTTACATCAGCATCAGATACCGTTTCATCAACTACTTGATAGATTTTGTATCCTTGGAATTTGTAAGAACGTTCGTCGGTTGATAATGAATCGAAACCTCCTGTTGAATTTTGAACTGCTTTCGGGATAACCGCATCTACTTCATTATACAACTCTACTTTTTTCGTATTTACATTTTCTAATGATAATACTACTTTACGATCCATTTCGCGTAATGCTACTGCTGGTGCATCAGGACCATCAAGAATTTTGAAACAGTTGTCGAAAATCGCTTGCGCTTTTTGATCAGCTAATTTCAATAATGATACTGAAGCTAAAGGACCACCTGAAGTGGTACGTTGCCAGATCATACCAGTTGTGATATAGTTAACTGCCCCCGGACGTAATGTAAACGTTCCTGCAGACTGTAACCAACGCATATCATCCGGTTGTAAGTTAGCCGTAACCATTGTCCATGGTGTAGCAAAGTCAGGATCTGTATTATCAGGGAACATGTAGCTACAAGGAGTACCTGTTGCACCTGATCCACCTCCACGTCCGTCTCCACCATAAGTGATAGGCAATCCATCTAACCAACTTCCTGATAAATATTCATAGTAATCATCAGTTGTGCTAGGGTTACCGTTAGGAGTGTTGTTTACGTTTACATAATATACGAAACGTGACATGATGATTTGCTCACCCGGTTCGTCAATTACTCCATCTTTATTATTGTCGATTCCATCATTTGGATCAGCAAGAGGTCCTTGGAAGAAGTCGATACCGGCAGAAGGAGGGTTAGTTCCGTATCCACCACCACCATCATCATCTGGATCTCCGTTATAAACGAATCCTAATCCTAATCCAACATCACAACCAACTAAGTCGTCAGATGCATTTCCTAAATCCGGGTCACACCATACTCCGAAATATGTAGAGTCAAGGATATCACTAGAACGGTTAATGATTTGATATTTGTAGAATGTCATGAAGTTGATCTCATTCGCTGTTTTGAAAGCAAAAGCTTGCGCTCTAATTTCTAAGCCGATTGGATCTGAACTTGTTTCAGTCTTGATATTACCAACATCATTGAATACCCACCAGATTGATTTATCTCCGAATAAGTAGTCGTTACATTCAACTTTACCAGTCGATGTATTTGTTTGGTAATCTCCTTCTAATAAGAAGTAAGGATAATCCCCAGCTTCATAGTCGTAAACTCCGTTGTTATCGGCATCAAAGAAAGGAGCTAAGAAAGGAAGCTCTCCTCTTGTAAAGTTACCGTTACCTGGCCATGATTTGATATCGTTTGTTGCGTCTCCACCGGCAACGAAATCTTGAACATCTTTACGACTTACAGGCCAGAATCTATCGTACTCTTCACATGTTGAGTTTAGAATTGATGGAGATCCCGATGCTGTATCGATTGGACCGCCCCAGAAATCATTTGATCCTGCTTGACGGTATGTTTGAGCAGCTACTTTTAACTGTCCGGTTTGGTCGAAACCACCGATCCAAAGAGCTCCTGCATAAATTGAATTTTTACCACTTCCGATTGGAACTTCGTAGTAAGGAGTTTGTCCTACCGGATCCCACCAAAGGTCACCTCCAACAAGGACACGTGCACGTACCTGGTTAATATCCAGATCGATCTGAGAAGATGTAGTCGGACAAGATGCAGCAACCCTTGTATTCTTAACGGGAGCATGCGCCGGCTTACTTCCTACATTCATCTTCGCGAATGTAGTCGCGGACCAACCAGCCACCATTATGAGGCTGAGCATGATCTTATATCGAAGCATTTTCATAGCGTTTTGTTCTGTTTTTTAATTGTAAAGGGTTAATTAGAAGTCGAAACGAACTCCCAAACGAGCTCTGCGTGGCAAGCTGTAGTTATCAGGATTTAATAATTTAATTAAATACTGATCTGTAAACGCTTGCTGTGAAACCTGAGCACTTGATAATTGTTGTCCGTCAGCTGACTGAAGGAAACCATCATCAGTAGGGTTACCAGTTGCACGGTAAACTCCAACCACATTACGAGTATCCAGTAAATTCTGGATTTGAAGATATACGTTAAATGTTCCTGATTTTTTATCAGAGAATTTCACGTTGATGTCTTTGTCGATTTTTAAATCGATACGGAACTGCCAAGGAGTACGAGCACCATTGATGATACCTTCTACTGCACGTTGACCGTTATCTTGCCAGCCAATTGCTGCTCCTTCACGTGTTGCACGTGATTGACGTGTATAAGGTGTTCCAGAGTTTGCACGGAATACAAGGTTCGCACCTGCATTTGCAAAGATTGGTTTACCAAATAACATCGGACCATTATAATCAGCTCCATCATCATAACGATAATCGATTGATGCTGTTAATTGGTGACGAGTATCGTAATCTAAAGGAATGATGAAACGAATGTTTGGTTGATCTGTATCTGTTAACTCAACGTTTGAGTTAGCGCCTGATCCTGTACCGTCAGCAAATTGTAATGTATAACTTGCCATCATTCTCACATTTCCTGAACGACGTAAATCGTAGCTTAATGATAAACCTTTTACAGTTCCAAAGTCGATGTTGTCGTAAGTTGTATATGTGTTAGGATATGCAAAGTTGATTTTAGTAATCTGAATCATGTTTTTCAACTCACGATAGAAAGCTGAAATTGTTAATGCAGATGTTTTGCTAACTCTTTGTTTGAAACCAACTTCATAGTCAGTTGTTCTTTCCGGCTTCAATCCTGCGTTGTTTAATGTTCCATCAGGATTTGTTTTTAATGACAAATACTCACTTGGATCATTACGTAAGTTTGAAGAAGGACGTTGTGTTAATACATCGTAGTGAGCAAAGAATTGTGCTTCGTCAGTGATGTTGAACGCAAACGCGATACGTGGCATGATAGAAATTTGAGGCTTGTAATCTTCAAATACTCCGTCAACATTCCATGTGTTGCTTGCAATACTTCCTGCATCAGGCTTAACAGCAGGCACGATTGTTCCTGTTGCTGATTGAGATGCAATTACGTCTGGATCAGATACAATTTGTCCGTTTTTATCATACCATACGTTTCCGTCGCGGTAACCGATTACACTTGTTAAATCACTAGCTGATGCTAAGTAAGGAACGAAGTCTCCACCGATATTATCAGGGCGACCAGCAATCGATACAGGATACTCATCTACTGTATATGAATCTAACAATAAGTATTTATCTTTTAATGCTTTTTGATTAGCATCAAAACGGTCAACACGTAAACCGATATTGAAACTCAAATTATCGATTGTGAAACGATCTTGGATGTATCCTGCCATATAAGTAGGACGGAATGCTCCGATTTCACGTGTATAGTTTCCACCATTTTTCTTAGTGAAATAATCTTTGAAAGTTGGATTTCCTGTGTATTTCTCACCAGTGTAATCAAATCCGTAGTAGCTTACTAATCCGTTAGCATTTAATTCATCTGCATTAAACATATTGATGTTTAATTGTTCAGGTGATAATGCGTCGAAATCAACATAAGCGTTATTCGCTAATCCTAATTGAGAACGTACGTTTTCATAGAAACCATTTACCACATTTCCGTTTTCATCATACGTTGCAGCATAAGATGAACCGAAGTTGATTGTAGTTAATGTAGTATCTCCACCAACACCGATGGTGTAAGTAGTATCTCCTAATGTAGGATCGATATCAGTTAAGTTAAAGTTAGCATACTGACGGCCTAATGTCCATAATGAACGTGGAGCTAAACTAAATCCACGGTCAACACGTTGTTCAAATTCGAAACCTACTAATAAAGAGTGTTTCTTAACGTCAGCGTTACCGCTTAATGTTACACGGAATTGATCGTTATCGAAGTTTTGGTAAGTATTTCTTAAGTTACCGATACCTTCCCAAATTGCCATTACGCTATTTGCTCCGTCACCGTTACGAACACCACCTGCACTTCTCACAGGATTTAAACTTGATAATAACAAACCATTGTTATGGTAAGCATCAGCAATTGTTCCGAATGCAGCATTAGTATATGCTTCAGCTAACGGATTTAATCCTGCTGCTTCATATGAATAATCGAAGTCATACTGAGTCAATTGAGAAATATTATTGCTATCAGCATCTAAGAAGTTAGTAAACTTAGGAGCACGGTGTCCGTCGAATTTACCTACGTAACCATAGTTCCAATAGTTGTCTTTATGGTTAGGATCTTGATTGATTTGCTTGTTCTTAGAATATTCAGCTTGTACCGAGAAATAAACATTCTTGAATACTGATGAATTGTCTTTTTCAGACTTATAAGTTGAAGCGATACGTTGAGTTAAACGACCGAAAACACGATAATCGATATCGATAATTTGCGGATTCTCTTCGAAGTTGTAAGCAGCACGGTTTAGTGCATAGCTTCTACGATCGTTATTATTGTAGCTACCTCCTAATGTGAAAGTAGTAAACTCAAATGGTTGATAATCAAACTTCGCAGTAAAACGGTATCCTGTTTGCTTTACATTGCTTTTTGTCTTTGATTTCTCAAAGTCGCTGTTTGTAAAGAATTGTGCTGCGTTATAAGAACCAAAGCTTGTTGGTGATGTTTGATAAAGTTGGATCGGAGTTTGGCTATAAGCACTATATACATCGTCTTTCAACTTGTACATTCCGATTCCTGATGGATCAGGATCTTTCTCTGATTGATATTCACCAGAAAGGAAGAAACCTAATACTGCACGATCTCCACCGTTTTCCAACTTTCTCTTAAGAAGTGGTCCAGAGAAATCCGCAGATACAAGGTTGTATCCATATTTATCGAAAAGTTCAGATGTTACCACCTCAACTCCACCGTTAAATTCTTTTGATGGTCCACGAGTTGTGATCGCGATAACCCCTCCCGTTGCATCACCATACTGAGCCGGCGTACCACCAACGATGGCCGTTACCTGCTCAATACCTGATTGAGGAAGTTTTTGAGAACCACGAATACGGATACCATCTACATAGTAGTCAGTTCCGTCAGAACGTGATCCACGAACGTTAAGATCATCACCTTCGTCTTTTTGGAAAACTGAAGCAGCTTGAGCAGCCACCGACTTAACGTCGCGGGTTGGAGCAGCTTGGATGTCTTCACGGGTCAATGTAGCACCTTGCTGAACATTGTCCTTTTCAAATAAAGGAGCCTTGTAGCTAACTACTTCGACTGCTTTTTCAAATTCGAATACTTGCTTAGAAATCGCAAGATCCTGGAATGTAGTTTTGTCGATTGACACAACTACATCGTTAATAACCAGCTCTTTATAGCCGGTATACTTGATTTTCAAGGTATACTTACCTGCCGTTAACGGCTTGATAGTATACTCTCCATCGAAATCTGACTGGCCACCTGAAATTTGAGTTCCATTCATTTCTGCTATTACAGTAGCGAATGGGATCGGTTCCTTGGTTGCCTTGTCTAGGATTTTACCTCTGATGCCACCGGATTGAGCAAGCACTCCGACGCACGCAGCAAGTAAAAACGCAAGGGTTAAGTAGACGTTCCTTATCATAGGGTTAATTTATTGTCAGCTGGGTGTTAATGTTTAGTTAATCATGGTTGCGGGTAAAAGTAGAAACAAATGAAACAATTTCCCAAATCGGGCCATTCATTTTTTACTGTTTTAGTCACTTAGCGACTATAGTACCTTTAGTCGGGTCGTTGTTCAAACGCTTATTTGATTCTCTTTTCAGTCGTGTTTTTTTCTTCTAACTCTTTGCTTTTCAACGCTCTTATTACTTAGAAATTGATCATTTTAGTAGTTGTTCGGCGGCATCAGCAGGACGCAATTGTTAATAACCTTATTTTTTTAACAATTTGCCGATTGGCCGTTTTTTTTCGGGTAGAGCATCCCGAAACCGAGTTTTTGCTTACTGAATTGACAATTTGACTTGCTGAAATGTTGTCTGAGAACCCATAAATTCTCTAACCACTTGATAAACTGAGAGTTACTTTAAAAGGAGCAATTTCTTCAACCGGACATACTTTTGATAGAGAGCTACTTGTGTTCTTCTCTTGAATTAATTCGACTATTCCTCACCTTCCAATAGCTTTAACGACTTCCATTTTTTACATTTGCAATCGGTTTCCCCAACCGGAAGCTATTCGAGTTTTCAGGGAAGGTTTATCCGGCTTAATAATCCAGTATTATATTATATAAAGTTTGACGCTCCGGTGGAGCGCACTTTGCTTAATTGCATTAATTGAATGAGACTAAAATCACTTGAGATTAAAGGCTTCAAAAGTTTTGGAGATAAAGTTTTGATTCACTTCGACGAAGGTGTAACTGCTATCGTTGGACCAAACGGTTCGGGTAAATCAAATGTGGTTGACGCTATGCGTTGGGTTCTTGGTGAACAAAAAACAAGAATGCTCCGTTCCGAAAAAATGGAGAACATAATTTTTAACGGCACAAAAACACGTAAGGCAGCAAACTTAGCAGAGGTAAGTCTTACTTTTGAAAACAATAAAGGCATCCTTCCTACCGAGTATTCTTCAGTGAGTATTACGCGTCGTTTATATCGTTCTGGTGAAAGTGAGTATCAATTGAATGGTGTTACTTGTCGTTTGAAAGATATTAATGATTTATTTCTAGATACAGGTATCGGACCTGATTCGTATGCTATCATCGAGTTGAATATGGTTGATGATATTTTGAAGGATAGAAATAATACTATCAAAACTTTGCTTGAAGAGGCAGCAGGAATTTCAAAGTATAAAATCAGAAAGAAACAAACTTTTCAAAAGCTTGAAGAAACTGATGCCGATTTAAATCGTGTTAATGATTTGCTTTTTGAGATTGAAAAAAGTTTAAAACAACTTGAATCTCAAGCTAAAAAAACTGATCGCTATTACCGCTTGCGCGAAGAATATAAAACGTTAAGTACTCAACTGGCTTTATATTCAATTCGTCATCATCGTTCATCGTTAACTTCATTACAGCAACGAGAACAAGAGCAGTTTGCATCTAAAACTGATTTGCAATCGAAACTCGAAGAGCTAGAATTAAGTCTTCAGACTATTAAGCAAGGTAGTACTGAAAAGGAATTGCAATTGCAGACTGTTCAAAAATCTTTGAACGATAAAATTCTTGAAATAACTCGTTTCGAGAATGAAGAAAAAAATAAAAATGAACGTTTCAATTTTTTAGTTGAGAAACAAAAACAACTTGAACTGCAAACTGAACAGGACGAAAAAACGTTAGTTGAAGTTACTGAAAATATTAGTCAGTTAAACGACGAAAAAGTTCGTGAAGAGGAACACCTAAAAAAATTAGAAGAGGATGTTGCTAACTTCCGCAAGGATGCTGAAGATAGTAAAAAAGCTTACGAAGAATCTTTAGTTGCTATTAAGGATTTAAACCAAAAGATTTATCAGCAACGTTCTATGATTAATGAGTTTGAAACGAAGCAAGCTGTTCGTCAAACTCGTTTTACTTCTGTTCAAGATGAATTAAAGCGTTTGCAGTTAAACCAGGAGGAGAATAGCAATAAATTATCGGGATTAGAACAGCAGCTTGCAGATCTTCTTCCACAAAAAGATCATGCCGACGAGGACCTTAAAAAACTTAAGCAACTTCGTTTAGAGTTAGAAGATCAATCGCGTACTTCGGATAGCCGCATACGTGAGACAAATCAAGTTGTTCAAGCAGAGTCTCGTAAATTAGATGCAAAGCATAATGAATATCAATTAACCAAAAATTTGCTTGAGCAAATGGAGGGTTATCCTGAGTCTATTCGTTATCTAAAAAAGAATCATGATCGATTTAAACAAGCCCCTCTCCTATCCGAAATTATTGTTTGTAACGACGAATATAAAGTAGCTATCGAGAATTATCTCGAGCCTTACCTAAATCATTTCGTTGTTGAAACGAATGAGGAAGCTTGGGCTGCGCTGCAAGTTTTAAATGAATCGTCGAAGGGTCGTGCTCACTTTTTTATCCTCGAGAATTTAAAATCATTTAGTCCCGCAAATGCAGGATCTATTAATGGTTGTACTGCTGCATTATCGGCGATTGAAGGTGATTCGAAATACGATGCTTTGTTTAAAATGTTATTGTCGCATGTTTATATTTTAGACGAAAACAACAGCTTTGAAAATTTCAGAATTAACGATCAACAGTCTTTAGTTGTTCTTTCTAAAAATGGTAATTTCCTACGTCAGAAATATGCTATTGGCGGAGGATCTATTGGCAAATTCGACGGCAAACGTACTGGTAAATTCAGAAATCTAGAGAAGCTTGCTGAAGAAATAAAAGAGCAAGAACATGCTATTGAAGGATTGAAAGCTACACTTGCCGAAGCTGAAAAGGAATTACAGGAAATCAAGAAGAATATTTCTGAAACGCAATCGTTGATTTCTCGTCAGGAGACTGAGTTTATGAAATTCAGCGGACAAGTTAATTCGTTGCAGAGCAATCGCGATTTCATGCGTAACACCCTCGAACAGGCTAAAAATAATACTGCTCGCTTAGAGGAAGAATTAGGATCGATTCAACGATTAATAGAAGAAGAGAAAGCTAATCCGGATTTATCACCTGAAATATTAAATCAACGATTAGAGAATTTAATTCAGCAATTGAATGTTCAACAAGAGCATTCTATTCAATTGCAAAAAGAGTCTGGCGAAAAATCACAAGCTTTTAACCAACAAAACATCATATTACTTCAACAGCAAAATAGAATTCAGAATATTGTTCGCGACTTAGGCTATAGAAATAATCAAACAGCTACGTTACAAAAGAACAAAGAAAATTATGCAATTGAATTAACTTCTGTGAAGGAGCAAACTGAACAATTAATGTCGGGGATGGCTTCTTCAAGTGATGAATTAAAGAAATTAATTGAAGATCGTATTGATTTAGAAAATCAATTTAAGGTATCAGAAAAAGAATACAACACCGCTAAAATTAGTATCGAAGCGGAAGAGAAAAAGTTAGGTGAGTTCAGAAGAAATAAAGAGCAAACTGACGCTTCACTGCAATCGGTGCACGATGAGTTAAATGAATTAAAACTTCAGATGAACTCATTGAAAGAAAGGTTAAGCATTGAGTTTAGTATCGACATAAACGATTTAGCTGAACAAGAACCTGATCCTGAGTTTAACGAAGAGGAAATGCGTCCGAAGGCCGAACAGTTACGTAAACGCGTTACTGAATTCGGACCAATCAATCCGATGGCTTTAGAGCAATACAAAGAGATTAAAGAGCGCTACGATTTCATCGTGAAAGAAAAAACTGATTTGCAGAATGCGAAGGACGCATTATTGCAAGCTATTAGCGAAATTGACAGCACTGCGCAAACAGTTTTCATGGAAGCATTTACTCAAGTGAGAGCTAATTTCATCAGAGTATTCCGTTCTCTGTTTACTGATGATGATAATTGCGACTTGGTAATTTCGGATGCAGCCAATCCGCTTGAATCAGATATTAATATTATTGCTCAACCGAAAGGGAAAAAACCTTTGAGTATTCATCAATTATCTGGAGGAGAAAAAACGCTTACAGCAACAGCGCTTCTCTTCGGTATTTACCTCTTAAAACCTGCGCCATTCTGTATTTTCGATGAGGTTGATGCTCCGTTAGATGATAATAACATCGACAAATTCAACAACATCATTAAGAAGTTTAGCACTGAGTCGCAATTCATTATTATCACTCATAATAAGAAAACAATGGCAGCTACCGATGTTATGTACGGTATTACTATGGCAGAACCTGGTGTAACTAGTGTTGTACCTGTTGACATGAGAACATTTGCTGACTAATTTTAAAATAAAAACGCAATAAAAAATCCCGGACTTAATAAGTACCGGGATTTTTTTTAATTCGCTGATGGTCGCTTCCGAGGAAAAAGTTTCTTTATTAATCCCGGTCGGCGGTCGTACGAATCGATATGCTGATAACGCTTGTCGTTGCGCTTCATTCTTTTCTTTACATTCTTAGTCTGAATTTTTCGATGGCGCTTTTTCCCTTCTTCCTCCGCTTTTTTAGCCTTCTTCTGCTGTTTCTCTTTTTTCTTTTCGGCGCGCTTTTCCTGCTTCGACTTTCCGCCAGATTGTGCTACGGAACTACTATCAGGAATTGCCACCAATAACATTAAAGGCAATAACAACCATCTCCAATTTTTCATCTTTGCATTATTATAATTCGATAAAAATAAAAAAAGCCTCGATATTCTCGAGGCCTTTCGTTTCTGTTCAATAAATTATTTACCGATTACTCCGGGCATTTTATATTTTACATAAACCTCTTTATCGAGGTAATTTGTTTTTACAGTAACTATGTACGCAGGCACTTCGCTAGTACGATGAACGGTAAAACAACCGTTTTCGTATTGAATTCCGGAATAAGATTCGGTTTCTGACAACAAAATTTGTGTCACAGTAACATCTGCACTAGCCGGAACTGTTTTTAACGTTGAACCATCGGCAGCTACCGGGTAAAACATTATATCACTTCCCTTCGATACAAATTCAAATTTCATTCGTGTATCGTCACCGATAACTTCACCTCCATGACGGGAAATAATCTTCCCTCCATCTTGAGCGAATACAGTAACCATAGATGAAAGGACTAAGCAAACTAATAAAGTTATCTTTTTCATGCGGGAGATTTTTCTATTTGTAAAGTCAAATATAAGTAAATGAATGTGAAATATGCAAACAGAATTTTATCTTTGTTTGAATGAAAACGAAAATTTGCCTTATAATATTGGTTTTTAGCATGTTGTTTGCATGCAAAAAGAATGACGATGCTATCCCCAATGTGGCTGTAAATGAATACATTGACTTAAACCTGCCTTCCTACTTTCCTTTAAATGCCGTAAACGGCTGGGTATATTACAATGCTGGGGTTAAAGGCCTCATTATTTTCAGAAAATCAACCACTGAGTTTGTAGCAATAGAAAGAACCTGCTCTTTTGACCCTAGCACATCTGGAGCAGTTGTAGAAGTTGAAAGCAACAATATTATTGCGGTCGACTCTATTTGCGGCAGCCGTTTTAGCTTGTACGATGGTTCAATTGTAAATGGCCCCGCTACTCGAGCTTTGCAACAATATAAAGCAGACTACTTAGTCAATAATAGGCTTCACATTTACAATTAAGGCTTATTTATTGTTACAAAAGGACGAAATTCACTCGAACCAGACATTATTAAAAGTTAAGTGGATACAATTCGTATGAGTTCTATCCTCTTAAAAATAAAAAACCCTGTAACTATATAGCTACAGGGTTTTTCTATTTTAAGATACCTCTTAGTAACGGTACATGTCGCTTTTGAAAGGACCAGTAACAGTTACGCCGATATATTTCGCTTGTTCTTCAGAAAGAGTATCGATTTCAACACCAATCTTCGATAAGTGTAAACGAGCTACTTTCTCATCTAAGTGCTTAGGTAATGTGTACACTTTATTCTCGTAGTTTTTATGGTTTGCCCATAATTCTAACTGAGCTAAAGTTTGATTCGTGAATGAATTCGACATTACGAATGAAGGGTGTCCCATAGCACAACCTAAGTTCACTAAACGACCTTCAGCAAGGATGATAACATCTTTCCCTTCGATTGTATACTTATCAACCTGAGGTTTGATAGTATCTTTTGTATTTCCGTAGTTGTTGTTTAACCAAGCCATATCGATTTCATTATCGAAGTGACCGATATTACATACAACAGCATTATGTTTCATGCTGCGGAAGTGTTTCTCACCAATGATGTTAAAGTTTCCTGTTGCCGTTACAACGATATCAGCTTCTTTAACAGCATCAGCCATTTTTTTCACTTCATATCCTTCCATTGCGGCTTGTAATGCACAAATTGGGTCGATTTCTGTAACGATTACGCGAACTTTAGAGTCACGTAATGAATCAGCTGATCCTTTTCCTACATCACCAAAACCTGCAACAACTGCTACTTTACCAGCCATCATTAAGTCAGTTGCACGACGAATCGCATCAACTAATGATTCGCGACAGCCATATTTGTTATCAAACTTAGACTTAGTAACCGAGTCGTTAATATTGATAGCAGGAATAGGTAATGTTCCGTTGTTCATACGTTCATGTAAACGGTGAACTCCTGTTGTAGTCTCTTCAGATAATCCACGGATACCGGCAACTAACTCAGGATATTTATCGAAAACCATATTCGTTAAATCACCACCATCATCAAGGATCATATTTAAAGGTTGACGACCTTCCCCAAACCATAAAGTTTGTTCGATACACCAGTCAAATTCTTCTGCATTCATTCCTTTCCAAGCATAAACCGAAATTCCTGCAGCAGCAATGGCAGCAGCAGCGTGATCCTGAGTCGAGAAGATATTACATGAAGACCAGGTTACTTCTGCTCCTAACTCAACCAAAGTTTCGATCAAAACAGCAGTTTGAATAGTCATGTGAAGACATCCTGCGATACGAGCACCTTTTAAAGGCTTTTTTGCACCAAACTCAGCTCTTAATGCCATTAATCCCGGCATTTCATCTTCTGCAAGTTTGATTTCTTTTCGGCCCCATTCTGCCAATCCGATGTCTTTTACTTTATACTTAACGTACTGTTCTGTTTGAGTCTGATTCATTTTGTTAAATTTTGTGCGAATTTAAATAATACTATTAACTAATACAATGTTATTTTTGCCAAACTAACCTGCCTATGCCACTTCTACTCGATCAATTAACCGAAAACGGATGCCGTCTGCTGGTTTGGCATGTCACAGAAACAGAGGAAGTGCTCGAAAAGTTTTCTGGAGGGCATAATTTTGATAGTTCTAGTCCGATTTCTTCCATAAAACTGACCGAAAGAAGGAAACAAAAGCTAGTTACAGGCCTTTTAG
>Ga0255347_1004846_pt1 | contig 15853 bp, 15 predicted proteins | sample wastewater_treat_2_FD_192479 | JGI IMG/M metagenome (GOLD analysis project Ga0255347, IMG submission 192479) | Wastewater microbial communities from Lulu Island WWTP, Vancouver, Canada - plant24 | ecosystem: Engineered > WWTP > Wastewater > Unclassified | place: Canada: Vancouver, British...
CTTCTTCGGGGTATGTTTTTTCGGCCTTCATGAGGGCCTCCGCCGACATAATCATGCCGGGGATGCAATAGCCGCACTGAACGGCCCCGGCGGCAATCAGCTCCTGCTGGAACTCCGAGGGCTTGTCGTGCGTGCCGATGCTTTCAATCGTGCGGATGTCGCGGTTTTCGGCCTGCATGGAGTAGAGCAGGCAGGAGTAAATCGCGCGCCCGTCCATCAGCACCGTGCAAGCGCCGCAGGTGCCCTGGCCGCAGCCGAATTTTGTGCCCTTGTAGCCCTCGCGCCGGAGCAGGTCCAGCAGCTTTTCGTCGGGCCGGGTGATGAACGTCTTCCGTTCGCCATTCAGGGTGAACGTCACGGTTTGGGGATTCTTCATCATTATTCGTTCCTCCCGCGGGCAAAAGCCGCCGCCCGCTCCAGCGCGTCATAAATGGTCACTTCCGCCAGGTGGCGGGAATATTCCGGCGTCATGCCCTCGCGTCCGCGCCAGGTCACATCGGCGTCCGCTTGGGCCGCCGCTTCCTTGAAGGTTTCCTCGTTCGCCTGCTGGCCGCCCAGCGCGGCTTCCACGGACGGCAGCCGCCGGGGGAAGGGGATGGCCCCGCCCGCCGCCACGCGCGCGGTCTTGATGGTGGAACCATCCAGCTCCAGCAGCGCGGCAATCGTCACTTGCGCAAACGCGGCTTCCGCGCGCACGACCTTGATGGAGCCAAAGCCGTGATGCGCCTTCAACTGCGGAATCTTCACGGACGTCAAAATGTTGCCATCCAGGAAGCGCTTGGCGGGTTGCTCCTTGAAGTATTCATCCGCCGGGAACTCTTCTTCGTCGCTTCCGGTATAAATGACCATGCGCGCATCCATCGCCAGCAGAATCACGGGCAGGTCGGCCCACGGGAACACCCGGCAGATATTCCCCCCGATGGTGGAAATATTGCGGATTTGGTGCGTGGAAATGCGCCGGCAAATTTCGTGCATGGCCCAGCGCGGCGCGCGGTAGCGCTGGATGTCGGCCAGCGATGTGGTGGCGCCGATGTTGTAATAATCGCCTTCCTCCCGGATGAAGGACAGGCCCAGGCTCATGATGTCCACGGCGGTGACCGGCGTATGGTCCTGCATGAAGTGCAGCGCCGTTCCGCCGGCCAGAATCATTCCCTCCCGGCCCAGTTCGCGAAGGTTCTCGTGCGCGGCCGACAAGCTGGCCGGACGAATAAAAGCACACAATTTCATAAGCAATCTCCTGAATAGAGGCAAAGCACGGCGCACAGTATAGGCCGCAATTCTCCCCGGATGAAAGAAAAAATTCAGGCCAGCGGCATTTGCCGGGTATAGCGTTTAACCCAATCCCGCTTCCCGCGGAACGGGTCAGGCGCTTGGATTCCGCCGATGCCGGCCCAACAGCCCGTTTATCCTATTTTTCTTGTTAGACACGTGATTGCCGATGTTATTGCACATAAGCTTCCTGCGGCAAAAAACGATGCGTATCCGATCCGCCCGTCCTGCCAGACGGAATGAGCTTTGAAGAACAGGCCGACAGCCACAACCGCCCATGCCAACGCGAAGAAAATATCATGTATTCGGGGCATTTTCACATGATTGCCCTACGGCTGGTATGTAAGGGTTTCCAATATCTTTTTGACAGTGGACAAGTCATTCGTGTTTCTCAAGCCGCATGTATATTGACAGCCGATTTTGCCGACCATTCCGCTGCCATATACGCTCAACTGCATCATGCTTTCGCTGAGCTTGCGTTCGGTAAAGTAGAACGTGAGATCGGTGTTTTCCCCGCGTATGTTCCCTTCCTCCAGCACGGTGCGCCCAGACAAAAGCATCTGGTCGATGGCCTTGGTTTCTTTGAGATGTTTTACTGCCACGCAGTGAATGAGAAGAACCGTCTGATTGGTATTTTTTAGTTCAATGATTGTTTGCGGCAAGTCCGGGCAGTCTTCGTCTTCCACGCGGGCTTTTTGCATGGTCCATCCGGTGGGCACTTCAACGGTCAGGATGCCCGTGTCAGGTTTTCCATGCCAAAAAGAAATGTCCGATCCAGCCCAACTTGCTCCCGTCAAGCCTAGTAGTAGCATCAGTCCAATCCACAGATTTCTTTTCATATTTTTTCCTTACCGGGCAACATATTCATAAGGAGGGTCCATGCGAAAATCAACCCCTTTCCCAGCGCTTGGGGCGCTTGGCGTCTTCACGATCCCTTCCTGTACTTTCATGGCCCATTCGACCTCGGTGCGGGTACCTGCTCATATCGCTTCCGCCTGAAATGGGCACTCTTGCTCGTAACACCGGACAAATCACTTATTACCGACAGTTTCCCGCGGAATGGGTTGCTGAATCGGGCGTGTGGCGGTAGGATGGGGTTTATGAGATGGATGCGAATGATTTGGTTGGCGGCTTTGGTCCTGGCTGGGGGCGTGTGCGGTTGCGGTCGCGAGGCCGGCTTGTCTTCGGAGGAAGCTCCGGCTGCTTTTGTGGCGCCGGCTTTGTCCGGTGCGGCGGCTTTGGAAGAGGTGCGCCAGTTTGTGGAGCTTGGTCCCAAGGAGCCCGGCACGCCCGGCGCGGAACGTGCCGCCCAATATCTCGCGGAGCGTTTGGAACGTCTGGGCGTGGCCGCGGAAATTCAGGAGTTTCGCGACGCCAGCCCCATCGGTGAATTGACTTTTCGCAATGTCATTGGCCGCATTCCCGGCGCGGATGCCGAGGGGCGCATTCTCATGCTGGGGGCGCACTATGACACCAAAATCGGCATTCCGGATTTTCAGGGCGCGAACGATTCCGGTTCCGGCGTCGGCCTTTTGTTTGAAATCGTGCGCGCGCTGAAAACCGCCGAGGCGCTGCCGCTGGACATTTGGGTGGTGTTTTTCGATGGCGAGGAATGCCGCGAGACGTATGGCCCCAACGACGGCTTTCATGGCAGCCGCCATCTGGCCAAGACCATGGCGGCTGATGGCATGCTCAAGGATATTGCCGCGCTCATTTTGCTGGACATGGTGGGCGACCGAGACCTTACGGTCACCATCCCGCGCAACTCAACTCCGTGGCTGACCAGCCTGGTTTTTGACGCCGCCCGCGCGGAGGGAACCCGCAAGCATTTTCAGTTGTATCCTTATCCCATCGCGGACGACCACATTGCGTTTTTTGAGCGGGGCGTTCCCGCGATTGATTTGATTGATTTTCAGTTCGGCAGCGCGCCGGGCCTGAACGACTACTGGCATACGGCGGAGGATTCCATGGATAAAGTGTCGGCGGAGAGCCTCGCCATTGTCGGGAATGTCGTTTTGCGCATGATTCCGGGCATTGCCGCCCGCTGACGGGGCGCGGTCGTCCGAATTTTCAGCTTTGGGCCTTGGCGGGCCGGCGAAGAAAAAGCAGAGTTGTGCTTTTTTTTTGCGCGGGAGGCGAGTATAACCGATGCCGTATCCCAATTTGATTCAGTTTTTGCCAGTCAGGAAAAGAAATCATGTTTAATCCGCAGGACGAAGCCAGACCCATCCCGGAGCTGCGCAACTTGCAGGGCGAGCGTTTGCGCGCCCTGGTTGCGCGCGCGTATGCCAACGTGCCGTTTTATCGCGCCAAGCTGGAGGCTCATGGCGTCGCGCCGGAGGACATTCGCGGCATTGAGGACATCGTCAAGCTGCCTTTCACGGTGAAGGGGGAATTCCGCGAGCAGTATCCGTTTGGCATGTTTGCGGCGCCGATGGCGGAGATTGTCCGCATTCACGCCAGTTCCGGCACAACGGGCAAGCCCACGGTGGTGGGCTATACGAAGGCGGATATTGACAACTGGGCGGAATGCGCCGCCCGCTCGCTGGCCTGCGGGGGCGCCACGGCGGAGGATATTGTGCAAATTGCCTATGGCTACGGGTTGTTCACCGGCGGCCTTGGCATGCACTATGGCGCGGAGCGTCTGGGCGCGGCGGCTTTGCCCATGTCGGCGGGCAACACGGAAAAGCAAATCATGCTGATGCAGGATTTTGGCGTGACGGTTTTATGCTGCACGCCGAGCTACGCGCTGCAAATTGCCGAGGTTGCCGAGCAAATGGGGGTGGACCTCAAAAAACTGCCGCTCAAATGCGGGCTTTTCGGCGCTGAACCCTGGACGGAGGCCATGCGGCGGCACATCGAAGACCTTCTGCCGCTGAAGGCGCTCGACATTTACGGTCTCTCCGAGGTGGCGGGGCCGGGGGTGGCGAACGAGTGCCTCGAACAGCACGGCTTGCACGTTTTTGAAGACCATTTTTACCCGGAAATTATTGACCCGGAAACCGGCGAACCTTTGCCGGATGGCGAAGAGGGCGAGCTTGTCTTGACCGGCCTTACCAAGGAGGGCGTGCCGCTCATTCGCTATCGCACGCGCGACCTCACGATGATTTACGCGGACGGCCCTTGCCCCTGCGGGCGCACCGGGCGGCGAATTGCCCGCCTTACGGGGCGCACGGACGACATGCTCATCGTTCGCGGCATCAACATATTCCCGTCGCAAGTGGAAGATGTGCTGGTGAGCATTGAGGGCGTCAAGCCGCAATATCTGATTGTGGTGGATCGTCAGGGGAATCTCGACACCATGGAAATCAAGGTTGAAATCAGCGAGGAGCTTTTCAGCGATGAAGTGAAAAAACTGGAGGGCTTGCGCGACAAGATTCAGCATCAGATTCGTGTGATGCTGAACATCAGCGCGAAAATCACGCTGGTGGAGCCGAAAACGATTGAGCGCTCGCTTGGCAAGGCGAAACGGGTGCAGGATTTGCGTAAACTAACCGGACAAAAAGGAGTGGAATCATGAAAGTTCGTCAAATTTCCATTTTTCTGGAAAATCGGTCGGGACGTCTGGCCGGCGTTTTGAGGGCGGTTGCCAACTCGGGCGTCAACATTCGGGCGTTGTCGCTGGCCGATACCAGCGATTTTGGCATTCTGCGGTTGATTGTGGATGACGTGGACCGCTGCGTCAACGGCTTGCGCGACACGGGGCACACGGTTTCGCTGACGGAGGTTCTCGCTGTGGAAATTCCGGATCAGCCCGGCGGGCTGGCCGGCGTGCTGGAAAAGCTTTCCGCCGCGAATTTGAATGTGGAATACATGTACGCGTTTGTCTGCCGCGCCACGGAGAAGGCGATGGTGGTTTTCCGCTTTGAGGCGATTGACGAGGCCATTGTCGCGCTTCAGAAGGCGGGCATTTCCATCGTTCCGGCGGAAAAGGTTTATACGCTGTAGGCCCTTTGCGCGCGCGCCGTGCGCCGCGCCGGCGGCGCGGCGGCTTCTCGGCTCTTGAAGTGGAGGCGTGGCGCGGGATAGGGTATGGTGCTATTGGAAAGGATTGCACATGCAACGGATTATGCTGAAATCGAAAATCCACCGGGCGACGGTGACGGGGCTGGAACTCGATTATGAGGGGAGCATCGCCATTGACCCGCTCTTGCTGGAGGCGGCCGATATTTTGCCGGGCGAGCAGGTGCAGGTGCTGAATATCAATAACGGCGAGCGTTTCATCACGTATGCCATTCTTGGCAGGCGCGGCAGCGGGCAGATGATGCTCAACGGCCCCGCGGCGCGGCTGGCGTATCGCGGGGACATCATCATTGTGGCGGCCTATGCCGCCGTGGAGGATGCGGAGGCGCGCAGATTCAAGGCTAGCGTCGTCAAGGTGGATGCCAAGAACCGCGTCGTCAAGGTTGTGCGGAAGTAGGCCGGGGCGCGCATGAGCCTATTCATCCGCGGCGGCGAGGTGGTGAGCGGGCAGGGGCGCTCGGTCGCGGATGTGTTGTGCGTGGATGGCCGCATCCGGCGCGTCGGGCCGGCGCTGGAGGCGCCCGCGGACGCGACGATTATCGAGGCGGCGGGCAAGCTGGTTTTTCCGGGTTTTATTGACCCGCACGTTCACGCCTATTTGCCGCTGGTGAACGTGACGGCGCATTCGGATTTTGCCAACTGCACCCGCGCGGCTTTGCTGGGGGGGACTACGTGCATCATGGATTTTGCCGGCGCGGGGCGCGAAAAAGATTTTGATGAGGCCTGGGGCGTTTGGACGGCGCAGGCGGCGGGGAGGGCGTCGTGCGATTATGCGTTCCACCTGATGGTGCGGGAATGGAACGCGGGCTTGCGGGCGCAGTTGGAGCGGCTGGTCGCGCGGGGGCTGAAGTCGCTCAAGATTTATCTGGCCTACAAGCCTTCGCTGGCCATCCGTGATGAAGATATGTTCCGGTTGTTGGAGTTTGCCGCCGCCAACGATTTGGTGGTGATGGCCCATTGCGAAAATGCCGAGCTGATTCCCGTGTTGCAGCAGCGGCTGCTGGCGGAGGGTAAAACGGGGCCGGAATGGCACGAGCCGAGCCGCCCGCCGATGGTCGAGGCGGAAGGGGTTTGCCGGTTTCTGACGTTTGCCGCCGCCGCGCGGGCGAAGGCGTATGTGGTGCATTTGAGCTGCGCCGAGGCGCTCAGCATGGCCGACCGATTTCGCGACAAGCTGGAGCATTTGTACGTTGAGACGATGATTCAATATCTCACGCTCGACAAATCCTATGCCGAGCGGCCGGATTTTGAGGGCGCCAAGTGGATTCTTTCGCCGCCGCTGCGCGCCAAGAGCGATCAGGAGGCGCTCTGGCAGGCGCTGGCCGATGGCCGGATTGACACGCTGGGGACGGACCACTGTCCCTTCGGATTTGCCGAGCAGAAAACACTGGGGCGGGGCGATTTTACGAAAATCCCCAACGGCCTTGCCGGGGTGGAGGAGCGCATGATGCTTGCCTATTCCGCCGGCGTGAATGGCGGGCGCATCACGGCGGAGCGTCTGGTGCAGGTGGCCGCGGAGAATCCGGCTAAAATTTTTGGTCTGTGGGGACGCAAGGGGGCGGTGGCGGCGGGCTTTGACGCCGATGTGGTGGTGTGGGACCCGGCGGCGCGCCGGACGATTTCGCAGCGCACGCAGAGTTTGGATGTGGACTACAACCCCTATGAGGGGTTTGAGGTGGTCGGGGCGCCGGATGTCGTGACGGTGCGTGGCGAAGTGATGGTGCGCGATGGCGAATTTGTCGGGCCGACGGGCCGCGGGCAGTTGTTGCTGCAGGGCGGCGGGTCGTGAGGCAACGGAATAGCTGCGGCGGGCGCGGAGGGGGCGGGGCGCGTGTAGGGCGTTTTATAAAACGGTCTACACTTTTTTTGCTGCTGGCGGGCGCGGGCGGGGCGGTGGCGGGGGGGGCGGGGGCGGAAGCGGAGCCGTGGATTGTGGCGTGCGACTGGGGGCCGCTGGCGTCGCGGCTGGTGGACGCGGATGGGCATGTGCGCGTGCGGGCGGTTGGGCCATTTTGGGAGCGGGCGGAGAGCACGAACGGGTTGACGCTGGTGGCGGGGCCGCGTCCGCTGTGGGCGCGTGCGGCGGATGCGAACGCGGGGCGGGCGGCGTGGGATTTTGTCTGGCCGGTGGCGGCGGGCAAGAGCGCGGGGGCGGAGGATTCCTGGCGCTGGGGAGTGGCGTATTTCTTTGACCGCGACAGGGAGGACGCGGCTTCGCAGTATCGGTTTTGGCTTTTGCCGGTGTGGTGGCACGGGCGCGACGAACAGAGCGTGCCTTACATGGCGCTGTTTCCGGTTGGCGGCGAGGTGCGCAATTTTCTGGGGCGGGACAGCATCCGGTTCGCGCTGTTTCCGCTGTGGATGCAGGGGCGGGTGAAGTCGGCGCAAACGACGAGTGTGTTGTGGCCCGTTTATTCGCATTTGAAAACGGAGGATGGCCGCGTGGAGGCGCGGCGCGTTTTTCCGCTGTATGGACATTCGCGGGTGGAAGGGAAATACGACAATTACGCGGTGCTTTGGCCGTTTTGGACGCACGCGCGTTATTTTTATCCGCAGTCGCAGGGGACGGCGTGGGTGTTGTGGCCGCTGGCGGGGCGCGTGGATATGGATACGCAGCAGGGGTGGATGGCGCTGCCGCCGCTGTTTCAGCATGTGCGCAGCGAGCAGATGACGCGGATGTACGCGCCGTGGCCGTTTGTTCAGTGGCAGCGGGGGACGATTGACAAGACGTATGTTTGGCCGCTGTACGGGCGGCGGCGCGATGAGTCGCTGGAGTCGCGCTTCTGGCTTTGGCCGCTGGTGCGCAGTGAGCGGGATGTGGCGGGGCGTCAGCAGGTGCGGCGCTGGGTGGTTGCGCCGGTGTATCGGAATGTGACGGTGACGGAGGCGCCGGAGGCGGCCCAGCGGGCGCCGGGGCGGACGAGCAGTTGGGGAACGCTTGGGTTGCTGGCGGCGCGGGCGGCGGCGCGTCAGGAGGCGGCGGGCGCGGGGGAAGCGTCCGTGCCTGCGCCTGCGCCTGCGCCAGCCGCGGCGGCGGCGGAGCCGGGGCGGGTGCTGGCGAGCCGGGTCGCGCTTTGGCCGCTTTTTTCGAAGCAAATGGACGCGGAACAGCAGACGTATCGGTTGCGGATGCTGCATTTGTGGCCGGGGGCGGAGACGCCGCCCGTGGAGCGTAGCTGGGCTCCGCTGTGGACGCTGGCGGATTATCGCGTGAGCGGCACGAACAGCGATTTGGATGTGCTGTGGGGGCTGTACCGGCATACGCGGCGGGGGGAGGATGCGCGGGCTTTTTCGCTGTTCCCGGTTTGGCAGCATGAGCGGGCGGGGGGCGACGCGGCGCGCCGGTGGTCCGTGCTGAAAGGGTTGCTTGCTTACGACCGAACGGCTACAAATCGTCAGGTACGCTTTCTGTGGCTGGGGCGTTGGCGGCTGAAGACGCCCGCGCCTGAGGCTTTGGACGTGTTGGAAGAACCATGATTACGCGTGAACAACAAATTTATGACCCGCCGAGCAATTGGCTGGCCGCGCTGGGGCGGCGCATCATCGCCGCCACGCAGGGGACGGGGCGGGCGCTGATGCTGTTGCTGGGGGCGATGGCGTATGTGCCGTTTGCCTGCTCGCGCAAGAATCGCGCGGATGTGATGCAGCAACTGTATCTGGTGGGCATCAAAAGCCTCGGCGTGGTGACGGTGGTGGGGTTGTTCACCGGCATGATTCTGGCGCTGCAAATGGGGCTGGCGTTGCGGCTGTTTGATCAGGAGCATTTGGTTTCGACGCTGGTTTGCAACGGGGTTTTCCGGGAGATGGGGCCGTTTATGACGGGGCTGGTGGTGGCGGCCAGTGTGGGGTCGTCCATTGCGGCGCAGATGGGCACGATGACGGTGTCGGAGGAAATCGCCGCGCTGGATGTGATGGGAATTGCCCCGCAGCGCTATTTGATGATGCCGCGGCTGGTGGCGCTGGTGGTGATGCTGCCGCTGTTGACGGTGTACATGGACATGATTGGTCTGCTGGGAGGCGCGGTGGTGGGGGCGACCATGCTGGGGGTTTCGCCGGAAGCGTATTTTGATGGCGCGTTCCGCTACACCTACAACAAGGATTTGTACGTGGGGCTTTTGAAGGCGCTGGTGTTTGCGCTGATTATCGTGACGGTGTCCTGCTATCAGGGCTTTTCCACGAGGGAGGGCGCGGTGGGCGTCGGGCATGCGACGCGGCGCACCGTGATTGTTTCGTTCCTGCTGATTCTGATGCTGGGCTTTGTGGTCACGAGGCTTTGCTACCAATGATTCGCTTTGAAAATGTCACGAAGCGCTTCGGGCGCAAAACGGTGCTCGACCGGGTGAATCTGGAGATTCAGGCGGGCGAAACGTTCGTGATTGTGGGGCTTTCGGGCGCGGGCAAGAGCGTGAGTCTGCGGCACATGGTGCGGCTGCTGGTGCCGGAGGAGGGGCGCGTGTGGGTGGGCGAGGATTGCGTCAGCGAGGCGAGCGGGGCCGGGCTGGACCGCATTCTGCGGCGGTTTGGCATGTTGTTTCAGGGCGCGGCGCTGCTGCAATGGCTGAATGTGGAGGATAATGTCTGTCTGCCGCTGCGGCAGAAAACCAATTTGCCGGATGATGAAATTCGCCGCCGCGCCGAAGAAAAACTGGCGCTTGTGGGGCTGCGCGACGCGGGCGACAAGATGCCCGACAGCATTTCCGGCGGGATGCGCAAGCGCGTGGGTCTGGCGCGCGCGATTGTGACGCAGCCCGAAATTATTTTGTACGACGAGCCGACGTCCGGGCTGGACCCGGTGATTTCGCGGCAGATTGATTTGTTGATTGACAGTTTGCGGCAACGGTTGGGCGTGACGAGCGTGGTCGTGACGCATGATTTGTACAGCGCGTTGCAGATTGGTTCGCGGGTGGCCATGCTGCACGAGGGCCGGTTTGTGGAGATGGCTCCCCCGGCGGATTTCATTGCCTCCAAGCATCCGGTCGTGCGAGACTTCCTGCGCTCGCAAGGCATCGTGACGTTGCAGGATGTCCGGAAGGCGTTTGAAACATGAAGTTCAAGAAGCAAGTGTTCGTGGAAGTGACCGTGGGGCTGTTCACGGTGATTGTGCTTGGCGTTTTGCTGGCGCTGACCACCGTGTTGAGCGAGGAGCTGCTGTTTAAGAAATACACGTTTCTTGAGGTGCGCTTTGACCAGGTGAGCGGGTTGCGCACCGGCGACGAAGTGAACGCGCGCGGGGTGACCGTCGGCAAAGTGAAGCGGATTGAATTGCGGCCGGGCGGCGTGCATGTGTTTGTGCGGCTGGATACCGCCGTGGATTTGCGCGCGGATTATCGCATTACTGTGCAAAGCAGTTCCGTGCTGGGCGGGCACATGATTCGTATTGACGAGGGCAGCCCCGCCGCCGAGCCGGTGTCGCTGGATATGGTGTTGGAGGGCAGTTCACCGGCGGAGCTGATGGAGACGGCCACGCAAACCGTGCAGGACATTCAAAGGGCGCTCAATGAGGGCATTTTGGAGGATTTGCGGGCGTCCATGGCGCAAATCCGGCGGATTACGGAGAACGTCAACGAGGGCAGCGGCACCGTGAGCCGCCTGCTGAAGGAAGACCAGCTTTATGAGGACATCGAGCAAATTGTCGCCAACGTGCGCACCATCAGCACGGCCGTTGCCAGCGGCGAGGGCACCCTTGGCAAGTTGTTGAGCGAAGACGAGCAGATTTATCAGGATTTGGCGGCCACTGTGGCGCAAATCCGCACGCTGGCGGAATCCATCGGGCGCGGCGAAGGCTCCGTGGGCAAATTGCTGACCGACGACGAGCTGTATCACCAGATTCAAGCGCTGATGCGCGAAGGGCGCGCCACGTTGGATGATTTGCGCGAGACATCGCCTGTGACAACCTTCACCAGTATTTTCTTTGGCGCATTTTGAGCATCATGGCAGCGAACGGAGGCAGAATATGAGCAAGTGGCGATGGAACGGAACGGCCGCCCTGGTGGCGGCGGCGCTGATGGTGGCAACGGTGCCGGCGACGCCGGCGCGCGCGGACTCCGGCGACAGCTCGACGGGTGCGGCCATCACCGTGGGCCTGATGGTGGCGGTGGTGGCGGTTTATGGCCTGGTGGCGCTGCGGGCGGATGTGGACCGCTATACGCAAGGCGATGTGGACGCGGCGATTGCACGGGCGGCGCAGCGGGCGGAGGAATCGCCCATTGTGTTTCAGGCGGTGACCGCGCCGATGGCGCTGGAAGGCACGGACGGGGCGGGCGGCGGCACGGAAATTGCCGGCGCGACGGTTGGCTGGCGTCTGACGTTCTGAGCCGCGCGCGCAGGGTCGCGCGCCTCCGCGTGAGTTTGGCATGTATCGGTTGATTTTTCTTTCAGGACGCTACCAAGGCAAGCGTCTCGTCGTCCGCCAAGGCATCACCTGGCTGGGGCACGATTCGCAAAGCCATATTCCGCTGGCGGCCGAAGAAAATATCGCCGCCCGTCATGCCCAGCTCGAAGACACCGGCTCCGGCGTCTATCTTTCCCCGCTGGCGGATGACGCGCCCATCCGGCTCAACGGAGAACTCATCGCGGGGGCCGTCCGGCTCCAGCACGACGATGAATTTCTTCTGGGCAACCTGCGCGTTCAGTATCAGGAAATCATCGCGCCTCGTGTCCGGCAACGGCCCAGCCCCGGCCTGCTCCAGCCGGTTACGCTTCTGCTGGCGCTTGGCATCCTCGCCACGGAAATCATCATCATCGCCTTCATGGTGAAATGGCCCGAGCGCCTGATTCTTCCCCAAAGCGAAGCCACCGATATTGCGCAAGCCGAAGTGATTCGCGTTCAACGCGAAGCCGAGAAGGAGGCCGAAGGCAGCGGCGCGGCATCCAGCCATGCCGCCACCGTCGTGACGCTGCCGGGCACCTCCGGCGCTTCGACCGGCCAAACCGCGGAAACCGAAAAAGCCGCCGTCACCAACGCCGCCGCCGAAGTCTTGCAGGAGGCCGACTTCACCCCGGCGGAACTGGGCACCACGCTGACCAACCTGCCAGCGGCCACCCCAACGGATCCGCGGATTGAGCAAGCCCAGCGCCTGCTCTCAGAGGCAGTTGCCGCGATTCAGTTCGCGGATTATCCCGCCGCCACCCGCCTCTTGAATCAGGTACACCAGCTTCAACCCGGCTACGCCCCCGCGCACGTCGAACATGCCCGGCTGCTTGAACTTCGCGGCGAGCTGGATGCCGCCCAGCAACGCTGGACGCAAATCATGGGAATGGTGGCGGAAGACTCCGCTATTCAGCATCTTGCGAAGAAGGAAAAACAACGCCTTGCAGACCTGCGCGCCCAACAAACGCAGGTATTGGCCACCCCCGCCACCGACACCCCGCCCGTCGCCCGCCTGCCGCGCCAGATTCGGATTGTCACCCCGCCCGTCGTTCAGAAAATGCCGGCGGATGCCAACGTGGAAGAAATGCGGATATTAAACGCGGAAATCGCGCTCGCCCCCGATGCTTCGCTATTCAAGGATGCCGCCGTTCAGGTTGTCGTCACCTTTTACGACATTACCACCGACGGGCAGATGCACCCCACGCGTGCTATCACCCACGGCCCGGCGCTGATTACCGGCGGGGTGCTCAGCGGTGGCAAGCCCTATCCCGTGCAAGCCACCTATGTTGCGCCTCCCGGCCTGCGCACGCGCGAAGCATCCGCCACCGGCCAGCGTTCTTCCTATTACGGCTTCACGCTGCACGTTTTCGCCGGACGAATCCTGCAAGATGCCATTGCCAAACCTAAAAAGCTTCTCGATCTCCCCATTCAGTTGCCCGCCGACCCCCACTGAGCGGGGGGTGGGTGGTGGCGGTGGGGGAGGGTTGGGCGGGGGCTACCGAAAGCCTCTACACCACGTCCTGCGGACGGCGGGCACGGGGAGGGCGTTTTGTAAACGCGACAAAAGATTGAAAAGGGTCGCGCGGGGAGAATGAAATGGGTTGGGAGGAGGGGGAAAAGGGTAAAAAAGTTTGCGATGAGCGGCGCGACGACGGGGCGGCCAGGGTTGACCGCCTACGATAAAACCCGTGCCTTGGACTATGTCTTTGCTGCGCCGCGCAGCACCGGGCGTTGGTGGCGTATTACGCGGGGAGATCGCCCCGCACCGCCTAGTCTCTACACCTTCCACCCGCGCTCGGATGGTTTGGCTCGGCGTTAGGCGGGAGTTGAATATCCGCCCTCCACCGAATTAACCCGATTTTTGTCCGTCGTCGGTTCATCGCAAAACTTTTCACCACAGGCCTTCCGGCGGCGATCCGGTAATCCGCCATGCGGAGACTTCGTAGATGGCTTGTGACTCTTTTTCCGTTTCATGGTATTCACGCTTCGTTAGCAAGACCATTTTCCGGATGCGTATATCAAAGGCACATCCGGGAGGGAGATCGCGCATGAGGTCATCTTTTGTACCGTAGCGATTCCCGTATCTAGGGTCTTTTGACCCTTGCCACGCTCTGCGAAGGATTGCCTTGCAGTCGAAGCTGGATAGTGTTTTTTCGCCCGGAAGATGCCGGAGCGCATAAAACCCCTCGATATTTTTGGGCGATGGCCAGACATCCTTTTCGTGGACAAAACCATCGCCGTAAGGCTCCGGATAGGGCATCTCATAGAGTGATTCAAAATGGTGGCGGCAGAGGTCTGTATCTCCGGCAGGCCACACAAAGGGTCTTGAATAGAGGTAACCGCCTGCTGCGATTGCGCAGCCGGGGAGATGGTTATAGATAATTTCAGACCTCACCCAATCTTCCATCGGAGACTTGAGTTCATCCTCGGAATAGCCTACGGATAGCAGATACTGATAGACGGGTTCCTCTGAAAAGTAATATGGCCGGTGCGCAAACTCAAAATACGAGCAGTCATCAAAGACGATTTTCCGTCCGTCGTGGTGTGCATTCTGGGCAAGGATCAGGCGGAAGCAGCTTCCTGATCCAGCAGGCACATCTTCCCGCTCATCGTATTCCTCTTCGCAATTATCCCATCGCCGGCCAGACCATTGGAGGCAGTGGGGGCCGGGAGCGATAAACCCTTCCCTCGTCACCCACGCCGGGAGCGGCTCATCTCGTCCGCGGGACTCCCGCGAGGCCCACGCGGGGCGTCTGCCGCACACCGGCAAGGATGTGGCGACGGCGCTTCCGGATGTTATGTTGAAGGGTGAGATCACTATTCGTTGCCCCCCGAATCTGGCGGCTCAAGATCAACGATTGATTTGGGAACTGGCAGCACCAACGCTCCCTCGTGGCCCTGCGTAACGTTCCCCTTATGATCTATGATGGCGATTGACTGATATGCTTTTTCCCATGTTTTAGGCAGCACATTTTTTATGTCTCCGGCATTTCCCAGCGCGACGACATCCAGCTCCTCCTTCCACTCCCACAGGTACTCATCATCCTTGTATATGTAGAGAGTTGCGTACACGAGAGCAAAGCCGTCGGTGGGGATCTCGACAAGATGCCTTTCGAGGGCCTGTATCACTTGGATTTGACCGTAAAGGGGCTGCGCTGTGCCAGGCAGTGTAGAGATTGCCCATTTTTGATTGTGCTCGTCCAATACAGCCGTGCAGGTAAACATGAAATTTGAGGGAGAGCCGGTTTTTTCCCGGACAACCTCGGCGGGGCGAGATTTAACATGAAAAGTTGTCCCGGACGAAAATCGGCTGAGGCCAATCGTGGCCGATGGCATTGGTGTAATCGAACGAACATGGTCAATCAGCGTTCCTAGAATGCCCGGCAGCACACTTATCGGATCGCCATGCTGTGGCTTACGCGGGATCATGATGTGGATACAAATTCTCATCCAAGTTATCGAAACCAGACCATTCTTCTTGCCTTTCCCACCTGCCGTTCCTGTCGGTTGATAAAGTTCTATCCACCGTTTTGATCCATTGTTTCCCATGTATCCCAAACGTCTTCGGCGGCGTATCTCTCATGCCTGCGGATGAGGAGGATGGAGGGCTGGCTTCGACCGTTGTTTTTCGGATCACCGGCACCTGCAGAAAATACGATTCTATCCCAGCCAAAATTTTCCGGCAATATATCTCGTAAGTACCAGAAAATGAGTGCCAGTGATCCTCATTAAATGGGTCAGGGTCGTCTTGAATTGGGTACTGGCATTGCATCTTTCTGGAGATATACTTGAGTTCCAGATTTCTCCACACTTCGATGTCGGCTCGAAAAGTTGCAAGCTCCGGATTGTTGAAAATGTCTCGGAAAAGTGGATGTTGTTCAATCGGTTTTTCGATCAGGGTATAATCCACTTCGTACTTTGTGTTTTTCCCGTCATCGCCGCCGCCGCCGCCGCCCGTCTTATCCTTGTCACCGAGGGTAATCGTCAGCGTGCCAAGGCCACCGCGATCACGCCTTTTGCTAGAACTGAGCACTCGCAGTGATACGCCCTCGTAAGTGTAAAGCCCCCCGGAATTCGGCTGGACAAGTGACGAATATCTGCCGCGTTTGATCACCTTTGCGCTATCACCATCCACTGAGAGGGTGATTTCGCTGCCCTCAGCGAGCCTTGGCGACAGATTTCCCTTGGTTT
>Ga0255347_1004855_pt1 | contig 15836 bp, 16 predicted proteins | sample wastewater_treat_2_FD_192479 | JGI IMG/M metagenome (GOLD analysis project Ga0255347, IMG submission 192479) | Wastewater microbial communities from Lulu Island WWTP, Vancouver, Canada - plant24 | ecosystem: Engineered > WWTP > Wastewater > Unclassified | place: Canada: Vancouver, British...
CTTCAGGTCGTGGAGAAGTGTTTCGACGACCTGAAGAACGGGCTGGACATGAGGCGGCTTCGAGTGCATCTGTCCGGGAGGATGAAGAGTCGGATGTTCATCCAGTTCATCTCTCTGATCCTGATGAGCAGGATGCGCAAGACTGTTCAAGAGAAACTGCCGTCGCGCGGATTCACGCCGCAGTCCCTGCTGCTTGAACTGGAGTCTCTGACGACCGTCCACTATGCGGGGAAGTACAAGAACCGCCTGGTGGAGGCGACGAAGACTCAGAGGGAAATACTTGCGGCGTTCGGGATCGATCTGGAGGCCTCGTTATAAAATGAACGGGAATTGAGGACTGGATAGAATGCGACGCACCAACGATCATCATAGTGAATTCTGCAAGGAACAAGAACAAGAAAAGAGAAAACCTCTATGGCTTTCTCTTTTCCAAGACTAACGAACTCCTCACTTTTCGCGTAACGACTAATTTTTCCAAACAGACTAGGGTTTCAACCACTCACTATCCGGTCGCACTATCAACCTAGCGTTATTATACGCCATTTTCATCGTAAGGCAAGTGCGTCCGATATACCTCCCAGGATTGTCTTCGCGAGAAAGCGCTAGAGCCAAATCAGGAACATCGCTACTTGTAAGGCATATCGGGATCAGCAGTTGTATCTGCCCTCGATAATATTGAGGGACCGCAGTCTTGTAATTCGATTGGATTCTCTTGAGAGCATTCTCTACGGCACCATCGAAAAGACCTTTGATCAGGAGATGGGGCATGGAGCGGACTTGCGACGGGAAACGCGAGAAATTTTCGGAATCCGACAAGATGTGATCATACTGAGTGAACACTTCATAATGCGTATTAAAGATCAATAATGATGGGTCCGAAAAGTAGTCCGCGCGTCGCGGAAAACGGTACCCGAGCACAGCTGCTTGATACTTAGTAAGAAATGATTCCAGTTTCCATTCCTGCCTTTGTCCCGGATCGTTGGGGATAAATTTGGCGAATATCGGCTCGTAGCCCTTGTCGAAAAGCCCAGTGTTGAAGATACAGACTGCCCTGTCATCAGAGACATACAAAATATCGTTTTTGTCAGACTCCTCAGCGGCTGCATACTCCTCATAAATTTTATCAAAAGTATGGAACACATAGCTTTGCAGAATGGGGAGAGGTTCTCTGTCATCCGACTCTCCCCAGAATTCGGGTTGCGCAATGGAAGCGAGTTGCTCAAGTTTGCGGCGCCACGATTGACAGAAGGCAAAATCGAAAAGCTTCATAAACGGTATTCCCCCTCGAATAGTCTCTTAGCATGGGCGAAGAAATACGAGTCCGGTCACGCGGCGTCTTCAATGTCAAAAGCTCGTTGAGATAACGACCGACACGCCTGCGATCATCATCGGACAGGGCCTCGAGTTCCTTCTCCGCCCTTGACGACAGCTCAATCGTCCAAGCCAAGGCGAGATCTCAGATCCTCCCACCTGCGAGTCATGAAGCCGTCCGCCTTCCAATCCTCGTATCCCGCCTCGGCCGCCTCCGCGTCCTCCAGGTCCTCGAGATACTGCGCCAGCCCTTGGCGGACGTAGAAGCTCTTGCTCCTTCCCTCGCGCCTCTTCATGGGTATTCGTCTCCGCCATCCCGAGGAATGGAGCGACGAGGGATCCCGAGAGGAACCCGCAGAGGCACGAGATCCCCGAGATCCCTCCGGCGCTTCGCGCCGTTCGGGATGACACGGCGGGAACGGTCGTTCGGGACGACGAAGAGGTCAGGCCGCCCCCTACTTCAGCATCCCCACCAGCTTCCTGATCCAGCCGCTCTTCATCTTGCCCATCATCCAGTCCTCGGCGATCATCTTGTTTATCATGGAGATCGCCGGGAAGGCGTGCTGCATCATCATCACGTGGTGCATCCTCTTCTTGTACTGGATGGCCATCGTCCACTCGTGGATCAGCTCGCTGGCGGCCTCGCCGACTATGGTGGCGCCCCAGATTCTGCCCCTGGCGTCGGTGACCACCTTGATGAAGCCCTCGGGTCGCCCGTCGGCGACGGTGCGGCCGTAGGAGCGGAACTCCTTCTTCATCGCCTGGACTTTGACGCCTCTCTCGCGGGCCTGGTCCTCGGTGAGGCCGACCTGGGCTATCTCCGGCTCGGTGAACACGGCCCAAGGCACGACGTATCGCTCGCGCTTGAGCATCGGCACGGACAGGGGGGACAGGGCGTGCATCAGGGCGAGCATCCCCTGGTGCATGGCGGCATGCGACAGCAGGCTGTGGCCGTTGCAGTCTCCGACGGCATAGATGTGCGGCCTGCTGGTCCGCATGTAGGCGTCGACCGTGATGCCGCGCCTGGTGTGCTCTATCCCTGCGTTGTCGAGTTTGAGCCCCTCGAGCACCGGCTTGCGCCCTGCGGCGACGAGGATTCGCTCGGACGTCATGTCGCCCTTGTCGGTGCGGGTGATTATCCTGCCGTCCTTCATCTCGACGCCGGTGATCTTCGCGCCGTTGTGGACGGTGATCCCCTCCCTGGCGAAGGCCTCCTCCAGGACGTGCGCGGCATCCTCGTCGGCGAGGGGGACGAGGTGCGGGTCCATGTGGGCCATCGTCACCTTCGCGCCGAGGCGGGTGAACGCCTGCGCCATCTCGGAGCCTATCGCGCCGCCGCCGATTATGGCGAGCGACTCGGGGATCTTCTCTATCTCGAACATGTTCATGTTCGTCAGGATGTCGGGGACGTCGGCGAGTCCGGGGATGGGGGGGACGAACGGCTCCGTGCCGGTGGCTATGAAAATGTGCTTCGCCGTGTACGTCTCGCCGTTCACCTGCACGGTCCGCTCGTCGACGAACTCGGCGACGCCCGAGACGAGCGTGGCCCGCTCGAAAGCCGCCTGAAACTTCTTGTCGTTTATCTTGTGAACCTTGTCCCGGACGACCTGCATCGGGTCGGAGGGCCCGACGGCAAGCTCCGCGTTTATGCCGAACCTGGCCAGGTCGCGCGCGGAGTGAAGCGCGGATCCGGCCTTCAGCAGGGCCTTGCTCGGGATACAGCCGCAGTTGAGGCACTCCCCGCCGACCTTGTGCTTCTCCACCGACAGCACGTTCAGCCCCATCGCGGCACCCATCGCGGTGACCGCCATTCCAGCCGGGCCCATCCCTATCACTATTATGTCGAACTGTTTCACTATCCAGCACCCTCCCTTGTTCAACGCTTCGATGCGGATATTATACCCTCTATGCGTATTTATTGAAAGCGGTTGCGCGAGATGAACTTCGCCGCCCTCCTCGCCTCGGTTCGAGCCTGCTCGTCCAGGCTTGATAACTCAGGACTTCCACAGCGTAGATATTCTTTCAGGCCGGCTTCTTAATAAGAATTCTCTCTTTTTCTATATTATTCCTGAACGAGGCCGGGATACCGTGCCAGTCCAGCACATCTACAAAAAAGGGGAGCGAGGACTCCTCAAGGGCTTCAAAGAGGGCGCCGAGCCTCTCTATAGGGACAGGCTCCGACCCGACAAGAACCAGATCAAGGTCGGAGCCACGGCGGGCGCGCCCCGAGACCCGGGAGCCAAAGGCCCACACCTCCCACTCTGGCACATGCTCGTTCAGGATTTGCAGCAGGGTAGCCAGATGTTTCTCTTCAATGTCCAGTCGATCCTTCATTCCCTGCTCCCCGGAATTGACGCCTCTTTTCTGAGACGCATGGCATCAAGAAGAAGATTCGCCTGCTTCTCCAAGTCATCGGCATGGGAGAGCAGGACGGCGCTTTTCTCCTCGCTGTAGTCGTGTGAAGTGCCGAGGCGGGCGTCCCAGAACGTTATCCAGGTTTCCGCGTCAAGCATGCCGAGACTTCCGGCAAGCCGGAAAAGGCTCTTCGGCCCTACTTCCTTGTCGTACCCCTCCGTCTCCACGAGAAGCCTCTTGCATGTCTTCCATGCGGACTCTGTCAGATACTCGAAACGCTGAATCAGAGCCTCCCTTGCAGCCTCCCTGACAATGGTGGCACCTTGCGCATCTTCCTCGGACTCCTTCCAGTGAAGCAACATCTCTCTGTACCGCTCCAGAGCGCGTTCGTACTGCTCAAAGCTTATCATCAGCATCACCGCCGATCGCTTGCTTTTTTTGCGACAAGTTCAGTTTTTCAACGCTGTAATCGGCACGACAAAGACTCCGTCTGCCCGACGATATGCAGCGTTGGCAAGTCCGCACAGTACGCAGAGGACGGCGGGAGGCTTGCCCTTTTCATCGCGGGCAATCTCGTCGTGGATTTTGATCAGGTTTTCTGCCGCCGCATCGATCTGGTTCGCACCCAGCTTTATTTCAAAAGCACACCAACCGCCGTCGCTCAGTTCTATGACTGCGTCGATTTCCCGACCGGAATAGTCCTGATAATGGTAGAGATTCGCGCCGAAGCTTTCCGCGTAAACCTTCAAGTCTCGTTCGCACAGCGCCTCGAACAGTAGGCCGAGCGTTTCAAGATCGCCCAGCAATCCCTCCGGTGTCGCCTTCAGAAGCGCGCAGGCCAGCGACGGGTCGGCGAGATGGCGCTTTTCCGCCTGCTTGACGCGGACAGAAGAACGGATCTTTTGCGAGAACGGCGGCTGATTGTCTGTAATGAACAGGCGCTTGAAAATATCGAGGTACGCGGCTACTGTGTCCGGGTCGATATCCTCGTCGTCGACAGCCTTGATATCGCTGCGCAGAGTCCTGTTGGTCGCCGTCGTGCTCTCGTTTCTGGCAAGAGAGCGAAGCAGCAGGCGCATCTTCGATGTATCGCGCCTGATGCCGTCGATGCGATAAACATCGTCGTCCAGGATGGCGTTCAGGTACTCGGAGGGCAGCAAGGCCGCCTGCTGTATGGCAAGGCCGAGGCTTCCGGGCCAGCCGCCTCGTATGACGAGGTCGATGAGTCTTTTAAGTTCGACTTCGCCGGTCATAACCGGCGCGACCTCTCCGCCGCAAAGAGACTGGAGCGAGACCTTGCCGGTCGAATCGCCGGATTCGTACAGCGACATGGGACGCATCCGCAGCTTCGCAATGCGTCCGGCGCCGCTGTGCAGGATGCCCTTGTGGTTGGGCGTCGCCGAGCCGGTGAGGATGAACTGCCCCTTTGCGGCGCGCTCGTCCACCAGATGACGGACGGCATCCCAGAGCGGCGGGACCTCCTGCCATTCGTCAATCAGCCGCGGAGTCTCGCCCTCCAGCACAAGAGAGGGCTGAAGCTCCGCCAGTTTTCTATTTTGAAAATTTCCAGCGGGGTCGCCGATCAGAATTTCACTCTTGCTATGATGAGAAGAAGTCCATGTCTTGCCGCACCACTTCGGGCCCTCTATGCAGATCGCCCCGAATGCGGACAGATATTCTTCGACACGTCTGTCGATGACACGTGGACGATAATCGTTTTTTTTCATGTGCCTCACCCCGAATGGATCATACTACATTCCGTGAGATTCTTTAATATCATTCGGCGAAATTCTATAATCTCATTCGGTGAGATTTTTATCGTTTGATCGGCGCGCCTGTCGACGCCGGTCTTGTTCCCGTGTCTGTAAAAGCGGGCGCTGCGGCGCAGTCCAACGATTGGCAGCGGTCCTTTCAACGAGCGCTCTTCTCCGGGGTTGCTTTATGAGGCTGCTGCGCAGGGGTTGCGCAGCAGCCTCTTGCGCAATTATCAAAAGCGGTTTCGCAGGGTGTATGTGACGACCTTCTCCTCGCCCGGCTCCGCTGTTACATCGAAGCGCAGGCCGAACGCGTCGGTCTTCTCGTACTCCTGCGAGGAGGAGAGCACCTCCCACGTTCCGTAGACCCTCTCGTTGAACGACACGGTCGCGGGCTCGTCCTTCTTGCGATTCTTCACAACCAGCTCCCAGGTGCTCTCCACCAGGTTGTCGGCGATCTTCCTGTACTTTGTCTGGCGGCGCTCGGCGACGACGTCGAAGGCCTCGCCGACCGTCAGGCGAACCTCCTCGTCGCGGGGAGTGTGGTCTATCCTGTCCTCGCCGATGAACTGGAGGCTGCCGCCCGAGTCCTTCTTGTACAGGCGGATGATCCCCTTGGGAAGCGGCATGCCGAGGTTGTTCTCCTCGGAGTTCTTGAACGAGATGACCACGTTCACCTTCTGCTTTATGCGCCCCCCCCTGTACTGGGTGCGGAAGTAGTCGGCGGATCCGCCGGCGATCAGCTCCTTCTTCAGCTTCGAGTCGAACGCCTCCAGCAGGCTGATCTGCTTGGTCTGGTTCTGACCGATGGTGGTGCGGCGCGAGAGGTTGTAGATGTGGTACTCGAAGAACTCCTCCTCCTGGAAGGAGGGCGCCGGGGCGGGCGCAGCCATAGCGACTCTGTCCATGTACATGGCGGGCGGCATGATGTCGCGGACCTCCTTGACCTCGCCCGCGATCAGCTTGAGCACCGCGTCGTTGTAGCGAGCGCCGCTCTGGTTGTTGATGGTGACCCAGCCCGTCAGGTCAGCCGTCTTGTCGTCGCCGCTCAGCACCAGGATGTAGTCGGCCTTCCAGCTCATCCCCCTGGTCATGTAGGAGACCTCCATCTCGTGCGGCTCCTTCGACGAGTTGGCGTAAAGCCAGGCCAGAGTCGGCCGGGCGTAGAGGTTGTCCGGGATGGAGGGGACTATCTTCAGCCCCGGGTAGTTCAGGTATATCTGGCCGCCGATCTCGAACACGAGGCCGTTGTTTACGCTGAGCAGCCTGGCGTCGACTATCTCGGACTTGTCCTGGTAGTCGTTGCGCAGCTCGATCTTTATCTCCCTGCCTACGAACTTCTCAAGCAGCTTCTCCGGGCTGATCAGGTCGTACTCGTAGTTCTGCTCCAGAATGGCGAGCGCGTCCGGCTGGTTCTTCGACTTCACGTGGACGGTCTCCGGCTTGATGGCCGAGGCCACGTCCATGAAGCGCAGCTCGCCCTCCCCCTCCGGGAGCGAGACGCTGCGGCTGTCCTTGACCAGGGCGAGGTCGGAGTTGTATACGGTCACCTCGAGCCCGGTCCGCTCGGAGTCCGTGCTTGTGTTCGTCCCGGCGAACGCCGGAAGGGCAAGCAACAGCAGCAGTAGGAGCAGACTGAATACCTGTGCGCTTTTCATGTCATAACGCCTCCTTTTGTTATGTTTTTTCCCCCGCGAGCCTCTTTATATCTTCGACGAGGAAGAGCACCCGCATCAGGTAGATGAGAACGCCTCCGTTGGCGGCCAGAACGACGCTGATGACGAGCCCCGGAATAATGCCGGGCAGCAGCATGGACGCGCCGAACAGCATGGAGACGCCTCCCATCACGGCCTGCGTGCCGAAGAGCCTGAGCAGAACCCGGCCGACCGGCTCCGGAGGCGGGGTTTTTCTGGTAGCGCTCAACGACGGCAGAGCCTTCAACAGAGTCATCAGTCCGTTAACAATATTCAGGGTCCCTATCAGGATCGTTAGCGTCGGGACGAGCACGCCGGGCACCACGCACGAGACTATCCCCGCGCCCGCGAAGAGCAGCCCGAGCAGCAGCATAGCCCTGCTGCGAGGGAAGGCCCCTATGGGAGTGCTTCCCGCCGCGAGCATCTGCACCGCGTTCACCACCATCAGCAGTCCGAGCTGAGCGCTCGGGGAGAACGGAAGGATGCCCAGGTTGACAGGGACTAGCAGAAGGCCGAGCAGCACGAGGAAGACTCCCATGAGAAGCAGCATGGCCTTGTCGAAAGGAAGCCCTCCCGCTCCTTCCGCAGGCTGCGGATACTGCCTGTAGACCAGCGCCAGCAGGCGCGCCAGATGGATGACCGCGACTCCCTGCATCATAAGCAAAAGAGCGGTGAGGTAATGCACCGAGGCGGATGGATTTGCGTACAGAAGCGTCCCTATTAGTATCGAAAGGAGGTAGACCGCGGCACAGGCGAGTGGAAGACGTTTTAGCACTCCGCCGGTCCTTGCCCATAAACGGAATCTCTGCGGGGAGAGGAACATCTGCGCCATCAGCAGCAGCCCGCCGGGCGCCAGGCAGATGAAAAGTGCGATCCTGACCGCTCCTGACGGCACGGATGGTATGACGCACGTCACTATGCCGGCCGAGGCAATGAGGAGTCCCGCGACCAGAAGCCACTTGGAAGCCCGCAATTCTCCAAACGGAGTTTTTCCCATGAGTATGGTCTGCAGTGCAAAGATGAATAGTATAAGGCCGTGCAGGCCACTCTCGTAGTAGGGCGTCAAACCCGCCGTTGCGGGCAGGAGCAGCGCTCCTGCGACAAGCCCGGTCATACCGACGACCACGAGTATCGCCGTTTCAAGCGGAGGTTCGGCCTCCGCTAAAAACCATCTGCGCACGGTCGAGCACCTCCTTTCTTGATGAAAAGCAATATCCTGGGATGGTCTACAGAGCAGTCGGCAATCAAAGGCGCCGCCCCCTTTCGGAATTATTTTTCTTATTATACTCCGTTCGAGCTGTCGCATGAAGCGCCGCATTCTCCTTGCGCACTTGCCGTCGTAGGACCTTCGAAGAGACGCGGCGGCGGACGACAGCCGCCGGAGAGTAGCTATCCTGCCCGATCAAGCTCGTCGAGCGCCAGGGAGAGCGCGCCGCAGACTCCGGCGTCGTCGCCCAGCCCCGGAGGGACGATGAACTCCCCGATGCCCTGTTCCAGCGCGGGCGACACCACATACCCGTTCAGCACATCTTGCACTTCTGCCCGGACCATGGCGAAGAAGCGCTCCCCGCCAAGCAGTCCTCCCTTTGGCACGCTGCCGCCCAGGATAATGCGCCGTGGCGACAGGGCGCAGATGATGTTGCCGAGCGCGAGTGCGGTGTAGCGCGCGTGCAGCCGCCATGCCTCGGAGTCCGGCGGTATCTCCGTGGCTGCAAACCCTGTGCGCGACTTAATGGCAGGGCCGGAGCAGAGCCCCTCCCAGCAGTCGCCGTGGTACGGACATACGCCGGGGAAATCGTCCCCCGGCACACGCGGAATGCGCATGTGCCCCGCCTCCGGGTGCACAAGCCCGTGCAGCGGTCTTCCACCCGCCACCACCCCGGCCCCTATCCCGGTGCCTATGGTGATGTAGACGAAGTCGTCCAGCCCCTTCGCCGCGCCCCACCTCCTCTCGCCGAGCGCCGCGGCGTTCACGTCCGTGTCGAACGCGACCGGAATCTCCGGGAAAGCCCGCCTCACCCTGCCGAGCACGTCCGCGTCGCGCCATCCCGGCTTCGGCGTGGACGTTATGAAACCGTACTTGGGCGAGGCCGGGTCAAGGTCCACAGGGCCGAACGAGCCTATCCCCACCGCGCGCAGAGTGCCGCGGCGTCCCTGCTCAGCCCGGAGCCAGTCCGTGACCTCCCGCATTGCGGCGTCCGGATCGGAGCCGGACTGAAAGACCGCCCTGGTCAGGTCGTCCGGCCCGGTCCCGACCGCGCACACGATCTTCGTCCCCCCGGCCTCGATCCCTCCGGCCAGCAACTTTTCAGACATATCGCACTCTCCCCCGGTTATCAAACTGGACTGTTTTTTCATTATATCCCATTTGTTGTGCGACATGCCCGAATGCCCTATCATTGGATGATCACGAACCGAAGAGGAGGCGATGGGAAGTGAAAGGATTCACAGTGCGTCGAGGCCTGGCCTGCCTTGCGGCGGCGTGCGTCGTCCTTGCGACGGGCGCTGTCGCCCTGCGGCCCGCGGCCGCGGAGAGCGCGGTGATGAGAGTCGCGAGGGTGGAGGGAAGCGGCGTGAACCTCAGGGAGGAGCCGTCCACCTCCGGGAAGAAGCTGGGGAGCCTGTCGAACGGCGACCTGCTGCTGGTCCTGGATGAAAAAAAGGGGGACAAGCACCCCTGGTACAGGGTGCTGACGGACGGCGCGGTCGAGGGGTGGATGTACGGGCAGTACGTCAAGTTCCGCCCGGGGACCGACAGGCTGGAGGGCTTCAATTCAGAGGCCTACGAGCGATTCGAATCCTTCCACACGACGGTCCTGGACCAGATGCCGGATACCATCAAGGGGGCGAGGAAGCGCTTCGGCAAGCCCGCCTCCACGGAACACAGCGTCGTGCCCTCCGACCACGATCCCGAAACCGAGGTCAACTACTACACCCTTAAATACCCCGCCTTCGAGCTGATGTACTACGAGGTGGAGACCAGGAACGGCCTGCTCGGGGTCGAGCTCCTGGAACCGGGTCTTACGCTCGGAGAGGGAGTGCGCCTCGGCGCGGACATATCGGAGATAGTGGAGGAGGTCGGAGTCCCCCTCTACTGCGAGGATTCAACCCTGACGTGGACGGACGAATCGGGCTATTCCGAGCTGAGCGTCACGTTGGACGGCAGGCGCGTCGCCAAAGTCAAGTTGCAGTCCTGGCTGGACTGAGCACCGACCCGAACGGGGCCTCTCCGCTCGGCGTGGTATGATACCCTCGACGCGACAGGAGGAGATCTGTCATGCTGGAGACGTTGTTCGTAGTTCTGGTCGGCCTGGCCGGAGGAATCGCGGTCGGCCTTCAGTCCCCTCTCGCGGGGGCGCTGGGTCAGAGGATCGGCCCGGCGGCAAGCAGTGCGATAGTACACCTGGGAGGGCTGCTGCTCTCCGCGCTGCTGGTGCTTCACAGGGGAGGGGAGAGGATCGGTGAGTGGCACTCGGCGCCGTGGTACATGCTGGCCTCGGGCTTCCTCGGAGTGGCGCTCTTCCTGACGATAAACGTCACCCTCCCGCGCCTTGGCGCGGCGGCGATGATCGCCCTGATCATCGTAGGGCAGCTCCTCACCGGAGTGTTCATCGACACTCAGGGTTGGCTAGGCGTCCCCGTACGCCCGCTGGACCTGTACAGGTCGGCGGGAATCCTGCTGCTGCTCGCGGGCGGCTGGCTCCTGGTAAAGTAAGCAGGCGACCGAACGGGCGCTTTTTCCGTTCGAGTCGATCGCTTACCCTGAGGAGCGCAGCGACGAAGGGTTCTTGACAGAGAGCCAGCACAAGATAGGATCCCTCGCTGCGCTCGGGATGACATAAGCAGGCGACCGGCGCAGCGAAGCGAGCCGTGTCGATCGCTTACCCTGAGGAGCGCAGCGACGAAGGGTTCTTGACAGAGAGCCAGCACAAGATAGGATCCCTCGCTGCGCTCGGGATGACATAAGCAGGCAACCGACGAAGGGTGCAGGCGACCGAACGGGCGCTTTTTCCGTTCGAGTCGATCGCTTACCCTGAGGAGCGCAGCTACGAAGGGTTCTTGACAGAGAGCCAGCACGAGATAGGATCCCTCGCTGCGCTCGGGATGACATAAGCAGGCAACCGACGAAGAGTGCAGGCGACCAACGACGGTACTGTCGTCCCGAACGACCAGCGGGAGGAGGGACCTCGACTCGAATTGGCACGCGACGAGGTCCCTCCGCCGCTTCGCGTCGTTCGGGACGACAGTCAGTACAGGTCGTTCGGGACGACAGTCGGTACCGGTCATTCGGGACGACAGTCGGTACCGGTCGTTCGGGACAACAGTCAGTACCGATCGTTCGGGACGACCTGGCGAGGCTCTACTCCTCGACCCCTCCCAGCACGGCCATCGCCCTGGCCAGGATCTTCGTCCCCTCTATCAGCCCTTTCACGGACAGGCTCTCGTTGGGCTCGTGCATCCCCGTGCCGCCGTCTATCCCCCACGCCGCCATCCTGTAGCCGAAGAGAGTCCCCTTGTCGTCCACCGGCTCGTTGCTCCACGCGCTGGCGTAGGTGCCGCCGTAGGTGATTATCGGCTCAAGATCCTTCCCGGTCACGCCCCTGTAGGCCTCGCGCAGAGCGACTACTATCTCGGAGTCCCACGGGATGGTGTAGGGCTTTCCACCGCCGGTGACCTTGACCTCCTTGTCGTCGCCGACCTGGAAGCCCTTGCCCTCGAAGGCAAGCACGACCCTGTCCTTTATCTGCTGCCCGGTGTAGTGCTTCACGTCGGGGACCTTGAGGTCCGCCCCCGAGTCCGGGTAGCGGATGTTCACGTGGAAGCCCAGGATACCGTCCTTCAGCCCCACAAGGCCCATATTGACCGTTATGTTGTCGTCGTCCTCGTAGTTGCCCTGCTTGATGCCTAGCGCCTGTCCGTCGGCCGTGTCCACCTCGATCAGACTTGCGAGCCTCTCCGCGTACTTGCCCCAGCTCTCCTCGGGGCCGGCCTTCGACAGCAGCCAGAGCGTCCTCACGTTGGCGCTGCGCCCCTTCCACGCCTCACCGGAGTGGGCCGCCACGCCGATCACGTCGATATGGACGTTCTTGCCCTCGGCCCTGACCTTGACATCGTCCTTCCAGGGCTGCCCCGCCGCCGCCTCGAGCAGCAACTCGGCGAGGGCCGAAGCAGCGGCCTCGTCCGCAGCCTCCAGCACTGCGTTGCACTGGTCGGACACCGCGTTGCGCGCCGAGCCGCCCTTCAGCGAGACCAGCGCGACCGCGACGGGCGCCTCGAGGGGCAGCTTGCCCTCGACGTTGACCCCCGTCTTCTCTATGTAGGTGACCGCGAAGCTGCCCGAGTCGGGAGAGAACCCCATCGCCGGCCACTCCTCCGTCCCTTCCTTGCACATCTTCGCGTACTCCTCCACGCAGCTCCATCCGAGTCCGTCGTCGCCGCTGCCGTCCTCGGACGTGCCGAAGAACAGGCGCACGCGGCGCGTCAGTTTAAGCCCGGCGTCGTTGATCGCCTTCAGCGCGTACATCGACGCGACCGCGGGCCCCTTGTCGTCCCACGTGCCGCGGCCGATTATCTTGCCGTCCACGATCTTCGCCTCGAACGGCCCTCCCAGGGTCCACAGGTCGAGGTTCCCCTCCGGCACCGTGTCGAGGTGGGCCAGCGACATGATCATCTCCGGAGCGTCCTCGGGGCCGAACTCCACGTAGCCGAAGCGGTACTCCGGGTGCTTGTAGACGCGGAAGCCCATCTGCTCCCCTATCTCGAGCGTCCGGTCGAGCACTTTCTTCACGTCCTCAGCGGGCGTGACCGGGGAGCCGTGGTTGTAGCTCTTCATCCTCACAAGCTCCTGGACCGTCCCGACCATCGCGTCGGCGTCGCCTGCGATCCTCCTGTCCAACTCGGCCTCCCACGAGGCCGCGAAGAGGACGGAGGCGCCGCAAAGCGCCATGACTGCCGCGACCAATAAAACACGCGCTGCCTTCACACTGCACCACTCCTTTTGGATGATTTTTCGCCCGACGACGACAAGTGATCACGGATCTCGTCCGCGCAACGCCCCGCGCAGCCCGACCCGTCGTCCATTGAATCGTATCAGGCTTGCGCTCGCAAGGCAATAGCACGAGCGCGCGAAAAGCCACAGCGGCCCTTTTCACGCACTGGTCCCCTGTGTTATCCTCGTCCCGTCACCACCATCTTTCAGGAGGATTCCTATGATCGCCGACATGTTCGACGTGTTCTTCTTCGACCTCGACGGGGTCGTCTACATCGGGGGCAGAGCGACGCCGGGGGCCGCGTCGACGCTGGATCGACTGCGCGGCATGGGCAAGGCGATCCGCTTCCTCACGAACAACCCGACCACTCGCTCGGAGATCGCCGACCGCCTGCGCCGGCACGGGATAGAGGCCGAGATCGGCGAGATAATAACGGCCGGCTCCGCCACGGCGGACTACCTGGCCGGCGAGGGGATCGTGCGCGCCTGGGTCGTGGGCGAGCCGGGGCTTCGCACGGAGGTCGAGATGGCCGGGGTCCTGCCCGCCGGGGAGGAGGACTGCGAGGCCGTGGTGCTGGGGTGGGACGACTCGGCGACGCTGCTCACGATACGCAAGGCGGCGCTGGCCGTCAGGAGAGGGGCGCGCTTCGTGTCGACGAACGTCGACAGGACCTACCCGTCGCCGGAAGGCCCGATCATGAGCGTGGGGGCCCTGGCCGAGGCGATCCGCATCGGCTCGGGGAAGGATCCCGTGATAGTCGGCAAGCCGTTCGAGCCTATGTTTCGCGACTCGCTGAGCACGGTCGACTCGCCGCCGAGCCGGGTCGCGATGATAGGCGACACTCCGGAGATCGACATACTGGGCGCTCACCGCGCCGGCATCACCGCGATACTCATGGGCGACGCCCGCGCCCCCGAGGAGGGTTTCGCGCGGCCCGACGCCCGCATAGCCTCCCTGCCGGAGCTGTTCGACCCGTCTGCGAGCCTGTCGCCCTGGACTCCCCCGCCTACCGAGTAGACTCGCCGGGGGTCGCGGCCCGTCGCTCCTCCGCGCCGAACGCGAACAGGAACGCGCCGGACAGGATGATCGCGCCGCCCGTCACCGTGGCCAGGTCGGGGAGCTCATTGACCAGGAGGAAGCCCTGCAGGGTCGTCAGGAACGGCGTGACGAACATGTAGTTGCTGACGTAGGACGTGCGCTCGGCCTTCGCGAAGGCCTTGGCCCACGTCACGTAGGCGACGGCGCTGGGGAACACCCCCAGGAAGACCACGTACGAGATCAGCCTGGCGGAGGCGTCCCGAGCCTCCCCGATGGATGACGGGAGGAATACCGCGAGCATCAGGGTCCCGGCGAAGATGCCGTATGTCGTGACCTGCAGCGCGGAGTAGCTCCTGGTGAGAAAGCGCTGCAGCAGGTTGTACGAGCACAGGGAGACCGCGGCCAGAAGCAGCCACAGGATGCCGCTGTTAAGGGTGAGGGTGCCGTCCTTCATCGTCAGCACCACTATGCCGGCGAACTCGACGGCTATCGCGAGCCACTGCAGAGGCCGCAGCCTCTCGCCGAACACCAGCCGGGCGAAGAGCGCTGTCATCACCGGAACGGTGGCAAGCATCACGCTGCTGGTGGAGACGTTAACGGTCTCGCACCCCTTGTTGAACGCGATCATGTAGATGAAAAACCCGAGCGCGCCCGCGGCGACGAACCACTTCAGGTCGCCGCGCCGGGGCGGCTTTATCCCGGCCGCCAGCGCCATCGGCAGGAGGGTGAGCGACGCCGCCAGGTACCTCAGGAAGCCGAGGGAGTAGACGGAGAAGTGGCGCAGCGCCAGGCGCGTGAGCACGAAGGCCAGCGACCACAGGAAGATCGTGACCATCGCGTAAGGGTGAAAGGAGTCCCTGAATCTCGTAAAATCTCCTCCTGACTGTCCTGCCCCGCCGGACGGAACAGGCGGATTTTCGGCACGACCGACATCGGCCGGGGGCGACGCACCGCCTCCAGGGATGGCCGCGCGGCCTCGTCCGCGGGGGGAATCGCTACGCCAGTCTCTCTATCTCCAGGACGTTTATGTACATCTCGCCGCTGCCGAGGGATGAGCGGACGTCTCCCCTGACCCGCACCAGCGCGCCTTCCTCCAGCTCCCTGAAGGACTCCTGGAGCACCGGGGCGTACACCCTGGCCAGCAAAAAGTCTTTACGGACGCTTCCATCCGCCCCCGGCGTCTCCTGGCGCACGGAGAAGGGCAGGTACTTCTTCGGCTTGCCGGTTCCCGACGCGTCGCCCTTCAGCAGATGGAGCGTCCCCGAAACAGTCACGGCGTTTTCCGTCTTCATTGGACATCAACTCCCCTTCCAGGACAATTCGGCCCGAGCACGGGGCCGCCCCTCGAAATGCATCCCCATTGTACCACCCGAGGCCGCCCCTGTCCTCACCCTCCGGGCGACCGCGCGGGCTAGTCCCTCTTCTCCTTCGGCCGGTGGACGTACACGCTGCAAGGCGCCTGGGCGACGACCTTCGCCGCGACGCTGCCCAGGAAGAAGCGCTGCACGGGGCTCAGCCCCCTGTGCCCGATCATTATCATGTCCGCGTCCTGTTCCTCGGCGAAGCGGACTATCTGCTCGTACACCCTCCCCTTCCTCACGGAGACGGACATCCTGGGGATGCCCCTGCCGGAGGCCCGCACCCGCTCCTCTATGAACTTGATGAACTCCGCCCTGACCGCGTCCTCCGACGGG
>Ga0255347_1004856_pt1 | contig 15830 bp, 5 predicted proteins | sample wastewater_treat_2_FD_192479 | JGI IMG/M metagenome (GOLD analysis project Ga0255347, IMG submission 192479) | Wastewater microbial communities from Lulu Island WWTP, Vancouver, Canada - plant24 | ecosystem: Engineered > WWTP > Wastewater > Unclassified | place: Canada: Vancouver, British...
ACGTAATTGGGCGTCAGGCAAGCATTATAGATGACGATGGGCATGTAAAATATCTGAGATATGGATACGGCAATGGTAATCTAATAGATATTGAGAAAGACGAAATCATCTTTGAAGAAGATATTGTATCTTCGGATTACAACTATGCTAATGCTGGAAACCTACAGTTTATGGTTCCCATTAACGAAGAATATTTTTTATATGCCCAGTATGGTTATAACGGTCTGTTTCTCTACGATACAGTAGGAGATAGAATATATCGTACTGGAAAGTTATGTAATGCTTCTCCGGTTGTGTGGTGCTATGATAAAGTAGAAGTTGATACTGATATTTTTCGTCCAGCTCATATCTATTTCGCTCATTACGAAGATAATAGACTCTTTATTACAAAACTAAATATAAAAAGTTTGTTTGATCCAAATATTAATAGTGCTACAATCGAAGAGTTCGAAAACATAAGTATAAATTCTTCTGGTGTTATTGCTAATATCGAAGTTATTGAAACTCTTAATCCTCCGGGAAGTAGATTAGATTCTATAGCAGTATCTAAAGATTATGTCTTTCTAGGGTATAATATGGGAAGAGATACTCCGATAAGTGAATTAGACCTGGAAGACGATTTCCTCTTCTCGTTTGATAAGGACTTATTCGTTTATGATACTCCAAAACTTATCTCTTATGATAGCGGAGATCTACACAAGAGTAAGCTTCCGTTTATTCCATATAAAAGAATACCTGTTCGTGATTATTATTATGCTTCTATTTATAGAAGACGTAAGAATACAAGTTACTATGACTTATACGACTGCGGTGGTTATGTTGGTCCATCACCCGGATATAGTGGATATTTTCGAATACCATATGAGGTAACAGTTAATAGTCAACCGATAATGAATTATACACCTAATACGAATATTACTACAGAAGCTGGATTTTACGATGTATTTAAGAAGCTCGAATCTATATATTCTACTGCAACAATTAGTTATAACCCAGATGGTGAAACCCATTTTGAACCACCATTTGGTTGGAACTCTAGTCTAGTTTGTATGGAATCTCCCGGAAATTGCGGGTTTGCTCATGTAGGTCAAAACGAAGAAGACGATGTTCTTCTTATCGGTTCTCTTGTAATAGTGGATTACGATAATAATATCGTAGGCTATGAAATTGCTTGTCCGAGTAAAGTGTGGATGAATCAGAGAACTGAACACGAATATATAACGATCGACGAAAATGAAGTTGTTAATCCAGATGGCAATCCTCATTCACATAATGGATGTGGTGTAACATATTGGCGAGATTATAAGACATTTTATGAAGATATGGATGAACTTCAAATAGGCATAGATATACGCAATATACCATTTGATAAATTATATAAAGACGAAGACGTCGTTTACTTTGATTCTCAGAATACTCCGCAGGATATTTACTATTGCTGGAATGGAGTAGAACCCACCAATACTTGGGATTATCAATTCTTTAATCTTTGGTTGGGTGCAAATCATCCTCATTGTTGGTGGGAATATATTGGACGCTTCTTTCATCTTACAAAGTTCTTTAATAATCCCGAAGTAGAATCCGATGGTAGTGCAAGATTTCCACTCTTTGCTTCCGAACTAGAGAATTATACTGGAAATCACTATAATCAGCGAACTCATTATTCGCTTAATGATACAGATTCAAAAACGCTTCTTACTCCGTCAAATAATGATGTTGCCTATCTATCTGAAATAGATAGCTATGATGATGCTATTGATTTATCTTATTCAATGTTATTAGTTGCTGATCTTTTGAATACTAATGTTGATCCATATAATACATATAAGATGTTTAATCTACCACGAAATACAATGATGTTATTTTATGCGAATAAGGTTGCTGTGTATGAACCGGATATGAGCGATATACCAGACTATATAGATCTAACGCTAATCAGAGAAATAGAATATAAACCTAGCACTATAACATTTACTGAAGTTGCTGGAAGTGCTTTCGAATCCGGAAAGAGTATACGATATCGCATTGCATTCGTTTACGATGGTGTATGTATTTCACCGCTCACTGATCATTTCTGGGATCATACTGTTTCTAATGGAGAGAGTAATAAGAATATCGTTGTTAATATCAATACGAATATTGAACTATTACATGTAGTCTCTCGTAGAATAACTGGATTACGACTCTATGCAGCAGAAATAATAGAGGGCACAGAGCAAGAACTTTATCGCCTTGTAAAAGAAATAGAATTTGATACTCATACTTTTATGTTTAATTCTGAAACTGGTCTGTATTATGCTCAGATAGTAGATGATGGAACTCGTTATGCTTCGTTTAATATCGATGCTGGATATTCGGAAACAATGAAGAATGTAAGTGCAAAACGCAAATGTCAATGTGTATATAATGGTATGATATTCGCTGGAAATGTATCGTTCCCATTGGATCCTAAAGTCAATGTAAATACAGATAATCTAGTAATTCGTAGTCTTCCTTATCAGCCTTCCGTATTTAATTATCAGGAAGAGTATTGCGTTCTCGGATTCATACCAATTGCATTGATTCCATTCAATGGTAGAATCTATGCCTTTGGTAACGAAGAATATGCCATTATCAATGCTGATACTCTTGCTATAGAATATACGAGTAAGGCTTGTGGTATTGCACATCGTAGTCACGCAGTAGTTACAGATTATGGTATCTTTGTCTACTATAATAATAATCTATATGCTATAGATGGAAATAAAATAGTTTCAGTTGGCGATGCAATCAAAGAAAATAACTATGCTCCAACTACTGGAGAAGCTGAGAATTTTCCTTCATTTAAGTGGCTTAATCGTCGTATATTTGTAGACTATCTTCAGAATAGAAATGCTATTGTAGTAATAGGCGAAACTGCAGATGCAACTAAGCTTCAAGATATTATTATCTTTGCTTATAGTCTGAGTACTGGAAAGTGGGCTACTTATACTATCGATACTCCCAGTAATTTCGACATAGTTAATCTCGAAGGAGAATATACTACTGAAGATGGATCAGTAGTAGTAACCATATCTACTGATATTGAGACTGCAGAAGAGCCTATAGAACCTATAAATCCGATTAATCCTCCGAATTTAAAAGGAGCAGTTATCCCTTCGCCGGGAGGACAGTTAAGTAGTAGTAGATTATCTACGAGACCTTATTCTGGTGATCGTTATCTTACTACCTACGTGTCTTCTCAGAAACTATTTAGTATCGATCAGGTTTATTACAAAGATAAAAACAGAACGATGGAATTAGACTATGTCATAGATTTCGGAACTAAGAATAAGAAGCAGATATATGACATTCAAACTTACAATGGTAATACTCGTGTAGAATCAGAAATTTATATTGACAATAAACCAGCAAGTGATTATTATAATAATATGATAGCGAAATCAGTGTTTCGCATTTCGATAAAAACTAATAAACCTATATCGATGATAAAGTATGTAATTCGTACTTTTGTAGTCAAGGAGGAAAGATGAAACGAGTAAGTTCGTATAGAACGATAGCCTCGTTTGAAGAGATTAATAGAGAGCTTCATCGAATCTGGAATAAGATAGATGAACTAGATAGAAAACTCCAATCAGTTGGAATTGGTAATACTAACATCGAGGAACAAACAACGAGTAATATTCGTCTTGCTCAAGTAAAAAGTGAAGGCGGAACGAAGTGTTATCTTGAAGCGAAGTTCCCAGATGGTTGGGCTCGATTAAATATTCCGTTTGATTGGATAAAGAAGGTGGAATAATGTCACTACTAGGAAATGCACTTTTCGGACCGAAGAGATTGAGTGGTTATAATCAGACTCCAGATCAGCTAACTCAAGCGTATACCCCACAGACTTATTCGGTTGATACAAGTAGATATAATGCTCTTGGAGAAGAGTTCCTGAATCCATATAGCTCTAGAAATCGTGGAATGTATAATGATCTTAAGAAGATGGGAGTAGATGCGGCAGCTCAGCAATATCTTAATAGCATGCGAATGCAAGCTGCAGGTCAGAATCCATTTGCTACAGGTCAATTACAATCTTCGCTTGCAAGTAATCTCGAAGGAACAAGACAAGCCTATAACAGCTATCTTAATAATGCTTATCAAACCGGAACTGGATTATTAGGTTATGGACTTCAGGGTAGTATGGCTAATGCTGCAGCTCAGAATGCAGCAGCAATGCAAGGTTCTCAAGCGGCATTGAATTATGGATTACAGAAGATGCAAGCAGATGCGACCATGCAAGCAATGCGAGCTCAGAATAAGACTAGTTTCTGGGGTGGATTATTAGCTAATGCTATTGGCGCTACTCCAGCCACAATATTTGGTCTACGCCAACTTTCTTTAGATTCATAACGACTAAAAGGAGGTAGAAAATGCCGGGATTTTGGGATTATCTTAGTCAGACAGCAGATAGATATAATCAGATAAGATCTGATTTAGAGAAAGAGCAAACAGAACTTGCAAATATGTATGGAACTCAGTTAAATAATATGCATAGCAATGCAATGAGCGGAATAAATTTAATGGGAGGCTTACTCGGACAAAAATTAAATACTCTTCTTGGTTTATATGGAACTCAAACTAGTCTTGAAGAAGGAGAGAGGAATAGACAGAATGCTATAAATCTCGCTAATCTTCAAGGAGAATGGGGACTGAAACAAACAGAAAAATCTGGAGAATTTGGATTAGAACAGACTAGACTAAGCGGACTAAATGCTCAAGAATTAGCTAGAACGGAGAGTGAACTTAAAAAGGGAGAGATAGAATATCAAACCAGATTAACTCAAAAGGTTGGAGAGGAACGAAGAAGACAAAATGAAGCTAACTTATTAACAGCAGAGAAAGAAGAAATATTAAAAGAACCTCTTTATAAAAAAGAATATAATAAAGGTTTGGAAATAATAAAAAGTAATAAGTATACGCCAATTAATGGGAAAGTATATATAAGCAATGAAAAAGAATATAAGATAATGAGAAAGATGTGGGGATATGGTTATTATCCATATAAACCAGAAAGGAGAAAGTAATATGCCAGTAACATTAGAAGATGTGCGAAACGAAGTCATACCACTAATTAAACAGAAATATCCGAATTATAAGTCGGATTATAATACCATTATATTCAATTCTCCGGACTATTTAAGAACGAGTGGTAACTTCTCTAGATATGTTCCAGGAACACAGGGACTTGCACAAACATATCAGAATTATGGACTGGAGCAATCTCCACTTTTTCGACAATATATGCAAGAACAATATGGCTATAATTATACACCAACTGGTACAACTACGGGAACAACCTCAGGAGCACCAGAAGAAAACATAGTTAATACACAGACACTATTGAATACTATAAATGCGCTAACTGGTAATTATGACAAATTTTCCGGTTCTGTTCAGCAATATATAGAGAATCAAGGAAAGTATCTAGATCAATATCAGCAAGTACAACAATTACTTATGAAAGCCATATTGCATAATATGTATCAACCCAAGATGACTGGTAATCCATTCTTGGATGCGATAACAAATTATACTTATACTCGTCGTTTAGTACAGCCGGACTATCAATTCCGTGGGCTTTTAGGTAAATATCTCACGAATAAGTATGCTACAGTTAAAGAAGCTCCGGAACAAATACTGCCAACCGAACAAGAATTTAATGGATAATAATATAGGAGAGAATGAAATGGATTATAATCAATTAGCAAATATGCCGTTCAATACTGGAGCTTTAATGCTGAATGCGGCTCAACAAGCAGATATGCAAAGAAATATAGCTCTTATCGCTCGATATAATCAGGATCCATATTCGCTAAGTAAAGCAGAAAGAGAGCAAGCAAAGTATTATGCACAGCAATATGGGTTAGATACATCTGAAGGAGATTTTGCCAAACCTCCAATTAGCAAGCAAGCGCTTGCTCTTGGTGGCGGATTACTCGATGCACTTCTCTTTGGAATACTAAAAGATAGTTGGTATAGTAATGAAGACACTAAGACAGCCAAGAACATAGGTAAAGCAGCAGGCTTACTCGCATCTTTCTTACTTCCTTGGGGTTTTCTTAATGCAACGAAGGGAGCGAAAGCCGCAATTGGCGGAGCAAAAGCTCTTACAAAGGGAGCAAAAGCTGGTACTAGTGCAGCGAAGGCAGGAATAACGCTACAAGAATTATTTGGTGGAGCAAAAGCAGCAAAAGAAACAGCCGAGGCTGCGAAAGCATTGAGCATTGGAGCGAAAGCTATTGATGCAGCTAAATCAATTGGTTCTGGAGCGAAAGCAGCACTTGCTACTAATGCCGCAGTAAGAGAACTTTATGCTAATATGTCTGCATCTCAAGCTCTTGCAGAGATTGCAAAAGCACTAGTTCGTGGTGGTCAGGCTGCAGGAATAACTCAGGAATTGTTAAATCCTATCATTGGTCAAACTGAAGAAAATACGTATCCAATGACTGCATACGGTATGCCTATGCTTCCTCAATAAACGATATGATGCAAACACCGCAATACTTTGTTCCGAGGATGAATCGGAATCTTACGGAACAATACCTGAAATATTATATGAAAGAACCTGAGCGATTTAATCCCACTCAGGTTCAATTTCTTAAGCAGCATGCCGCTTATTATCAACTTCCATTCCGTGAAGTAACCGAGGATGAAGTACACTTTAATTTATTTCGTGCACTTCGTTATCTAGGTGAAGGTTGGCTTCAAGGATTTACTACTCTCAAGATAGGCGAACAAGCTCCGCCTAATCCGTGGGAAAGAGTGGCAAGAGCAGTTGGTCAAGCTGCAGGTTACGCTGGGTATCTATTGCCTATCGGTCCATTTAAAGGCGTAGCCAAAGCAGTATCCGCAAGATCGGTACCACTTCTTGTTTCTAATGAAGCGATGAAGAAAGTAGCACCGGCAGCTACGAAATATGTAACCAGTTTAACTACTAAAGTCGCAGCAGAAGCAGCTCTGGGTAAGATGGGTGCAGTCAATAGTGCACTCAAATTCTTAGGTAAACCAGTTGTAGGCGATGTAATTGAGGGTGCTACTCGTCTTGGAATAGCTGCTGCTGTATCTAATTGGCAGAATGGTATAGATGCCATGCTTCACGGTTTCGCTGGTGGTGCCTATATGGAAGCGGGAGATAGACTTATCGCTAATGCTCTTGGTACGCTTATTGGTGGTCCTTCTGCTGGATTGAGTACTCAAGCTATTGCTCGAACTATTACTGGTGCGATGTGGACTGGTCTTCCTTCAACTATGCGAAGAGAGACTACGCCCGAGCAGATCTACGCATATCTTATAGGGGGCTTCTTCGCATATCGTGATAGACCTATAACCGAGAAGCAAGCATATAAGTTAATGCAACCTTATTGGAAACCTACATCAAAGCTTCCGGATACACCAGAAGAAATCAATGGTTATGCCGAAGCAGATCCTCGTACTCAGAAAGTAGTGCGAGAGCTATTCTATAGCACTATTGGCAGTAAAGAAGCAAGAAACTTTCTCGCTAGTAAAATAGCTGAGGTTATACCGAAAGAGTATGGAATTCCCGAAGAATTAATAGATAAAACTCAGAATACTATAGAGTCTTGGCAGAGAGAAGTCGCTGCCGTTAAAGAAAGACAAGCGGAACTATTAGAAAAACAACAAAATCTTGCTAATCAAATAGCAGAAGCCACTACTGAAGAACCGACAAAGCCTGCACTTATAACTCCAGAGCCACTACCACCGGAAGCAATTAAGAGTCTTAAACCAGTAAAGACTAGAATATTCGATCAGGATACCAAAGATATTTTAGCTGGAAAGAAGACTACTATTACCAGATCTATTACAACTGCTAAGAATATTGGTTTAGAGTTTGGTGAATCTGGACTAATAGAGATAGGAAATAAGCGATTTAAGATAACTAATACTGGTACTGATAAAGCGACTAAGGTTGTTACCTACTCTATTGAACCACTTACTGTTCAGACTGTTATGCCATCAAAACCAGCCGTTGTTTCAGAAGAAGGATTTGTTCCACCTCCTGATTTAAAGCGACTTGATTTAGATTTAAGCGACTCAGAAATAGAACAAGCTACTAGAGTAAGAGGTATTACAATTTCAAAAGATAGAATTAAAAAAGCAGGTCTTAAATTTGGTGAATCTGGTTATATAGTAAAGAATGGAAAAGGATATTTAATACAGTATGTTTCCGAAAATTTAAATGATAATAATGGAAATCTTACATTTAATCAAATTAAATCATGGCGTCCACCAGTAGAAGAATTGAATCTTCCTCCGGGAGTAAAACCAATTACAATGTATATATTTGAGGAAAATGTAGACAAGGCTTCAAAAAATAAAGACCATATTGTTACTCTTAGTTTAACCGAAGCATCATATATTGGACTAGACGTTGGTGAAACTGGTGTAGGAGAAAACATTAATGGATATTATAAAGTAACTAATATGGGTGAAGATACGTCAACATACAATGCTGGTAATTATAAATTTAAGATAGAGCCATATAATGTTGAAATTGCCACTATGCCAACTCCAGAAGAAGCTGCTGCTCGTGCTCAGCAAGCAGGAATGAAGAAAGCTCAGGAAGAGCTGAACGAAGTAGAAAACAGAATACCGGATCAATTAATCAAGGCTATTCAACAAGACTTTGCCGAATATGGATTTCCCGCTATTGATGATGCAACTGCGAGAAGTATTATTATTGGTTATAGAGATGCAAGAAATAGATTAAAAGATATACAGCGTGGTGTAACTAATCTTACTGAAATAGTTCCAGAAGAGTATTATACTGCAGATGGTTTCCGTACTGCTCAACTCTCTCTTTCTACTGTTATTGTAACTGATGGAGAGAATGAATTTAGTATTGCTGGAAGAAAAGAGATTAATCCGGACTTTATTAGTAAAGACGATGTAGTTGCTTTTATTCCTACTCAGGGTAAGGTTACTCCCGACATTGAGAGAATACGTAATATCACAAAAGCAGAAGCTACGGTTATTACACCAGATGCATTTGATCGTGGTTCGGATCCATATTGGAAAGACTTTGAGCAATATATGAAAGCTCAGGGCTATGATGATAAAGATACTGGTATCTGGATAAAGAATACTGGAGTAAATGCAGATAGTGTTACTCAGCGAGAACTATTTCGTGCATTTATGTCGGACGCAATAATAAAATCCAATACACCGGAGACTAACTGGGATCAGCAACTTGCTCGTTCTTTTAAAAGAATCTTACCCGAAGAACAAGCAACTGATGATAATGTCAAGAAGATAACTAATAATTTCATAACCGAAGTCGGTAAGAATCCGGATAAGCAAACGCTATACAAATGGATAGATAAGAACAAGGATCGTTTCCGTGAGAATCTTACCGATAGCGATTATGCTGTCTTGAATAAATATGTCATTATGAAGAAATACTATGACTATACTGGAGATAACTACTATATCAAACACAATAGAACTAGACTTCCGAGAACAGACATAGTAGTCGATTCTTTTGAAGTACAGCCTATTCAATATGGCGAAGTAGTCGGTGGTAAGAAGATGTCGCAGTTATTGCCGAAGGATCGACCTATATTCCGATTAGTTCGTGGACTATCCGAGAGAACTTCTTCGCCTCTTAAGACTGTTACTTGGCATGTAGCACCAGACAAGATTGAATCCGCTATGCCAAATTTCTATGCCGAATTCCAGCAACTACGACATAATGGTATGTTCAGTAAAGTATTTACGGAGATGGAAAAAGGCTATGAAGATCCGAATATAGTAGATCCAACTACTGGTAAGAAAGTAGTAAATAAGTATATCTATATCGGCGGTAGAAACGATAAAGGTGAATTCAATTTCGTAGTTAAACATCCGGAAACGGATACTCTTCAGTTCCAACAACTTCAAGAAGAGATTGCAAGATATACTAATACTTCTATTCGAAAAGTACGTGAATTACACGAGCAAGATTTTCATAGATTTATAAACGAAATAATAGGAGAAGAATCTTATAAGTCTAATCCTAAATACTGGAGACAATATTACGAGACTCAATATAAGAATACATTACTCTATCTACGAGATTTCAATCAAGCTACAGATTTCAGCTTTATTAACAAACCCGGCTTTATTAACTCTGCTTCGAATCTTAATAAGCGATTTCAGATTATCTTCAATCAGGGTGCCGGACTTCAGCCAGAAGACTTTATCGCAGATCCCGGTGTAGATCTCAAGAATATCAGAGTAGTAGTAGCTGATGTAAAACATGCGATTAAGTCCAAGCAAGCAATCGATCCTACAGTAGAAGAAGCTATAGAAGATGGCAATGTCTACGTATCTCAGCAATTTTTAGACGCATTAAATGCTTCTGCTGGACTACCAGTATCTGGCAGAACCAACAAGAGCTTTATCGTCCATTCTGATTCCGAAGGCGGTATGATGCTTGGTAAATATCTTATGAAAGTGGCGTCTCCACAACTTCAAGAATGGATGAAAGCTAATGGTGTAGATATGGTAGCAGATGATAATGCGATTAAGCAACTTGGTGCGAGAAATAAGACACTTCTTCGTGTAGCAGAAGATGGAAAGATAGTTGCAGATAGTGATGTTAGTGCTTATTCTATAGACATAAACGATATAAAAGTAGTACTTACTGAGATAACTGATGCTGCTGGTATTAATCATGTTAATCCACTTACAAAGCAGATGCTAGTTCATCTCAATCAATCCAAAGAAGTAAGAAACGATATTATCCAGAATATTCTTGTAAGAGGCGCAAGAGGTAATGACTTTGTAAATCTCAAGTATGACGATATTCTTAAGAGAAATGAGTATACCGATGAAGATTTGAAGTATATATCAGAGCATATAGATGATGTCTCTATAGATCGTATATCTCAGATGTTATATTCCGGAAATACAAAAGTAATTAAAGCTATAGTAAAGAAGATAGCTAATATCAATGATCTTAATAATATGTTTGACGAGATTGAAGGATTTGCACCAGACGAATTCTCTACGAAACAGAGTAGTTATCAGAATGTAATTGATACTCTAGTCTCTATGAAACACGATATATCTCTTGCGGATAAGTTTGCCGTAAGATATATCTCTTCGCTATTCAACAAATATGTAGTCAAACGTGCAATGCGTCCCAAGATAGGCAACTCAGTATACAAGATAAAGAATCGTGGTTGGGCATTTGAGAATACTCAGATTGCAAGAGATGAGTTTATGCTTGGACGTAATCTACGAGAACTTAATATCGAACTCAATAACAAAGTTTATAAACTAGGAGAACTATGGGAGATAGCGCAAGGCAGAAGAAAGCCTCCGAAAGGACTTTCTCGTGGTTTTATTCAAGACTTCTTTAATCATGTAGCAGTTCAACGAATACCACAGGATAATCCAGCGGGTATGCAGATACTTAGATTCAAAGGTTTTAGTGATATAGATAGCAATGAAATAATGATTCATTCTACTTCAAAAGAAGTTACTGGTGGTTCCGATGATGATGGCGATAGTTATTATCTTTGGTTTGCTGGGAGAAGAGATGATGGTTCTGGAAAGGGTATGAAGCTTAGTTGGCTGAAGGAGATGAAGAAGAATAACGATATGTGGCGTGGTCAGAAGATCAAGCAATATCAAGATGAATCCGGTAGAAAAGCAGACGAAGAAGTCTTTGGTGCGATTACTCCCCCCCGAGAATATTTAAAACAGATAATGAGTACTCCAGTTCTTCTAGGCGCTCCGGGTACTACGGCAAAGACATCGCTTGCTACGACCTATGCAAGGAACTTACTCGGTATTGTAGTAAATAATACTACTGCCATGAAGCAAGCGTATTACAATGCTTTGGATACTAAAACACCCATTATAGTATCAACCGAGGAGGGTAAGTTTGAGCTTATACCAAAACCAGAAACGGATCCAGAAGTAGATTGGGCAATTCGTAAGATTGCGGTAGCAATTACGAAGGTAGCCGATCCAACTGACTTTGATGAGGTTCCAAGCTTTGATGAGCCTGCTGCTAGAATTCTATTTAATCTATTCAAGGTAAAAATGAACGGTAAAGTCGTTACTTATGAAGATATGCAAGAAATGAGATTTGTTAGTGATGTTGAAATCAATCCGGCAGTATATCTACATAATATAGCACTCTCACCATTCCGAAAACTTAATACTGCGCTTTCTGGAAGATATGATTATTTTACGACTAAGTCCTATATAGAATCGTTTAATCGTACATTTGCTAATAGCGCTACCTACTTTAGTGGAGTAGCTCGTGCACTTGGTGGAGTAGACTGGAACTTCGATCTTACTAGCGTTGTAGGCAACAGACTTCCCTATATGTATCAAACTCTTCAGAGATTAACTATGGAAGAAAGAAAGCATGGTGCACCGAATTGGGAACAGATAATGCACGAGATGACACGACATCCAGTAGTTATTAGCGACTATAGTGAAGTAGTAAAATACATAGAGTCTAGTGATTCCAAGAAACTAAAAGGCTTTCTCAAAGATATTCAGAGAGCGATAGAATATCAGAAATCCGGAAAGAAATACAATGGTGTCGAGTCTTATGCCGAATACGATGAAGCAACTGATACAGTAAGATTATTACTTGGTAAGAGTTTCTTAAATAAATCTTTGTGGACTACTGATAGATTACTAGATATCTATAATGATATGGTTGCTATAAAGCGTACTTCGGATCTATCTCCAGAGAAAGTAAAGAAATTTCTCGAGAAAGCCAAAGATATTCTTCCCAAAGACGATCTCAAGGGCGATCCCTACGAAGTCTATGGTAAAGCAAGAGCCAAGATATTAGAGCTCATTCAGCAAGACTTAATCGATATGACAACCTATATTGCTCTGAAAGGCGTTAGTAAGCAAGCATTTGAAGCAGATAGAGACTACTATATAAAGACACTATTCCCGAAGATAAACGAGATATTCCGCAATGTAAACGCTTACAAATCGAAGATATCAAGAGATGATACTGGTGAAGTATCGGTTCCTATAGAGATAGCTGATATTGATCAGAAGTGGTATCGTAGATCACTTGATCCGACTATGCAGAAGATACACGACATATTTATGATGGGTAGTTTTCAGGCGAAGCTTCCGAACTCATATATGCGTGAAGTCTACAAAGATAAAGATGGCAATATTATAGGCAAAGAAAACATAAAAGACTATGTAGAGCGTATATATCAGCAACGTAATGCTACGAATCATTCGAATATGGGACTTGCAACTTCGGTAGTTCCATTCGAAGTAAAGGAAGCATTCTATGGTATTCAGCAACGCTGGCTAGATGAGATAAATAAGTATATGTTTAAGCCCAATTCTCAGGTTATCTCAAAAGCTCTAGCACATCCAGAAGCTACACTTCCAACTAAGAAAAGCGAAGAAGCCGAAGTTATCCCGAAGAGCTTAACGCAGTTAAAGAGAGAATATAAGAGAGTAACTAATGAGCTTAATAGATTACAAGAGAAGGAGAAATCGCTAGATAAATCGCTTCGTTTAGTCAAAGTAGATGATGTATTTAATCTTATAGGTGAGAAGAAGCGTGTATTCATGGAGCAAGCTAAGTTAATATCCAAGAAACCAGAAGAGTATGCAGGAGCAGATAAGCTCAATTTAGATAAACTTATTGCTAATATCAAAGCCAACTTAGAATACTACGGTTTCCCAGAGAAGACAGACATTCCTATAGAGGGACTTACTCGTTTCTATTTTAATAAATCTATGTCTCAGATGACTATTCAGGATTGGCAAGCTTTTGATAATATACTTACTAATATGCGAAAACCTACCTTTATTCAGAAGATATTTGGTGACAAATATGGAGAACAACCGTGGATTCGTAAGATAGACTACTTCCTATTTCCGGAAGCCATAGATAAGAGATTACTTACTCAACCCGGAATGAAAGCTAATATGGTTAAGACTGCCTATGTTGCTCAAGACGGCTCTATTCAAGAAGGTTGGGCATTTGCACCTACCTCCGTTATGGGTTCACTTCAGAATACGGTAGGCAATATTCTATTTGAAGGTACTCGTCAGGAAGAGCAGTTAGCTGGCAGATTCTCACAAGAGATCGAGCCTTATATAGAGCAACCCGGTATCTTTGGTAGAAGAATATGGGAATACGAATCTATAGTACGAGATCAGCATGCTGCAGAAGTTCTTAGTGAATGGTATGCACTTCAAGGCGATCTTGAGACTTCGGATCTATTTGCAAGAGATGCAGTATATTACAAAGATAAAGCAGAATCTTTTAGGAATAGATATATAGATGTCTTTATTCGGAAGTATAGAATCAATACCGGAACCGAGATACTTGAGCTTACTGGTGATGAGATTCAGCAGAGAATCTCGGATATAATAACTAAGTATAACGAAGAGATCTCTCATATTCAGCGTGGTATTCTCGATGATAATAACGAGAACATTTATCTAAAGAGATATAGAGTAACACCAGCAACCTTATTCGGTGAAAAGATAACTCGTAGAATACTGGGGGGACGCAATATCAATGAGATGATGAAAGATATAACTCTCTTTGATACGAATAAATTCCAGCTTGATATGCACGATCTCTTAGCGGAGGGCAAGTTGTTTCCTATGCAAGAGCTTGGTATAGATGGTATCTATCGTCTTTCTCAGAGTGCTGCGATTCAGCAAGAGATACTAGAAGCAGATAGAGTAACTAAAGACGATGATGGTGAGTTTAATAATATGCTAGTCGATATTATTAAAAGTCATATCGATGATCAGCCGCCTTGGACTGGTGAACTACCATACGAATATTATTATCCGCATCGTGGCGAGGATATAGTACAACTAAAAGAGAAATTACTTCCTAAGATTCAGTATGTAGTAGACAAATTCCAAGCGATAATAACTGAAGAAGAGGATGTTAATAAAAAACTTCACGAGTTAGTTCCAGACGAAGAAGCCCTTTATACACTCGATGCAAAACAGCAAGCAGAATACGAAAGACTAATGAAGTTGAGAGAACAGATATTATCCGAGAAGTATGATCTTTCTTATCTCTATCTCAATCTTAATCAGCGTATACACTCTTCCGAAGAGATGTTAAGAATAGATGAGCATATTCATAATGCAGATAGAATACACGAATTAGCTATGGAGAATCTACGTAGAAGTGAAGCAAAGAAGACTGCATATCAGAACGATGCTATGCTTTGGGAATTAGCTGGAAAGAAACGTCTTTCTTCACAGGAGCGTAGATCACCAGAGATCATAGACTACAATCGTGTACCGGAAGAGTATATTAATCATAACAAAGATGTACTGCGTACATTTCATAAGAATATGGCGTGGCTACTTAGTAAGTATATTATCACAGATGCTGAGATAAATAACGTATATGGTGATGCTACAGATTCGTGGGTAAAGTTCTTTAAGTTATATGTCAATGACTCTCTCGGTAATCCCAATGTAATAACTCAGGATATGCTTAGTGATCCCAATATGAAACTAAAACGTAATCCATATCTATTCTTTACGGATTCTTATCAAGCTAACTTCTTATATAAGTTGGGTAAGATGACTGGTGTTATTAAGACCAGTGGAGTAATACCACCGGAGCTTCAGAGAGTAGATTACTGGACACTAAACAGAATATCTCAAGCTGAAGCACGTTATGAGATGGCATCGCTTCTTGCGCATACTAAGTCTATAGTAGCGAATATGTTCGGTGGTACTCAAATGACTGCTATCTCTGCTGGCTTAGATAATATCAAGAAAGCTAGAGATATGGATTATATCCGTAAGACTTT
>Ga0255347_1004862_pt1 | contig 15814 bp, 16 predicted proteins | sample wastewater_treat_2_FD_192479 | JGI IMG/M metagenome (GOLD analysis project Ga0255347, IMG submission 192479) | Wastewater microbial communities from Lulu Island WWTP, Vancouver, Canada - plant24 | ecosystem: Engineered > WWTP > Wastewater > Unclassified | place: Canada: Vancouver, British...
ATTGGGTATGCCCTGTTTGCGGTGCTCCCAAGGATATGTTTGAAGCAGAGTAGTTAACAGGGACTACGCTTAAGGAGGATAATATGGGCATGTTTTGCTATCAGTGCCAGGAAACCGCCAAGGGGACCGGTTGTGAGGTAAGAGGTGTTTGCGGCAAGACGGAAGAGGTCGCAAAGCTTCAGGATCTATTAATTTATTCATTAAAAGGCTTGGCGGATATCGTACAAAAAGGAGATTATGACGCCGCAGATTTGACTAATGAAAACCATGAATTGCTTCGCGGCTTTTTTATGACCATCACCAACGCCAATTTTGACGGCGATGCCATAGAAGGCCAAATCATGAAGATTATCTCTTTGAGGGATGCTCTAAGAGCGAAAAAACCGGTGGAAAAGCTTCATGATGCGGCTTCTTTTAAGGTGACAACGAGGGATGAAATGTTGAAAAAGGCCGCCGCCGTGGGGATCCTCGCCACAGAGAACGAAGATATCCGTTCATTGAGGGAATTGATGATTTATGGATTAAAGGGCATGGCCGCCTATACGGAACATGCACTGAACATAGGTAAAGAAGATACTGACATTTACGGGTTTATGTACAAGGCCCTGGCAGCCACGTTGGATGATAGTCTGTCTGCCGACGAGTTGACTGCCCTGGTTTTAGAAACCGGGAAGTTCGGCGTTACAGCCATGGCCCTCCTCGATGAAGCCAATACCGGAAAATACGGTGTGCCGCAGATCTCGGAGGTGAAGATCGGCGTGAGGAATAACCCTGCTATCCTGATTTCGGGCCACGATCTGACGGATCTTGAGCAGCTTTTAGAGCAGACAAAGGGAACCGGCGTCGATGTATACACCCACAGCGAAATGCTTCCGGCTCATTATTATCCGTTCTTTAAAAAATATGACAATCTTGCCGGCAATTACGGCAATGCCTGGTGGAAGCAGGTGGATGAATTCGGCCCCTTCAACGGTCCGATCCTCTTTACCACAAACTGTATCGTCCCTCCGAGGAAGGATGAGATCCGCGACAGGATATTTACTACAGGCTCTGCGGGCTATCCCGGCTCAAAGCATATAGCTGCTGACGAAAACGGGAAAAAGGATTTTTCCGAGATCATCGAAATGGCAAAGAAGCTGCCGGCACCCGAAGAGATCGAGAGCGGTTCCATTGTTGGCGGTTTTGCCCATGGACAGGTATTAGCCCTTGCGGATAAAGTGGTAGATGCGGTGAAGTCCGGTGCTATCAAGAAGTTCTTTGTAATGGCAGGCTGCGACGGCAGAATGAAATCCAGAGAGTATTACACTGAGTTTGCCAAGGCATTGCCTGAGGACACGGTCATACTTACGGCGGGTTGTGCGAAATACCGTTACAACAAGCTTGGCCTGGGCGATATCGGCGGCATTCCAAGAGTGCTTGACGCAGGACAGTGCAATGACTCCTATTCTTTGGCAGTCATCGCCATGAAGCTTCAGGAGGTCTTTGGGCTTGATGATATCAACAAGCTGCCCATTGCCTTCAACATAGCCTGGTATGAACAGAAAGCGGTCATAGTGCTGCTGGCACTGCTTTACCTTGGTGTGAAGAACATCCATCTGGGGCCCACTCTTCCCGGCTTTCTTTCTCCCAACATCGCCAAAGTCCTCGTGGAAAACTTCGGCATTGCGGGGGTCGGCGCCGTGGAAGATGACATTAAGCTTTTTATGGAGCGATAGCAGTGAAAAAGACCGGAGATCATCTGACCTCCGGTTCTTTACTATATTCAGCGTTTCCCGCTTGCGCCGAGGACATTTTTGATCTTATGCCGGACCATTGACTCTATGGCATTTCTGGCAGGGCCAAGGTATTTCCTGGGATCGAATTCTTCCGGGTGTTCTATGAGATAGCGGCGGATCTCCGCTGTCATGGCAAGTCTTAAATCCGTATCGATGTTGACCTTACAGACGCCGTATTTTGCCGCTGTGCGGATCATATCCTCCGGGACACCTTTTGCTCCGGGTATTTTCCCCCCGTATTTATTGCACAAGGATACAAACTCCGGCAGGACCGTTGAAGCCCCATGCAGAACCAAAGGAGTATCCGGCAGCAATTTGCTGATTTTTTCAAGCCTTTCAAAATCAAGATAGGGCTCGCCCTTGAATTTGTAGGCTCCGTGGCTTGTCCCGATGGCGATGGCAAGAGAATCCACCCCGGTCCTCTCTACGAATTCCGCTGCTTCATCGGGGTCCGTAAAGGATGCCGAACGGACATCTACCTTAATGTCGTCTTCGATGCCGGCAAGTTTGCCTAACTCCGCTTCAACCACAACGCCTTTTGCGTGAGCATATTCTGCAACCTGTTTGGTCAAAGCGATATTTTCCTCGAAGGGATGCTTTGAGCCGTCGATCATAACGGATGTGAAGCCGTCGTCAACGCATTTTTTGCAGATCTCAAAATCCTCACCATGATCCAAGTGGAGGCAGATATCCAAACCCGTATCCAGGATCGCAGCTTCGACGAGCTTTAATAAATAAGAAGGCCGGGCGTATTTTCTGGCTCCGGCAGAAACCTGGAGGATAAGGGGCGCCTCTTCGGCCCTTGCCGCATCTACGATACCTTGAATGATTTCCATATTGTTGACATTAAAAGCTCCTATGGCATAATCACTCTTTAATGCCTTCGCAAACATTTCTTTAGAAGTAACCAAAGCCATTGCATACACCTCTCATTCCTTTTTTCTCTTTACCCTTGATTTGAAAACTGATTATTATTATATACTATTTGAGTAAAGGATGCATCGAATCTTGTTCTATTTCTGATCGATGTTTTTCAACATTGAGAGAATGGGACCCATGGATGCGGCAAGCTCATCGAGGTTTCCGAGCTTTTTGACGCCTGAAAGCGTATCGGAAAGAGAATTCACCTGGCGGCTTGGCTTCCCGTCTGCAAGAAAACCTTTCACTGCATCCAAGGACTCCTGGATGCGATCGATGGACGGCATCTTGCCTTTGGGCTCAGGGATCTTCTGCACCTGACTCAGATGATTGACTTTCTCTATGGCATTGGTTATTGAATGAAGACGATCCAGCGCAAGTTCCATTTTAAATGTGTCGATGTAAGAGGGGGATTTAGGCGGATGAGGAAACCGAAGAACAGGCGGTGAGGCTTTGGGCTTTCCACCGCTTATACTTAAGACAAAAATCAAAAATATGATCGATCCGGGATTCATATGTAAACTCCAAAACCCATAGTATAGATAATAGTATAATATGTTTGAAAGGACGGTTATGTGTATGGATTTAAATCAGCAAATGCTTTCCGATCTGGCAGATCAGCTGGGGTTGGAAGAAAATGCCCAAAATGCTGTAAAAGCAGCAGTGGATATGGCAAACGGATTTAAAAACAAAAACGATGATGCACTTATAATGGAGATCCGAAAATTAAAGAAAATCATGAAAAATGATTCCGAACAGTACAAGAAGCAGATCGCCGCATTGAAGTCACTGCGCACGGTGATGAACGATGAGCAGCGAAAGCGGTTGGATCTTATGATGATGCTGCTTGAAGAGTAAAAGAAAGCCACGGGCGTGTCCCGTGGCATGTTAAGCTTCAGTTGGTTATTATTTTAATGATTTCTGCCGGAGTCGCATTGGCAGGGATTTTAAAAGTCCCTGCTTGGAGCCTTGTGTCGGCGCCCGCCGCTGCAACAGCATCGTAGAAGGCCTCTTTATTGTCGATCAGTCCCGAATCAATAAGAAGCTGTGCAATCTCGCTGCCTGTGGCACCGTATTCTATGTAAATAGATACCGGCACGACAGGCTGTTCACCTGTTCCCTGTTCACCGGCCTCTGAGCCGCTGCTGCCATCATTCGGTTTTGCAGACCCGGCTTCTTGATCCTCGGGGCCATCCGTTGTTGTCGCTTCATCATCAGGAGAATGAGACGGTTCTGCGGGTTTTTGGGGGACCAATGAGATATCATCACCGCCGGCAACTACGGCCTCTCCGGCATGGGTCTCCGGATAAGCCATAATCTCGTCTACCCCGGATGTGATTATAAAAGCCGCGGCAATCACGATAAGCAATGCAATAAGCAGGTCGTTTTTATCGTATATAAAGTCTTTTATCTTATTCATACTATCCTCAATATGCAGTTTCGAGTGCTTTCGACAAAATCTTTTCTTAATTATGAATATAGCATGAAATGACCGGTTTCTCAAATTACAATTTAATTACGACTATGCGATTGATTTTGCCAACGCAATGCAAATGGTGTATAATGTGGCAATGATAAAGATAGAGATATTAAAAAATGAAGAAAACCAGCGGCTGGACCGGTTTTTAAGGAAGTATTACAGGAATGCTCCATTGAGCTATATCTATAAGCTTTTAAGGACCGGAGTAAGAGTTAACGGTAAGCGAGTGACGCAGAATACCAAGCTGGTCTTTGGCGATGTGATCACAATAGATATATCCGAAGAGGAAGAAAAGGACTATCTGGCAAGACAAAGGCCGGGAACTGCTAAGAGGCAGTTTCAGATAGCTTATGAGGATGAGAATATTCTGGTAGCGGAGAAACCCTTTGATTTACTGACCCACGGTACGGCAGAGGAAGAAAAAGAAACATTGGTAAATCAAGTCATCGGGTATCTTATGGATTCGGGCTCCTTTGAACCTGACAGGGAGAAAACTTTTGTCCCCTCCCCGGCAAACAGACTTGATCGAAACACCACCGGGCTTGTTATCTTTGGAAAGAATGCGGCTGCACTCCGAAGTGTTTCCCAAATGCTGCGGGAAGGCGGCTGTATTAGCAAGTACTACCTAACCATAGTTCATGGTGAAATCAGAGAAGCGATAGAGCTTACAGGAAGGATAGAGAAGGACCGGAGCATAAATAAGGTCCATATACAAAACAGTGATACCGGGCAGGGAAAGCTTGCAAAGATAAGAGTCAGACCGTTAAAAACAACAAAAGTCTATACTTTGGCCGAGGTTGAACTTATTACTGGCAGGACGCATCAAATAAGGGCTCAACTGGCTGACGCAGGATATCCTGTGGCAGGGGACAAGAAATACGGCGACAGGGAGGCAGATAGAAGAATACGCCGTGAGTTACCTTTGGAAGGGCAGCTTCTCCATGGATGGAGGCTGGTTTTTAAGGACTGCTTACCGCCTTTGGAGTACATGTCCGGGAAAGAGGTAAGATGCGAATTGCCGGGCAATATGAAGCACATTGAGGAGAAACTGTTTACTTGAGGGGCAGATATCCCTTCTTTAAGGATCTTCAAAGAGAAAGGAACGTCAATGGGGTCTAAAAAAGAGGACAACAGGCCTTTGAAGGAAAAGTACAGAATATATTTTGCCGCAGGGATCACCGCATGGATAATATTTATGTTCATCCACCCCGTTGGCATGGCGGGAAATGCCATGAGCCCTGCACTAACGGACGGACAGATAGTCATTGTTTCAAAGGATAGCTTTAAAAAGGCGCCTCCGGCGGTATTCTCGATAGTCGACTTTCGCAGGGACTTTGCCGAAACCGGCGAAAAAGGATCAAACAGCATCCGCCGGGTCCTGGGCATTCCCGGAGACACCATCAAGATCAGGAACGGAACCCTTTATCGCAACGGCATTGCGTTAGAAGAATCATATGCTGTCGGTAAAATCGGAGATGATTACGGCCCGGTGGATCTGGCAGAAGGAGAAATATTTGTGTTGGGAGATAACAGGCAGGAAAGCATAGACAGCCGACACTTAGGTCCGATGAAAATATCGGACCTTCGAGGTACATGCAGCATAGTAGTTTGGCCGATCAGTGATTGGGGAAGAATAGAATAGGCAAGAATAGGAGATACAGTTTATGAAGCTTTGGATCAGAGATATAGCAATTGCTTTAGTCATAGGGTTGCTGCTGACACAGATAATAAAACCCACTATTGTAAGGGAGCATTCCATGGAATCCACATTGCACGAACACGATTACATAATACTTAACAGACAGGCATATTTATTCGGAGAACCTAAGAGCGGCGATATAATCGTATTCCATACAGATATGGTCCAGGCCAACGGAAAGGAAAAGCTGCTTATTAAGCGAGTTATCGGCATCCCAGGAGATAGCATTTCAATAGCAGACGGCAGGGTGTATCGTAACGGAGAAGCTATGGATGAGCCTTACATCAAAGAGGGTTATACTGCTTCGGAAATGGAAGAGATTACGGTTCCTGAGGACAGCCTTTTTGTAATGGGGGACAATCGTCAAAACAGCGCTGACAGCAGGGACCCGGCTGTAGGCTTTGTTTCTGTGGAGGAGATTTTGGGGAAGGCAACTGTACGCTTATATCCCTTTAATAAAATAGGAATGATCCATTGATGAGTTCGCTTGAAAACGAAAGGAAGGGAAATGAAGCGAATAATAACAGAATATGCTAAACCGATTTTGTTCGCTTTGTTGCTGGCCATACTGATAACCAGTATGATAAGACCTACTTTAGTAAGAGAATATTCCATGTATCCGACAATTGTTCCCTACAGCTACATCATAGTAAACAAGACCCCTTATATATTTGGAATGCCTGCTTTTGGTGAGATCATCGTGTTTCGAACGGATATAGATACGGAGCACGGAGAGGGCCGGCGATTGATAAAGCGAGTAATTGGAGTCGAGGGTGATAAAATCGAAATCAAAAACGGAACAGTCTACCTAAACGGCAGTGCCTTAGAAGAAGAATACATTTACGGAGGGACGACCCCCGGTGAAATGGAGCCGGTGACCGTCTCTGAAGGACATGTCTTTGTGATGGGAGATAATCGCCCCGTCAGCTTAGACAGCAGGGATGCGGCAGTGGGTGAAGTTGCGCTGGAAGACATTTTAGGCCGTGCGGACTTCCGTCTTTTTCCCTTTAGTCAGATAGGTGTCATAAGATGAGACAAAAAAAGCTTATTGCAAATAACAGGAAGGCAAGGCACGACTTTTTTATCGATGAAGTATATGAAGCCGGTATAGTGCTGACGGGGACAGAGATAAAATCCATCAGGCAAGGCAAGATCAATCTGAAAGAGAGCTTTGCCAAAGTGGAAAAAGGAGAGGTCGTCGTGTATCAGATGCATATCAGCCCTTATGAGCAGGGAAATCGCTATAACGTAGACCCTGTCCGCCCAAGGAAGCTTCTGCTCCACAAACAGCAGATCCGCAAGCTTATCGGGTATACGACTCAAAAAGGGCTGACTCTGGTGCCGCTTTCAGTTTACATAGACGAGAGGGGCAGAGCCAAGATGGAACTGGCCATTGCCCGAGGCAAGAAACTTTACGATAAGCGTGAGGATATTGCAAAGAGGGACTCCGAACGCCGCATTCAGCAGGAACTGAAGAAGGCACGCCAATAGCAGGCGGAATTCTTGATTATCTTGGGAACAAGGCAATTCACCATCCTGAGACCATCAGCCATAATCGACAGATCAGCTAAAAAATGCAATTTTGCGTTTTGAGTATAACAATATGGCTATAATGCTGTATCAAACCCGATTAAAACCACCAAAATCAGCTAAATTTTAAAATATTTGCTTTTGTGTATAACAATTTGGAGTTTTGTTATACACAAACAAGATTTTTTTGCTATTTTAGCTGATTTGCCGAGATAATTCTCTGATATATTTACATTTATTAGGAGAAAGTTATACACAAAATATGTTTTGTGTATTTTTTAGCTGATTTGGAGAGCAGGCTGAAGATGACCGTCTCGTTCCAGCCTTAAAATCATTATAAAATTAACAAAATTGTAATGTTACAAAAACAATTTTTGCGGTATAATGATATTGCAAAGTATGTTTGCAGAATATGGGGGTGAAATTGGTTTCGACGGGGGTGCGGAATCAGGAAAAGCGAGCCGTAGTTTGCCAAGTCTACGTTAAAAATGGCACGTTAAATATAAACGCAAAAAATAGAACAAACTTCGCACTGGCTGCTTAAGCCGCCGCGCGTCGGCTCCGACTTACCTGCAGGTCGGCAGATCCGGCGTCAAGCATGCAGGAAAACTCTATGTGAGCTCCCGGTAGCATAGGGGAACAACGGGATAGCTGAAACCGAAGCCTGCCGACGGGCGCCGGAAGAAGCGAAACAAAAAACCATCGGCTGCGCTCGGAGAAATTCTTGTGGAAGTGCTTTCGGACGTGAGTTCGACTCTCACCACCTTCACCAAAAAAGGTAATGACCACTGCCTGTCATGGGTATGTGGTCATTACCTTTTTTTATGTCAGATGGAGTCGAACTCACGTCCAGAGGGGGGCAAGTTATAGTTTGACTTGATGATCTAAAGATATTAGTGTATAATATCTTTAGATTAGATAAGGAGGCTGATTTTATGCCAAATATTAAATCCAGCACGGACTTAAGGAATAATTATAACGAAATTTCAACATTCTGCCACGAAAAAAGAGAGCCTGTCTATATTACCAAAAATGGGCGAGGTGATTTGGCTGTTATGAGCATTGAGACATATGAAATGCTCAATGGCAAGCTTGAGCTTTATCGCCTGCTTGATGAGGGAAAAGCGGCCACAATAGAGGGCAGGAAACGTCCGCTTGAAGATGTCATGAAAGACATTCGGCAGGAGATAGCTGATGGAAAGATATAGGGTTGACATATCGGAACCTGCAGAGAATGACCTTCGCAACATTATTCGATATATTTCCGCACAGCTATCGGCACCCATAACTGCATTGAAAATGATGGATATCATTGAAGAAGCCATCGGTGGGTTAGCGGTCATGCCACAAAAATGCTCTTTCGTAGTTGATGAACGGCTTGCAATGCTAGGATATCACAAGATGCTCGTTAAAAATTATATTGTCTTTTTCACCATAGATGAAAAGTTGAAAGTTGTTGATATAGAGAGAATTCTATACACAAGACGTAATTGGCAGCATATTCTGTAGCGCTTGTAATTGTAGATAATTATCTTGTGTCTTTTGTAATAAAAAACGATGTAGTACAAGTGCAAAGAATACTTTGCAATAAACGCAATTACGTGTGGCTGTTGTAAGATAAACCAAACCTGCATCTATTTTGTACTAATGACACAAGATGGCTTGACAAATAGCATTATAATGATGTATTAGATCACTTAAATTATGATGAGGAAGAAGCCTAAGGATGGCTATTGGAAGGAACAGAATTTAAACGTGAACTTGCAAAAGATGAAGAACAGTTAGAGCCGTTCAGATAAAGGACGGCTTTATGCTATTTAGCAATAATGGTTGCCAAACCGAAAGCAACGGGAATCAGTGATTTAGAGGGGAACCGCTGCTTTTTATATATGTTGCTAAATACGATAAGCATTGCCTGAGCCTGCGTCGCATATTATTGAATTTTGTCAAATTTTGTGGTAAAATCAATTTTAATTGTAACTGCATTGAACTATCTTAAGAAACCGGCGACAGTAATCTTGAACAGAAGCTTAACGGAGAAATAAGATGGAGAAAAGATCAGGCCGGCAGCAAAAGTATTATTTCTCGGACAAGCTCAAGGGGCAGCTTGCTCAAATACCATATCATCCGTTGACCATCGTTGAGGCTCCTTCGGGATTTGGGAAAACTACCGCAATCAGAGAGTACCTTAAAGAAAACTCGCAGCAGGGTTCCAGTGAATACTGGTATACTTGTTTGGGGGAACCGTCACAGGCAGCATGGATGGGTATATGCGATCTGTTTTCACATGTCAGCGGCAAGGTGGCTGATAGTTTGAGAAACATCAATATGCCTACCATGGATACGTTGTTTCAAATGATATCTCACCTTCGGGATGTCCAGTGCCCATCCGAGACGTACTTGGTGGTGGATAATTACCATCTGGTAAACTGTGAGATCCCCCGGGAGCTGATAGATGTATTTTCCATGCACGGTAATCCCAGACTGCATATGATTATCATCACTCAACAGCTCCGATCCCGGCAACAGATTTCAATGCATAATAACAATATTTTTACCATTAACGCATCTTCTTTCTTCTTTGACAGGGAAGGTACTGCCAATTTGTTTCGCCTGGAAGGAATCCGCTTAAGCGATCAGGAATCGGAAAATGTATTCTTGAGTACAGAAGGTTGGATATCAGCGATTCGCCTTCAAATACTCAACTACAAAGAAACAGGTTCTTTTGCATCAAATGCAGATATCGAACAGCTTATAGAAAGAGCGATCTGGAACAATCTTAAGCCGGACGAGAAAGAGTTTTTGCTCTCGGCATCTATACTGGAAAGCTTTTCCTTTCGTCAGGCGGCTATTATGCTCAACAGCGAAGTGCTGCCGGAAAATATTGAATATCTTCTTAAGAATAATGATTTCATAAAGTATTTATCTGATAAGAAACTATTCAGCATTCATGGTATTTTGCAGGATTATCTGCAAAACCTTCTTTATAACCAAGTCCCGAAAGAATATCAGAACCAAGTGTTCCGCAATGCCGGGCTTTCCTGCGCCGCTATGGATGAGTATTGCTCTGCGGCCGGATATTTCTATAAAGTACGGGATTTCAATGCTATTCTATCGCTGCCGTTCAGCAACGATTATTTTTACAGCCGGAAAGAAAAATATTCTGTTGAATTTTATATAACGATTATCAATGAATGCCCGGATGAAGTATTGATCAATTACCCTCATACTATGATAGTTTTCGGTTATTTGGCTTTAATGAACGGATACCTTGAAGAATACAATAGGCTGTGCAGGCTAATAAGCTCTGTAATAAAGGATGATACTGCCATCGGCAGTGAAAAAACAGAAAGCATTGCCGGTGAGTATGAACTGCTGGCCTCTCTGGGGGAGTTTAACGATATCAATAAGATGAAAGAGAAGCAGGAAAAAGCATGGCAGCTGCTGGCAAAACCTTCGGAGATGATCAAAACAAATGCACCGTATTTATTTGCAGCTCCTTCTTTATTAAATATGTTATGGCGCGAGCCGGGCGGACTTGAAAGTACGCTTCGGCATCTGGAGGAATCCGATTACACCTATCGCAGACTGACACGGGGAAACGGCGCCGGCGCATTCTATTTATTGCAGGCGGAAGCCTTGCTGATGAGAGGCGATGATAACGATGCGGAGATCTTGTGCCACAGAGCCCTATATGATGCCCGAAGCCATCGACAGGACGGCATTTCTATTTGTGCCGAAACGATTCTTGCCCGCATCGCTGTACTGAGGGGAAACGCCGAAGATTATTTTACCGCAGTAAACAACATTAAGGATACCGTAAAAGAGAATCCGGATCCGCATATACTGCGAATGTCGGAGTATTCTTTATCCGGCATCGGCATTCTTTTAGAAAACAAAGAAAATGTGGCGCAATGGCTTTATGATATGGAGAGCATAAAAAGAGTAATTTATGCACCGGTTGTACCGATGGCTCAAATACTCCACCTAAAACTACTGATTATGGAAGGGCGGTATAATGAGTTCTACGGCATTTGCCATTTCGCTGCGGATGGGCGCGGAGGCCAGGACGGAGGTATAAAGTATACTATGTTACATCTTTCCCGGTCTATCCTTCTTGCTGTTGCGAAACGGAATAATAATGACTTTTTTGAAGCAAGAAAATATTTAGGGGAGGCCCTTGACATGGCATTGAAGGACAAGGTTTATCTCCCTTTTGCCCAGTACCCGGATATGGAAGATTTTCTTTTTGAATCAGCCTGCCCCGAATATATGAAAGGCGGCATCGAAACACTGGTTGATCTTTGCAAACGTCAAAAGGCTGGAGTGAACAAAATAAGAAAGACCATATTAAAAGAGAAATCACCTTTAACACCCAGGGAAAGAGAAATTGCATTGCTGGCAAAGGAGCGATTCAGCGCAAAGGAGATCGCTGATAAGCTGTACATATCCGAAATGACTGTCAGGGCAACTTTAAGAAATGTTTACAGCAAACTGGATATCCACACAAAATCAGAGCTCAGAGGCAAAGAGTTTTGATAAAATTTACCACAAAATTAGGTATGAATAATAAATGTTAATAATGTATTCTTTTATACAGAATAATTATTATACTCACCGAGATTTGCCTTACGGAAATAAGGAGGAGTAGTTATGGGAAAAAAGACTTTAAATGACCCGATTCTGGACTTATTCATTTATGAGACTGCACAGAACATCGAACAACTGGAAACATCCATATTGGCAGTAGAAAAGGCAAGCAGCTTTTCGCTGGATACGATAAACGAGATTTTCAGGGTAATGCATACTATAAAGGGCTCCTCCGCAATGATGATGTTTGATAATATTGCGATTTTATCCCATGCAATAGAAGACCTATTCTATTACATTCGGGAAGAAAAGCCGGCAGATATGGACTGGGCACTTCTTTCGGACCTCGTTCTGGAAGGTGTGGACTTTATCAAGCTGGAAATGGAAAAGGTCAAGAATGCCGACGGGCTTGACGGCGACCCCTCTGAGCTTATTAAAAGCATCAAGGCTTTCTTATCCTCAATAAAAAACGGCGGAAGTAAAGCCGCATCTGAGATCGGAATGAACCCGCCTGTATCGGAGCACTATTATCTGGCTCCGGATAATAAAGGATCCGCCAGAGGAAAGGCTTACGAGGTTATGCTTTTCTTTGAAGAAGGCTGTGGGATGGAAAACATTCGTGCATTTGCCATTACTCACCGCCTGAAGGATCTCACCGAAGATTTCAGTTACATTCCTGAGGATATCGTTGATAATGCCGAAAGTGCCGTAGTGATTAGGGAGCATGGCTTTATCATATCCTTAAAAACGGATAAAAGCTATAAAGAACTGTACGACTTTTTTGCAGGTACCGCCTATATTGCCGATTTCGAACTTAAGGAATTGACCGATGCTCCGGAACTCGAAAAGATCGAAGTACCAAAATCCGATGAGGAGACGGAAGTACCAGTAAAAACCGTAAAAGCGCAAAGCGCAGAACAGACCGATGGCGGGCAAGCAGAGAGTAAATCCAACCAGCATAGTATTATCAGCGTTGATGTTATAAAGCTGGACAAGCTGATGGATCTTGTGGGGGAAATGGTCATTGCCGAGGCTATGGTCACACAAAACCCGGAATTGAATGCTCTGCAACTTAACAGCTTTTATAAAGCAGCACGGCAGCTCAGAAAGATTACCGGAGAGATGCAGGATATGGTCATGTCCATAAGGATGGTACCGCTATCAGCTACCTTTAGAAAAATGAACCGGATCGTACGGGACGTCAGCAGGAAACTTGGAAAAGAGGTGGAGATGACTCTGATTGGCGAAGGGACCGAAGTCGACAAGAATATCATTGAACATATTTCGGATCCGTTAATGCATCTTGTCCGCAATGCCGTTGACCACGGTATAGAAAATCCCAATGAACGTTTGGCCGCCGGGAAACCTAAAATCGGGCAAGTAACATTGGAAGCAAAAAATGCCGGAAGCGATGTCCTTATTATCGTAAAGGATGATGGCAAGGGCATAAGTAAGGAGCTGATCCTGAAAAAGGCCAGAGAGCAGGGGTTTGTCACCAAAGAGGACAACGAGCTTACCGAAAAGGAAATCTATAACATGATCTGCCTTCCGGGATTCTCTACTAATAAAGATATAACCGAGTTTTCCGGCCGGGGGGTAGGTATGGATGTGGTCACAAGGAAGCTTGAAGCAGTCGGAGGCTCCGTATCCATAGACAGTGCAGAAGGTGCAGGCACGGTGACTACACTTAAGATTCCCCTTACTCTTGCTATCATCGACGGTATGAATATCAGGGTAGGCAGCTCAAAATATACGATTCCGACCACATCGATAAAAGAGACTTTCCGGGTAGAAGCCCGGGATCTGATACAGGACCCCGAAGGCAATGAAATGATAATGGTCCGCGGCCAGTGCTATCCTGTTCTTCGGCTGCACAAACTCTTTGCTGTAGATGGGGACAATACAGATCTTACAAAGGGGATTCTGCTAATGATCGAACAGGATGAAAAATGCGTAGGTCTTTTTGCCGATGAGCTTTTAGGGCAGCATCAAGTAGTGGTCAAAGCTCTTCCGTCATATATCAAGAATCTCAAACAGGTGGCAGGGCTGGCAGGCTGCACTCTTCTGGGCGACGGCAGCATAAGTCTGATTTTAAATGTCGGTGGTTTGTTAAGCATGTAGAATAGCTAGAGGATATTATTAAGAAGGAGGCAAAGAAGATGGCACAGACAGATTTATTCAATCTTACCGAAACGGAAGACGAAGACACTCTGAGAGGGAAGTACCTGATCTTTTCTATGGGGGATGAGTTTTTTGGCATGGAGATAAGGTATATTACTGAAATAATAGGAATCCAACCTATTACAGAAGTCCCGGAAATGCCCGAATATGTAAAAGGGGTCACAAATCTCCGCGGCAAGATCATACCGGTCATGGATGCAAGGCTGCGTTTTAAAAAGGCCCTAAGGGAATACGACGACAGGACCTGCATAATCGTGGTCGAGACAGGAGATGTTTCCATTGGGCTGATAGTTGACAGTGTTGCGGAGGTATTGACCCTGCAGGATGAAGACATCGCTCCTCCTCCGGAAATGGGCAAAGGCGGGCATAAGTACATAAAAGGGATAGGAAAAGCAGGAGGGAATGTAATGCTTCTGCTTGATTGCCAGAGACTCCTGACAGATGATGAACTGGATGCCATAGGGTTAGTTGGTTGATTTTTAGCATAGTGAAGACTGCGATGCGGGTTGCTGAAAATGCATGTCAATGTCAAGCCGTTTACGATTTCAAGAAAGGAATTGATATGTATGGAGAATGCTAAAAAAATCAGGGTGCTGGTAGTCGATGACAGTCCTCTTTTCAGAGAAACTATTGTTAGAGAAATTTCATCCGATGAAATCGAAATAGCGGCTGTTGCCGCAAATCCGTTGGAAGCAAGAGACAGAATACTCGAAACCCATCCTGATGTCATCACCTGCGATGTTGAAATGCCTTTCATGGACGGCATCGAATTTGTCCGGCAGTTACTGCCCCAGTACTATGTACCTGTCGTGATGGTGAGCTCTGTAAGCAACAAGGTCTTCGAGGCTCTGAAGGCCGGAGCTGTGGACTTTGTGGTGAAACCGGATCAGCGCACGAGCCAGAGCATGGATACTTTCGTTAAAGACTTGATCCAGAAAATAAGAATCGCTTCAAGCGTAAAAACTCCCGCATTAAAGCAGCAAAAGGCTATAAGCAAGGTTTCCAGCGAGATTATAGCAGATACCGGAAAGATAATAGCTATAGGCGCTTCTACAGGTGGGACTGAAGCAATTTTCAGCATACTTAGCGCCTTGCCTCCAACAATTCCGGGAATTGTAATCGCTCAGCATATCCCTGCGGTATTTTCAAGGATGTTTGCGGAGCGGCTTAACAAGCAAACCGCCCTGATGGCAAAAGAGGCTGCCACAGGAGATACCCTGTCCCAGGGGACAGTATTGGTAGCACCGGGCGACAAGCATATGAAGGTCAAAAAGATCGGGAACAGGTTTCAAGTAGAGTGTTTCGAGGGAGAAAAGGTCAACGGGCATTGTCCGTCGGTAGATGTGCTGTTTGATTCAGTAGCTAAGGAAGCAGGCAGCAGCTCCGTCGGGATCATCCTTACAGGCATGGGCTATGACGGAGCAAAAGGGTTGCTTAATATACGGCGTAAAGGTGGCAGGACTATCGGTCAGGATAAGGCCTCTTCGGTGGTATACGGCATGCCGAAAGTCGCTTACGATATTGGAGCTGTCGAGATACAAACCGCACTTTCAAACATACCCCCGACATTGTATAGTATGCTGAAGTAATTGCAACATAATAATAAATTGCTGTATTGCTTCAATCGTAAAAAGACTAACT
>Ga0255347_1004864_pt1 | contig 15805 bp, 9 predicted proteins | sample wastewater_treat_2_FD_192479 | JGI IMG/M metagenome (GOLD analysis project Ga0255347, IMG submission 192479) | Wastewater microbial communities from Lulu Island WWTP, Vancouver, Canada - plant24 | ecosystem: Engineered > WWTP > Wastewater > Unclassified | place: Canada: Vancouver, British...
GAGGGCGTCTTCCGCGGGTTCATCGTCGATCCGCAGGGAGGGAAATCCTGATGTGCGGGCTCGCGGGAGTCATCTTCGGAAATAAGCGGCGACGCGCCGAGGAGCGGGAGTATCTCGCCTGGCTCTTTACCCGCCTGCTTGTATTGAGCGAGGAGCGCGGACCACACGCCACCGGCGCGGCATGGCTCGACACCGACGGCGGACACCGGCTCTTCAAGCGCCCGGTGACGGCCGAGCGGTTCGTCACGGACAAGGCCTTCGCCGAACTCCTTGCCTCTATGGACAACCGCGCCACGCTCCTGCTCGGGCACACACGCTGGCGCACCCGAGGGGACGAACGGGTCAACAGCAACAACCACCCGATCCGCGCCGGGGAGGTGATCGGCACCCACAACGGCACCATCTACAACGCCGATTACCTGTTCCGCCGCTGGAAGCTGCGACGCTTCGCCGAGGTGGACAGCGAGATTCTGTTCCGCCTGGCCGCAAACGCCGCGCGGGACGGGGCCATGGATATCGAGCGGTTCAAAGCCCGGCTCCGGCGCTGTCGGGGTCAGATCACCGCCGTCATCGCCTGCCGGACCGACCCGGGCACCGTCTTTGTGCTCAAGGGCAACCGACCGCTGGAACTACGCTGGCATCCCCGCCGCAAAGCGGTTCTCTACGCGTCGGACCCGGCGTACCTCGACGCCGTGCTGGCGGAGGAAAAAGGCTGGCGTGAGATTGCGGTCCCGCCCATGAGCCTGATGGTGTTCCGGCGCGAGGACCTGGCCGGGTACTCGGTGGAGCCCTTCGAGTTTGTCGCCCAGGAGAGAAGGCGGGCGGAACCATGACAGACACCCCAATGAACCCAATGAACCAGGCAATGAACCCAACAGAACCCTTGAAGCCGAACACAAACGGAATGCTGAGACTCTTCGTCTACGGCACACTGAAGTGCGGTTTCTGGAACCACGACCGCTTCAGCCGGGGAGTCCTGGCGGTGGAGGACGCCTTGGTCCGCGGCCGCCTCTTCGAGACATCCTCCGGAATCCCGGTCCTGCAGGTCCCGGAGGAGGATATCCTCGCCGTCGGGACCACCGATCCGCTCGCCGACGTGGCCACACAAGCGCGCGTCGTGGCTCGCATGTCCAATCCCGAGCCAATCCTCGATCGGCTTCCGAAGAAGGGCACAGGCGCGCCCTGGGGCCCCGTGTATGGGGAGCTTCTGACCTTCGACGATCCCGAAAACCGCCTTCCGGCCATCGACCGGCTGGAGGGGTTTCATCCCGGCGGTCCCTGCCTCTACCGCCGCGTCCTGACTTCGGCGCAGGTCCACGGAATCGTGCTTCCGGCATGGCTCTATGTGGGGGAAGATCTCTCGGGCAGGCTTACCCCGCTCGGTGGGTCCCGCTGGCCCCTGAATCCTTGACTCGGTTACACTCGGTCAAATACGGAAAATAATCGGACAAACTGCTTGACATTGGACCTCCATCTGATATATTGTAACCCTGTTTGTCCTGGTTTGTTGGGACGTAAACGCCAAAGGCTGGAACGTGGGACACCGATCAACCAAGAGAAAGAGGCCGCTGCGAGGCAACCAATGAGGCCAAACGTGACTGGAGTCGAATGATGGAAGACCGATGGCTCTCCGTAGATGAGATTGCTGACCATCTCGGTATCAAGCGGGATACAGTCTATAAGTGGATCAGTGAACGGCAGATGCCGGGCCACAAGATCGGTCGGCTTTGGAAGTTCAACAAGAAAGAAGTGGACGAGTGGGTGAAGTCTGGCGGAGCCGGCGAAAAGGACAATGAAGACGCCAACTCGACAAAAGGCAGGTCGAAATAAAGATGCCGGATACAGAAAACAAAGGTCATCGACAACGATTAAGGGAGCGCTTCGCGAGCGGCGAGGAAAGCTCCCGCTCAGAGGAAGCCCTGCTGGAGCTTCTGCTGACCTATGCCATCCCGCAAAAGGACGTTCAGCCGCTGGCAAAACGACTGCTCTCAGAATACGGCAGCCTTCCAGCCCTGCTGGAGAATTCGATGGAAACGCTCTGCCAGTTTGATGGTGTTAAGGAAAACAGCGCGGTCCTCCTTAAGTTAGTTGACTGGATTCGCCGGCATTATGGCCCCAAGCGACACGAAAAAGAAACACGCAAGCCACTGAGGCAAACCACGCTGTTCGAGGCGAGTTCCCCGGAGTTGGAGCAAGCACCTTCAGCGGTCGCTGAGCCCCGCCGTGAAAAGGTAATCCAGAGGTACGGCACGGAGATGTTCGGCAAGGCCGTGCTCAAGGAGGCAATCGAGATTCTGCCAAGACTTCCGGACAGTGAATCGCTTGACGAAATACGCTCCTTCCTACGCGCCAAGCTCCATTTCAGCGCAGAACAGACCCGGCAACGATACGCCAATTACATCATACGCAGGATGTTCCCGAATGGTTACGCGGACGCCCCATTGCTTTTATTCGCCAAGGCTTTCCCGGATAGCCAGGAGCTGCGGGATGTCTGCTTTTACCGTTTTCTTCTCTCGGAGCCGCTCGAGGTTGAGATCATCGAGGACCTTATCCTTCCCAATCTCGGCACCGGCCGGTTGAGCCGCGAGCGCATCCGAAAACGCCTTGCCGAAAAGTTTCCCGAGGCCAAGAGTATCGTGGATTGCGGTAAGGCCATCGTGGATGCCCTTACCGCGGGCGGTGTCGTTAAGGCAGACCGGACCAAGATCAGTTTTGCTTACCGAGAGATTCCCGTGGCATCCTTTGCTTTTATTCTGCACAGCGAGTTCCAGGAACCGGGCATGTATGACATCCGCAAGCTCGATGAGAATCGCATGATCCGGGCCATGCTCTGGAATCCGGAGCGGCTCCTCCATGCCCTCTATGAACTGCGCAACCAGGGGCTCATCAGCAAGATCTCGGAAATCGATAACATCCGCCAGTTCACGACCAAACACACGCTCGCCGGAGTGGTCGAGAGAATCGTCTCCGGAGGGAAGCGGCCATGAAGTCCACCGAGATCATCGAAGCCATTCGTCAGAAGCTCACAGTCCCCGGCGGGCGGCACCTCTATGGCGTTTTGGGCACCTACGCTCAGCTCGACGGGTTCGCCAGGAAGCTGACTCAGGCCAAGACCACCGACGGCAATCCTTTTCCCAAGCCCGTCAACGTAAACCGTGGCATTTTGGATGCCATTCCGGATGACGAATTCAAACAGCTTGCTGAAAACGAGGCTAAACGACCCGAACCCACGGCAGCGCATGTGGCCAAGGCATTCGAGCGGTTCCTGCGCGCGAATCTCACTGGCAAGGGCATCCTCGTCCTGTCCAATCTGGAGATGCTCTTTGCCTATCACATCGAGCTGAATCTCTTACGAACCATGGCGGCGGACGAGGATCGGGTGCTGCTTCTTCTGCCCGGCCGGAGGTCGCGCGGTCGGATCATCATGTTTCATGAAATGGACGAGGGCGACTACACGCTGCCCACGAACCTGATAGCTGAAAACCACCTGTGGGAGATTAGGGAATAGCCATGGCCAAGAAATACAATTCGCAAGATGGAAGCCTTTTCAAGAAGAAGGTCCCCCAAATGCCCGAGGGGTACTATTCCGGCGATAAACCGAATCCGAACCTGCGGGCATTCGTGGAGCAGCATATCAAGGAGCGGCCCTACGATCCTGAGACCGACGACTATGACGTGCCGGCCTTCGACAAACCCATCGAGACCACCAAGGCCACGGCCATCTACAACATGCACACCTACTGGTCGAAGAAACCCCACGACGCCATCCGCCAGTACATAAGGCACTATACCAAACCCGGCGATCTGGTGCTCGATCCTTTTTGCGGTTCAGGCGGCACAGCCCTAGCTGCGCTCATGGAGGGTCGCAAGGCCATTGCCATTGACCGTTCACCCGCGGCGACCTTCATCACCAAGAACTACTGCACGCCGGTGGACGTGGATGAACTCCAACGGGCCTTCGAGGAACTCAAACGAAAGGTCAAGCCGGAGATTGATTGGCTCTATGAGACGAGATGCGACCGCTGCGGCGGCAAGGCAACCACAGCCTATACAGTCTATTCCCAGGTCTTCCAGTGTCCACGGTGTTTGGAAAAGGTGCCTCGTTTCGATTGTGTTGAAGCAGACGGTCAGACTGCGAAAGGCGAACCAAAGAAAGTCAGCGCATGTCCTCATTGCCTAAAAAAAGGTCTTGTAGAGGAAATTACCGCGCGTGACGAGAAATTCGGCGTGATCCCGGTGTTGGTAAGCTACGCATGCAAAAGTGGATGCAGACCAGCTCGCGGGATTAGAAAATACAACGACACACATATAAAAAAGCGCGACTATTTTGATAAGTACGACCTTGGGAAATTAAGGGAAATTTCTTCACAGGATATTCCCTATTGGTTTCCAAAAAACCCAATGCTCAATGTCGCTTCGGACACAGAAAGGTGGGGTTTGCTATGGAGGCCTTATCATGGAGATATTCGAAGAGTTGATCAGTTTTTTGAGAAAAGGACTCTATGGGCGCTCAGCCTTATTCTGTCATCTATATCCTCAATAGAAAACGGACATATTCATGACGCTTTGAAGTTCGTGTTCTCAAGTTGCCTATTAGGGTTATCAAAAATGCTTCGAGAGTCGAACACCGCTATCATGGAAGGCGTTTTGTACATGCCGCCAGTGTATAAAGAAATAAGTGTGCTCAACTCATTTCTAAACAAAGGCCGGGCCGTTGCTTCTGGATTGGTAGATTTGCTTAGTATTGGCTGCACAGATGCAATTATGTCTTGTCAAAGCGCATGTGAACTTACCTCAATAGTTAGTAATTCAATTGATTACATCTTTACGGACCCGCCATACAGCAATAAAAGGCAGTATGGAGAACTTAATTTTATCTGGGAGTCATGGCTTGGGCTCGATACAAATTGGCACAATGACGAGATCATAGTAAACGAAACACGAGGCATGTCCGAGGATGATTGGGCCAGGATGATGAAAGTTTCGCTCAAAGAGTGCTATCGTGTACTAAAACCTGGAAGATGGTTATCGCTTTGCTATCACGACACATCAGAGGGGACTTGGTCATTAGTTCAGGACATGATGGCGGAATGTGGATTCATTTCTGATTCATCGGAAACGGCTGTATTTATTGATGCAAAACAAAAATCAATCAAACAGAGAACTGCAGACAAGGTCAACAAGCGAGATCTTGTTATAAACTTCCGCAAACCCAAACCCGGGGAGCTGACATCTTCTATTGCTATCACCGGCAATGAAGACAAAACCACCTTCAACGAAAAGGTCCGCCAGATCATTAGGGATTATCTGGGAGCCAATCCTGGCAGCACCAAGGACCGCATCTACGACGAGGTCGTAAGCCGAATGGTCCGCAGCGGCCAGATGGAGGCCCATGATTTCAATGAACTTCTCGGACAGGTCGCTGAAGAGGCGAAGGTCGAAAGCGGGAAAAATGGCGGCGGCCGCTGGTATCTGAAAGAGACCGAGTTGGTAATCGCCGACGCTGCCGAAAACGCACGGGAGGATGCGGCAGCCGAAAAGCTCAGGGAGTTCATCAAGGGATTTCTCAACAAGAATCCGGGAGACGAGGGCGTCCATTACAGCGACCTTTTCGAGCACTATATCTACGCGGTAAAGGACAAGCCGCGCCGTCAACTGGCCGAATTCCTGCCCGACTATTTCTATAAGACTGAGCAAGGAACCTGGCGGCTTCCCGCCTCCGAGGAAGAGGAGAAGGCCAAACGTGAAGCCCGGGTCAAGGGCCTGGGCCGCAGGGTGAAGCGCTACATCGCCCAGCTTGAGCAAGGGGCTGTCATTCCCGACCACGAGCGGCCGAACGACGCCACCCTTGCCGAGTGGATACGCCACTGCAAGCGGGCCGGACTCTATGAACAGGGCAAGCTCTTGTATGAGAAGGGCGGACTCAATCCCGACAACCTGCCTGAGGAGGCCATGGTGGGCGTCGAAGAAGATTACCAGGTTTGCGCACGCATGCTGGCGCGCGAGGTAAGCGAGCCCAAGCGTCGCGGTAGAAAAAAAGCGGAGGAATAACCCATGGCCGATGACCTTTTTACCACCAGACAAAACCTCGCCGAGATCTGCACGGTCCCGGACAAGATCATTTCCGTCTATTCCCTGGAAAAACATGTCTGGGCCGACTCGAACGCCGAGGCCAGCCGCAAGGCCCGCAAGCCGGAGATTAAGACTATTGAGGAGTTTCAGATCGATCCGGTCCGGCCGTTCCTCACGGACATTCTGCGCAATATGGCAGCCCCATGGAAGCGGGAGCGCAAGGATAATCCTGTTGGCCAGGGATATTGGATTCAGGCGGAGTTCGGCTCCGGTAAATCGCACCTGCTCTGCTTTCTTTCCGCATTGGCGCTTGGACGAAAAGAGGCCTGGGACATCGTCAAAAAGAAGGAAGACGCCTCGGGCCGCGGCAAACGAGAGTCTCTCTATCGCTTCTGGGAGGAGGGGATCGAGGCCAAGAGCGGCAAGGGCAGCAAGGGCATCTTCGTTATCGTCAAGACGCTGGTAGGAGCAGGCAGCGGCACAGTGGGGCTGACCGATAAGGGGCGCAGGCTCTCCGAGTACATCCTCGATGCGGCCAAAGAGCAGATACAGGTCGAACTCGGCAAGAACATCTCCCTGTATCCGGTGGAGCTGCTGGCGGATCGGTTCATTACCGAGGACCTGGAGCGCTACCGGAAAGACCTCGCCAAATTCCTGCGCGACCCGAAATTTTTCGACGAAGATGAATTCGAAGAGGTTGACGACTTTATCCGCACCATCCAGCAGAACAAGACCCCGGAATACAAAAGAAGCTGCGGAAACAAACTCTGGCGCTTCTATACCGAATACCTGAAAGTACAGCCTCAGATTGCAGCAGAGACCGAAGAGATTCTTAAACACATGGTGGAGACGGTTCTGGCCGAGGGGTATAGCGGGGTCCTGTTGGTACTGGACGAGGTGTCCCTGTTCATGAAGAACCGGGACGAGGATCAGCGGACAGATGACGAGAAGACATTGGTCGTGTTGTCTAACCGTTTGGCCAAAATCCACAATCTGCCCGTGTGGACGGTCTGCGCGGCGCAGCAGGCCATCGAAAGCAAGATGGGCGTCAAGAACATCATCGCCGATGATCGGCTGAAGCTGGTAAAACTGCTCGAAGAGGACAAGGATTATTATGACATTGTGCTGGCGCGCGTCAGAGAGATCAAAAACCCTGCCGCCATCAGCAATTATTACCTCCATTACAAACGCGGATTCACCTGGCCCAATAGCATCGGCGAGACGGACTTTCGCCACTTCTTCCCGTTCCATAAACCTGCCATCGAGGTCCTGCGGGCAATCACCTACGAGCTGACCACGACCCGCTCCGCGATCCATTTCATGCATCAGACCCTGAAGCACCAGATCAAAAACAAGGGCCGCGAACTCATCCGCCTCTGGGAACTGTTCGACGAGGCTGTTCGGTACGAGGAGGACCCGAGCGGTGTGCATGCCGGACTGGTGGCCATCAAGACAAAACGGGAGACAGACTATCGGGCTTACGAGGCCTGCAAGCGCCAGATTGACGGTCTGACCAAGGGATACTTGAAGGTCCACCGCGACAAGGCCGTTAAAGTTATCCAGACCCTTTTCCTCTACCATATTTCCCGCACACGCCAACAAGGAATCACGCCGGAGGAGATCGCCAATTCGGTGCTCATCGAGCGAGACGCCGATGCGAATCCGGACGAAAACAACCAGCACTACGAAACCATTGCCGACAACCTCAAGAAGGAGCTGCGGCAGATCGTCCAGGCGTTCGATGAGGAGAAGCGACCAAGGTACCGTTTTGACCCCGTCTTTACCGGGGTGGACCCGAGGGACGAATTCAGCAAGGCCAGAGATGAGGCGGAATCCAACGAGGCCATGCAGAAGGAAGCCTGGGACCACCTTCTCGCGCTCGACGAATGGCCGGTGCGCACCCGCCAGATGACCATCGATCTCTCCAGCGGGGTGCGATCCACCTTCAGGGACATTGCACCATTTATTGCGCCGTGGGAAGACCGCGGCGCTGTCCGCTCAGGGGATCAAGATCTCGATATCGTCTGGCAGGGGCGGCAGATCACCGGCCGTGTAGGCATGCGCGATCTCGGACGAATGTTTACCGACAATCAGCCCTTGCCGCCAATCGAAAGCGACCAAACAGATTATGATTTTGCCGTATATATTAGTACGCGGCACGTCGCAGACACATCGATTCTTAAGCTACTCGAGCGGCGCAAGGACCCTCGCGTTTTGCTTTGGACACCGGCGGAGCTGACCCAGGAAGAACGCGACCGGCTCATCGATTTCGCCGCCTACCGCAAACTCATTTTTGACTGGCAAGGGAAGGAAACCGAGGATGCGGTGGCTGTGGTCAACTGGGTTTCCAATACGCTTCAGTCCGACCTCGCCAAGATTGTAAAGATCGTGGACAACAGCTACGCCAGGGGCCGTGTGGATGCGCTGAACAACACTCAGATGGAGTTCCGCGTGGCCGGCGAACTGGCGGCCATTCTGACGCCGTTAATAGATCGGGTGCTTACGGCTGTTTATGTATCCAGGGACATCAAGTTCGATCCACCCTTCGTATTTCGCAAGGAAGAAGGGGTCAAGGTCATAAACGGGATCGTCAAGACAGGCCGGATTCCCAAGGGGGCGAAGCCCAATCAGAACATAAGCGCCGCCCAAAACTTTGGCTTCGGCTTGAACATCATGAAAAAGAGCGCCGAGAAGGAGCTCGATGTTTCGGGCAACACCTATGTGCAGGACATGTGGACATTCATTGATGATAAGTTGACCGACGACGGGCAAACCATGAAGATGGAAACTCTTTATAAGAACTTCATGGGTATCGGGGGACTCAAGGATTATGGACTCACTCGGCGCATGGTTCAAATCTACCTGCTCTGCCTCGTCCGGGAGGGCCGAGTGCGCGTCACGGTGGGGCCGAAGGCCGGGCTTGCCATCCCCATGCTCGATTACTCCAACATAGCGGATGTGGAGTTTTCGACCAAGGTGCTGGATGCATTGGGCGAGATTCAGAAAGTAGCCAAACCCGAGAACTGGGAAGTCTTGAGACCGTATGCGGAAAAACTGCTCGGGATTGAAATTCCCGCGACGCAGGATGACGCCATTATTTCCGAACACCGGACCAAGCTGCGGCAATTATTCGCCCAGGAAAAGGAGTCCTCCTCACGGGTAGCGAGCCGGGCTCAGAGCCTGTTTGACACACTCAAGTCTCCCTACCCCTATGAAGCGGAACTGACCCAGGTCGCGAAACTCTTTAGCGCAAACATCGAGGGCGGCGATGACATCCAACAAATTCTATACGCACTCAAAGAGGCTATGGGGTATCAGGCCTTTGATACGAACATGGCGACCCAAGCCGAAGTGGATGATCTTGCCAGTCGACTGAAAAACTACAAAGACATTCGGGCGTTTCTTGATTACGAGACCGAGCTCAGGACCGCTCATGCCTACTGCGCCATTACACTTGGGGATCAAAAAGAACTGACTGAGGCTCGAAAGGCGATTGAAGCCGTCCGAGCCAAGCTCGGCAACCTGAAGGGCTATATTGATTCCGACGTCAAACTGAAGACTGAACTCGTGGGCCATTTCCCTCCGGTCGAGGGGGAAAAGGACACGATTGCCTCGATGATTCGAGATTACTCATCCGTATACCTGCCGATGCACGAATCCGCGGTGAACAAAATTGATGGGAGCCGCAAGAAGCTTCTGGATGTCATGACAGGAGCCGATATCAAGGCCCTTGAAGTTCTTGACGGTGTCACGGCACTCCAACCCGCAAGCACGGACAAACTGATCGCCCGCCTGGATAAGCTTCTTAAAGAAATGTTCGTGTGTCCTTCGCCTTCGCGGGCTTCCGTCGAGGATCACCTGAAGAGCTCCCCGCTTCATGAATGCGGCTTGTCGTTTGTGAATGCGTCAACCCATGTGCAAACAGCAGACGGAGCCGCCAGTAAGGCCAGTCAGTTGCTCGACGAGGCGTTTCGGCGAAAGATGGATGTGTTTTTGAATCCTGCGGTACGGGAACGTCTGGAGCAGGGCAAATCTGAGCCTGCCATCTCAGGGCTCTTGGCATGTAAAACGACCGACGAGCTGCGCGCATATTTTATCAAGGCGGTCCAGGAAACGCCTGGTCTTGTGGAGATCATTAACAAGTACCTCAAGCGCATCGTGGTGAAACGGGTCAGAATGGCCGATTTCAGGCCCAAAACAGGCACCATCCAAAAAGATCAGGTTGGGAAAGTGGCGGAGGAATTCGGCCGTTTCCTGGAATCACAGTTTGCCGGCAGCGAGGGAGACGACGACTCCCTTCCAATGCTGCAGTTGGAATAGGAGGCGGCGTCGATGCTTTCAAGCTGGGTCATCGAAAAATTGGAGGCATTGAAGGATGAGCAAATTCTGCTTGTCCAGGATTCGCTTCGCCTTCTTCCTGAAGCCGACGGTACCGTCCACCGGTTCGCAAACGAGAGAGGCTTCACGGTCATCATCGCCTCCACAAACCTCGTCTTCAGGGAACTCTTTGAAAAGGCAACCGTTTCAAAAGAAACAAAGAAACTGCTGCTTATAGATCGTGCTCCGGCCCGAAGGAGGGCCCATGCGTCCCTGACAAAAGCGCCTCCCCCCTTCTATCCGGATATTCTTGCCAGAACAGCGGATACAGCGCGGATCGACATTAGCCTTCGGCAGTTTCTTATCGAAAAGACCGGGGACCCCAACTGGCCTCAAGAGGCGAATGATCCGCGGTTTGCGAGACTGATTACGGGCTCTATCGACGCTGTGCTGAAGGCACATGCGAGCCTGCGGGTGGCTCATCCAACCAGGTTCACGGATCACGATTTCAAGACCATTGTCGCCTATTCGGCATTGGGCGTTCCAGAAGCGGCTTTCAAGCGGCCTGAGGCAAGAAGCTACTGGCGTATCGCACTTATCGGGTATCCTGCTCTCGAAGAACTCGATTCGCTTGCCCCGGAAGTGGCGCGCTCCATCCGTGACGAACTGCGCAGCGCACCGGCTCCGTTCTGCTGGTTTGCAGACTCGCCGCCGGAAATGATAGTCAGGGCTTTTTATCTGTCGACGATACTATCCCAGCACGTTGCGCATTGGAGGCTTCTGCTGATAAGCATTGATCCGGACCTTAAGGCCTTCAGCGAGATGGATACATCGTTGATTAGCGAGGCCGCTCCTGAACTTGTGTCTATTGACCCCCTCCGTGCTCATCGCGACCTTCAGGATGTCGAATCATCGTTGTCCAAGGATGCGCTCAACCTCATCCTTCTCGATCAACTGAAGGTTACGGCCAACGGTCGCTTTGCAGAGGTTATCGAGAACGAACATTATTCGGTCCTCATTCGATCCTTGGCCCTCTTGGTCGGCCTGGACAGTCTCCTCTCCGACGCTCCGCCCCTTGAGTCGCATAAGAAACTCGAACAGGTGCTCTTTGCGGAAACAGATGGAAAGAAAGACCTGTTTATCGAACAACGCCGTTCACCAGCTTGGGAGAATCTGAAGGCGGCGTATCGTTTGGTTCGCTCAATCCGCGACATTCGGGATACCTTGGATGTTGCCGCAAAGAACCTGAGCGTGAAACCAACCTCCGAGTTGACCTTCGAGTGGTTCCGAACCCTATGGAATGATCGCCGTGTCAACCGCCTGGAGTTCTATCTGTCTGCTGTGGAGCGATTGGTGCTTAGTATGGATTTTCTCCCGCGTCCGGCGAACGAACTTCCGCCGGCGTTTCCGGCAGCACAAGCGAGGATTCGGGAACGTTTGAGTAAGCTTCGGGATGAGATTCAGAGAACACTATCAGCCTTGAATGTCCGATTCCAGGAACTCATAGCCGCACGATACACCTCATGGGTTGCTTCGGATTCATCTGAAGTAAGATTGACCAGCCAGTTTTTAAGGCGGTGCGTAAAGCCCAATTGGGACCCACAGAGCGAGAAGGCAGTGGTGTTTGTGTTCGACGGCATGCGTTACGACATATGGGATGAGCTTGTTCGGCCGATCTTTGAAGATCGCATGGAGATCATCGCCGATTATCCGGCCACGTCCCTCTTACCTTCAGAAACTCATATCAGCAGAAAAGCCATTTTTGCAGGGACCTTCCCCGATTCATTCGACACCAGACGCGGCGAGGACGCGCTGCTTAAAGAGGCCATGCAGCGCGAATTCGGGTATGCCGGGGATGTTGAAGTCGTGACCCCTGATGGCATGGGAACAGGCGAGACCGTTCGATATCGAGCAGGTAACATCGACTTCTATATCTTCGAGCTGTGTGACAAGGAGCTCCATAAGATTCCCGTAAAATCGCTCCCCGATGGTCGATGCGTTCCTGGGCGCCCGCTGGCGTTCATCTACCAGCAGCATATCAAGGACATCATCGACACCGAGGTTATGGCCATCATTCGTGGACTAACACCAAATACAAAAGTCTTTGTGGTGGCTGATCATGGATTTGGCGCTATCGGGCGCGAGCGCATTCGAATTGATCTGCCGTGGTTGAATGAGCCCAATGATTGTTTTTATCTGAATGCATGGCTTAGGCAGTCACTTGCCAGCGTGGGGGCGCCTCGCAAGGTGCGCGATAATGTGTTGGAATTTTCGGTCAGCGATTTGCGGATGCCGCACTCCGGGGAAGCAGTTGATCGGTCCACCAAACAGACTTGGCAAAAGAACTTTGAGTCGATCATTTTCCCCAAAACAGGTTACGCCTTGGCCCGACCGCATGCGAACTTCAATCCTGATGCATATTCTCACGGCGGGATATCGCTTCAGGAAATGCTTGTGCCTATGCTTGCCATGCGGGTGAAAACGCCGGAGGAAGGCTTGGTGGTCCTCGGTTCAATTGCCGGACCTGCTGAACTCATTGAAGGCGAAGAAGCCGAGTTTAGGATGCCGATTAGGCTTTCAGAATCTTATAAACATAGAGAGCTTCGAATAGAGGCACAAGCCGTCTATCAGACCAAGGAAACAACACCCGCCATTTCCCCCTTAGTTCAGTACATTTCATCCTCGGGAGGGGAAATCGTCTTTCGTTTTGTACCCGATGCGGCCGACGCCTCGGATGAAGAACGTAAAACAGGCATTATGGAGAGAACGCTGAGGATCAGCATTACCTATCGTGAGGGTCAGCGCATGATGAGAAAGGCTCGATCCATTGAATTCTCTATGCGCCTAAACTCCGAAAAGATCGTCCGCCGCGTACCTGCGCATCTTGGGAAAATACTCGGCTTGACGCCAAGGAGCATGAAGTGATGCCAGGTATCAAAACATCGCCTCAACCAACATCTCCGGCGTGTTATGGGAAATCGCTCCTGGCGTTTCTTATGACATGGATGGAGGACTGCGGATGAACCTAAAGCTCAAAGAAGTTTTCAAAGGAAAAGTCGTCAATAAGGCTCATACGATTAACACGGGTGTTGACGAGTTTCCTCGCTATGTCCTGGAGTACCTTATCGACAACTACTGCTCCGAGGATTCCTTCCACGAGGACATGGAAAAGGTCGTCAGAAGGTTGAAAGAGACTTTTGTCTACGGGGCGGAGGCTGAAAAGATCAGGCACTTTATCCGGGAAAACCGCAGTCATTCTGTAATCGCAAGTCTAGAGGCTAGACTGGTAGAAACAGAGGACAAGTATTGGGGGACGATCTCCGCCATCAACGAAAATTTCGTAAACATACCGGAGAGCATCATCCGTCAATATCCCATGCTCCTCTCAGGTGGTATGTGGGGCACTATCGACCTGACTTATGACGAGACAGAAATACACAACAAGAAAATCAGGCCTTTCAAAATCACAGCATTTACTCCCTTTCAGGTGAGCGTTATTAATCTGGATGAGTTCATAGAACGTCGAAGAGAGTTTTCCACTGACGAGTGGATTGATATTTTAATTAATTCCTGCGGCCTTGATCCGGAGATGATGACCCGGCGACAGAAGCTGCTCTACCTATGCCGCTGTATTCCCCTCGTGGAAACCAACGTCAACATGGTGGAACTTGCACCTCGGGAGACCGGCAAGACTTACCTTTACCGCAATATCTCATACTACGCTCACGTGCTGTCTGGGGGCAAAGCAACTCCAGCCCAGCTTTTCATTAATCTGAATAACGGAAGAATCGGTGAGGTCGGGGTACGAGATGCGGTTGTGTTCGATGAGATCGCAAACACCGATTTCACGGACCCCAGGTCTTTCGTAAGCATAATGCAAGGCTACATGCAGGATGCGAAATTTAGCAGAGGAAAAAAAGAAATTCTGGCCTTCGCCAGTTTGGTATTTGTGGGCAACATAGATGTCCAAGGAAATTTACCCCACGAGAAATATTACCATCTCTTTGAGCCGCTACCCGATTTCCTGCAGGTGATTGCGTTTCTGGACCGAATCCATGGCTACTTGCCTGGTTGGGAAATCCCGAAATTGGCACCCAACAGTTACTCGAAGGATTACGGGTTCATCACGGATTATTTTTGCGAAATCATGCACGAGCTCCGGCGCGTTGACCTGCTGGGGGCTGTTCGCTCGCGCTTTGAAGTAGTGGATCACGCTCGAAGGGCGCATGGTGTGTCGGGCCGAGACCAACGGGCTGTGATGAAGACCACATCAGGGTTATTGAAGCTGCTGCATCCTGACGGCCTGGTTTCCGACGAGGAACTTCAAGACATCCTCAGCTTGTCTTGCGAACTACGGCAACGGGTAAGGGACCAGCTTCATTTGATTGCTCCTGGAGAGTATGACCGTGTTTGCCTGGGGGCCTTGATGAAACCGTCTGGAAGGCAGGTGGTGCCCGAGCTTCCGGACAGCAAACGGGTGCAACGTGTGGCGCTCCCTGAAAAGCCGTCAGTGGGCGAAGTCGTTGGTCTGGCTGTTGAGGGAGACCACGGTTGTATCTTGCATTTTGAAATGCAGGCGACCAAAGGGTCCGGCCGCATCGTACCGCTTGGGTCTATACAACGGGTCATGCGAGAAAGCATCGAAGCAGCGGCACAATACATCCGGGCTAAACATGAGGACCTTGGAATAACTGCCGAATGGCGAAAGAGCTTCGATGTAGCTGTCTTGGCGACCTTTATGGGTGTACCCAAGGAGGGGCCATCCGCCGGCATCACAATCGTGACCGGCATTGTTTCGGCCTTGAAAAAGGTCCCCGTGCGAAACGACATCGCCATGACAGGTGAGATTACGATTATGGGCAAAGTCCTGCCGGTGGGGGGTATTCAACAGAAGGTCCGAGCTGCCTACGATGCCGGAGTCAAGGAGGTTCTTTTGCCTGCTGATAATCTGAAGGAGGCTGAGGGATTACCATCCTATGTGCTCGACGGGGTCAAGTTGACTCCAGTAACAACAATAGAAGAGGTGCTTGCGAATTCATTTGCGTCTGTCGAGGGAAAAGAATCTTGAAAGAACTTATTGGGCAAAGAATGCAGAAAAAGCGAGAGGCTCCTCAACCAGAGATAGTCGTCCAAATGGTCGCTGGTCTGGAATGCGAGCTCCGCCTGTACAGAGGAGCGCCATGACCGTGTTCCAGTGCGCCTCTCAAGCAACGCATTCTCTTGAGGGCTTGGAGTGCCCAGAGAGCTTCACGGCCTTCCCCGAACATACATTGTTGGAGTCAGGCAAGCTCCCCATTGCCGAGATCGCCGAGCTCGCTCTTCGTGAAGGTCAATGCACCAATCCGATCTACCGGGTCCATCGCTGGTTTGCACGGCGTCTTGGCTCACAGTTCAGGGCCATCCTGACTGGCCTATC
>Ga0255347_1004865_pt1 | contig 15804 bp, 9 predicted proteins | sample wastewater_treat_2_FD_192479 | JGI IMG/M metagenome (GOLD analysis project Ga0255347, IMG submission 192479) | Wastewater microbial communities from Lulu Island WWTP, Vancouver, Canada - plant24 | ecosystem: Engineered > WWTP > Wastewater > Unclassified | place: Canada: Vancouver, British...
TTATCCACTTCGTAGCCGCCGATGGCGATGATGCCGGCATTGGAGCAAAAAAGGTCAACGCCGCCAAACTTGTCTTCCGTGAATTTCACCAGACCGGCGACATCCGCTTCTTTGCGCACGTCGCAGGCAAACGCCTCTCCTCCCACTTCCGTTGCGACGGCCTTCGCGCCCGATTCATTGATATCCGCCGCGACGATGGCCTTCGCGCCTTCTTTTGCAAACCGCTGACAAAGGCCCCTGCCGATGCCGGAGGCCGCCCCCGTCACAATGATGGTTTTCCCTTTGATCTCCATTTTCTCCTCGCTGCTTCTTTATTTTTAATCAACCACCTCGCAGCAAGCTGTCGAGGTATGAAATGAACGTCATTATATCGCAGCAAGCTGCGGAGAATAAACGCTCGTCCCGCTTCAGCGGGATTCAACAGTTGGTTATGAACCGGCCAGTTCTTTTGCGCGTTTTGCAGCCGCCTCCACGGCGCCCGTCAGCGTCGCGCGTATTTTCCCCTCTTCCAGCACCCGCAAGCCTGCCGCGGTGGTTCCTCCCGGAGAGGTCACCATGTTTTTCAACCGGGCGGGGTGCTGATTCTCCTGAAGACACAGGCGAGCCGCGCCCAGCATAGTTTGCGCGGCAAGCTTTTCAGCCAGGTCCCGGCCAAGACCCAGTTGAACGCCGGCGTCCGCCAGGGCTTCGATCATTACAAAACAATAGGCCGGGCCGCTGCCGCTGAGACCCGTCACGGCGTCCATGAGTTTCTCCTCCACTTCCACGGCCAGACCGACGGCGCCCAGCATCGCCAGCGCGTACTGTACGTCATCTTTGCGTGCATAATGACCCCTCGCCACAGCCGCGGCGCCTTCGCCCGCCAGCGCGGCGACATTGGGCATCACGCGCAATACGCGCGGTTTCCGGGTCAGCAGCTTCTCAATGGAATCCGTTGTCACGCCCGCGGCGATCGATATGAACAGCTTCGATGCATTCGAAGCCTGACGAATCCCTTTGAGCGTTTCCGGAAAATTCTGAGGTTTGACGGCCAGCACAATAATATCGGCCCCCTTCACCGCTTCAGCGTTGTCGCCGGTGACCCGCAGCTTCAGCGCAGAACGCAATTCCTCCAGCCTCTCCGGTTCGATGTCCGTTACGGTGATGCTTTGCGGGGCAAGGAGCTTGCGGGTAATCATCCCCCGCGCCAGAATGCCGCCCATCTTCCCCCCTCCGATAATCGCAACTTTCTTGCCTGTAAACATAGTTATGTCCTCCGGATGGCAAATACATGCCCTTTTTGCCGGCATCCTGTCAACACAATATTCCATTTCGAAGCCCATTATTTTATTGACACATGTTACCGTTCTTCGTATACTCCCTCCGCTGAAAATCAATAACTTATCAATCACTTAACTCAACGGAGCCTCAAGGTGATGACAAATTACTCGATTAGAGACAACCATCAGTACGGCAACGTAGGAGATTTCTTAAAAGAGATTGTAAGAAGCAATTCCAACGTTTCTATTGTATCCGCATATTTTACAATCTACGCCTATCATCATTTAAAAACAGAACTTGACGGAATAGAAAACCTTCGTTTTTTATTTGGTGAACCAACATTTATAAAATCAGTTGATCCAAGCAAGAAAAACCATAGAAGTTTTAAAATTGAAGACGACCAATTGATTATCCCCATTGAACAAAGGCTTACCCAAAAATCAATTGCTGCCGCTTGTTCAAACTGGATTCAGAAAAAGGTCGATATACGATCAATGGTCAAACCCAACTTCCTGCACGGAAAGATGTACCATGTCGTCCAGGAAAGCGGCATTGAGAAAGCCATTGTCGGGAGCTCAAATTTTACAGTCAACGGTTTGGGGCTTGGTGGCAATAATAATATCGAGCTGAATATGATCATTGACAGCGACCGGGGCCGTCAGGAACTGAAGCAATGGTTTGACGGCATATGGAATGATACGTCAGGACTCGTAGAAGACGTTAAAGACGATGTGATAAAATACCTGGCCCAGCTATACGCCGAGAATGAACCGGAGTTCATCTATTTCAAGACGCTTTATCATGTTTTCGAAAATTATCTTGAAGATCAGGCTAAAGGCGGCCTGCTCAATGAAAAAACCGGCTTCTTTGAAAGTGAAGTATGGAACTCACTCTATAACTTTCAAAAAGATGGGGTCAAAGGCGCCATTAATAAAATATTGAAACTCAACGGCTGTATTATCGCCGATAGCGTCGGTCTCGGTAAAACCTATGAGGCCCTGGCCGTTATTAAATATTTTGAGCTGTTAAACAACCGTGTCCTCGTCCTTTGCCCTAAAAAATTAACCGGAAACTGGACAATTTATCAAGCCAGTCAGAATCATGCGCTCAATCCATTTGTCAAAGATCGATTTAATTATAGTGTGCTTTATCACACGGACCTGGGAAGAGTTGCAGGCAAATCCGACGCCAACGGTATTGATCTCGACAACTTTAATTGGGGAGCTTATGACCTGATCGTTATCGATGAATCCCACAACTTCAAAGGCAATCCCTTCGAAAAATCAAAGGATGACGGTACAACCAAAATGAACCGAGCCAAATGGCTCATGGAGAAAATCATCAAATCAGGTGTCAAGACGCGGGTGCTGATGCTATCAGCGACGCCGGTCAATAACACATTAAGAGACCTCAGAAATCAAATCGCTCTGATTACCGAAGGAAGAGACGATGCACTACTGGAAATAAGCGGCATCAAGGATATCTCCCTCACGCTGAAAACAGCGCAGACGCATTTTACAACCTGGGCTGATCACAGGAAAAACCCCAGACGGAATCTGAAAGACTTGTTGGAGCGCCTGGATTCCGCTTTTTTCAAACTGCTCGATGAGCTTACCATCGCCCGTAGCCGCAAACATATTAAATCATTTTATAAGCTGGAAAGCATCGGGTCGTTTCCTGAAAGACTCAAGCCCTATTCCGTATATCCCGTGATAGATTTAAAAAACAGATTTCCCACATATGACCGACTCAATAAACAGATTTTAGAATATAAATTATCCATATTTAATCCCTCGGCCTACGTGCTGGATGAAAAAAAGCCAAAGTATGAGGAACTGGCCGGTACGGAAGTCTTGGCCTTCAAACAGTCAGACCGTGAAAACTTCCTCATCGGCATGATGAAGGTTAACTATCTGAAGCGTTTGGAAAGTTCCATCGAGTCGTTTGAAATATCTTTGGATCGAACCATACGGAAAATTGAAGACCTTGAAAAGAAAATCACCGCCTTCATGAGTAATAAAACCGTTACACAGGAGCAAACCCTTGAAGATGCGCAACCCGCCGAAGAAGAGCTTGAAGAAGACGGCGAAGATATCGAACAATGGCAAGTCGGGAAAAAACTTAGGTTCGACCTTGCCGATTTGAAACTGAAAGAATGGCTTGTCGATTTAAGTAAGGATAAAGCCGCGCTCATTGATCTATACAACAATGCAACTGCCGTGACCCCGGATAGAGACGCCAAGCTTCATGAATTGAAAAAGATCATAGAAACCAAAATCAAAAACCCGACAAATGACGGCAACAAGAAAATTGTGATTTTCACCGCCTTTGCGGATACTGCGCAATATATCTACGATAATTTATCAAAATGGATAAAGGACGATTTAGACTTAAACTCTGCCCTGGTTTCGGGCAGCCACACACAAACAACGTTCGGCAAGAATGATTACGACAGCATATTGACGAATTTTTCTCCCCTATCAAAGAATAGATCAAAAATGAAAACCGCGCCCCAGCAAGGCGAGATAGATATCTTGGTTGCGACGGATTGCATCAGCGAAGGCCAGAACCTCCAGGATTGCGACTTCCTGATTAATTACGACATCCACTGGAACCCGGTGCGGATCATTCAGCGTTTTGGCCGTATTGACCGGTTGGGAAGCGTAAACAAAAAAATACAGTTGGTTAATTTCTGGCCGACGAAAGATCTCGACAACTATATTAATCTGAAAGAACGCGTTGAAGCCCGAATGGCCCTGGTGGATGTAACCGCCACAGGCGAAGACAACATTCTCAATACGGAGCAGCTCGAAGATTTAATCTCGGATGATTTAAAATATCGCAATCGCCAGCTTAAAAAACTTCAGGAAGAAGTCCTTGATCTGGAAGATATGGATGAAACCGTATCGCTTACCGATTTTACACTGGACGACTTCCGGATAGAACTCTTAAGTTATATTACGGCAAACCGTGAAAAATTGGAAAATGCGCCTTTTGGGCTTTATGCCGTTGTGCCTTCACCAGCCGCCACAGCATATCATGCAAACACCGATAAAAGTTTTTCTCCGGCGGAAAGTGAGATCATCAGACCAGGTGTTATTTATTGCCTTAGGCAAAAAGGCAAAACAGATGGAAACGAAGAAATAAATCCGCTGCAGCCCTACTTCCTTGTTTATATACGCGATGACGGCACGGTGAGATTTAATTATACCCATGCCAAGCAGATTCTGGAAATATACAGGCTTTTGTGCCAGGGGCAAACCGAACCCTATCAGGCATTATGCGAGATCTTCAACGTTGATACGGAACACGGGCAGAAAATGGACAAGTATGCCGGCCTTTTGAAGACAGCCGTTGAAGAAATCAGCCGCGTTTTTAAAAAGCGCGGCACACAGAAACTCTTGACTGACCGCAGTGCGCTCATCATTCCCAAAACAAAGCAAATCAATGAAATGGACAACTTTGAACTGATAACCTGGCTTATCGTGAGGTAAAAATGCCGCTGACCGAAAAAGAACTGGCCGTCATCCTGCAGGAGCGCGAAGGATACCGCATTGAATTTAAAGAGCGCCTTGCCAATCTTGATAAGGAAATGGTGGCGTTTGCCAATGCGTCCGGCGGCAGAATTTTTCTGGGCATTAACGACGACGGCGAAATCATCGGGACGGCCGTTGACAACAAAATCAAAAGTCAGATACAGGACATTGCCAACAATTGCGACCCGCCGATAAAAATCAGACTGGAAGAATACAAAAATATTCTGGTGATTGACGTTCGTGAGGGCGCCGATAAACCGCATCGCTGCGCGAGCGGTTTTTACACCCGCACGGGACCGAACTCGCAAAAACTCAGCCGTGATCAGATTGTCAATTTTATTCAGGCGGAAGGCAAAGTCCGTTTTGACGAACTGATGAAAAGAGACTTTACCACAAGAAATATGGACGCGGAGAAGATGAAAAGGTTTCTGGCAATGTCCGGGATTTCTTCCGTTCTTGACAAACCGCTTTTGTATAAAAATCTGGGGATTGGCGAGCTTCAGGAAGGCAAAGTACTTTTCAACAATCTGGCCGTGCTCTTTTTCGCGAAGAACCTGAGCGAAATTTATTATCATACGGTCGTCACCTGCGCTCTTTATAAAGGAAAAGAAAAATCGACTGTGCTGGATCGCAAGGATTATAATATCGATCTGGTCACCAATGTTGATCTGGCTATGAATTTCCTCAAACAGTATCTGCCCGTGCGCTATGTGTTCACGGGGGAACTGGCCCGAAAAGAAATACCGGAATTGCCTTATGAAGCGTTGCGGGAAGCGTTGATTAACGCCGTGGTGCATCGCGATTATTTTGAGAAGGGCGCCAATGTGATGATGGAAATATTTGACGATCGCATCGAAATTACAAATCCCGGCGGTCTGGTCAAAGGGTTGACGCCGGAAAATTTCGGCAGGGTCAGCATGTTGCGCAATCCGGGGATCGCCAACCTGTTTCAACGCATAGACTACATTGAAAAAATGGGCACGGGCATTGAAAGAATCAAACTGGCGCTGAAAGCCGCAAAAGTTCCGCAAGTGCGCTACGAGTTTAATCCGGTTTATATCAAAGCCGTTTTCCGCCGGCCCAAAACGTCTGCCGGTGCGACTACCCAAGAAGCTACCCAAGAAACTGCCCAAGAAACCACCCAAGAAAAAATTATACACCTGATCAGGAACAATCCGTCCATCACGCGGAAAGATCTGGCCGATAAAACAGGCCTGACTCCGGACGGCGTGAAGTATCATTTAAATATGCTGAAGAAGCAGGAAAGAATCAAACACACCGGCGCAACAAAAAAAGGCAAGTGGGAATTGATAGAATAAATATTTACGAAGTTTTGTTTTATTGTCATAGCGAGCAGACCCCTGGTCTGCGTGGCAATCTTAAACCATGCGATTGCTTCACTTCGTTCACAATGATCGAAGTCATGTGATCTAAAAGGACAAAAACAATGACTGATTTGGAAACTAAACATAAAATCGAAGCAGCCCTGAAAACATTTTCATTGGGAAATTTATCTGAAAACGCTTTGGCGCTTTTTAGCGTGCTGGGCTACAACACCGACCGGCAGGCGCCGCTGGATAAACCCAATTACGCAAATTTTAAAGAGACCTTCTTTATATCGCAGTCAAAATTCAATGAAGAAAAAGCCCGGGTAAAAGACTGGCAATATGTCGATCTTCTTTTTCAACTTTCCAAGGAGGAAATCCGCAAGCAGATATCCCTGTTTGATACGAAAAAAGTCGATCAAACCATTATTGAAACCTATCTGTTTTTTGCCATTTCGCTTTCCCAAGACCAATACAGCCGGACGGAACTGAGCAACATCACACGGGAGGTCAATCGATTGTTTCCCATGCCCGTCATGATTCTGTTTAAACATGGGCAATATCTCACGTTGGCCGTCATTAATCGCCGTCAGCACAAACGGGATGAAAATAAAGACGTTCTGGAAAAAATCACGCTCATTAAAGACATCCGAATCGAAAACCCGCACCGGGCGCACATTGAAATTTTATTCGACCTGTCTTTCGATGAGCTGCAAAGTAACTATGGCTTTACCAATTTTGTAGAGCTGCACAACGCATGGCAAAAGACACTCGATACTAAGGAACTCAATAAACGTTTTTATTCGGAACTGTCCAACTGGTACTTCTGGGCGATGGACCATGTATCCCTTCCTGACGACGTGGAAAAGGATAAAGCGATCCGCAACGCCACCAGCCTGATTCGTTTAATAACGCGCATCATCTTCATCTGGTTTATCAAAGAAAAAAGCTTTGTGCCGGATACATTGTTTGACCGCCGGGAAATGGGCCGCATATTAAAGGCATTTGAAAAAAATCCGAAGTCCGACAGTTATTACCGAGCTATATTGCAGAATCTTTTTTTCGGCACCCTCAACCAGCAGATGAATGAGCGCGGCTTTGCCCGTGATGGCTCATTTCTGGAAAACAAAAACAATTACGGCGTTAAAAACCTTTTTCGTTATGCCGGAGACTTTGCCATAGCTGAAAAAGAAGTCCTTGTACTTTTTAAGGACATCCCTTTTCTAAACGGCGGCCTGTTTGATTGCCTGGACAAAGAAAATGATGAAGACAAGGTTGTTTACGGCGACGGTTTTTCCCGCAATCCTAAAAAGCAAGCAGTTGTTCCTGATTTTCTGTTCTTTGGTGATGAAGAAGATTATGATCTCAATACTGTTTATGGAACCAGAAATAAGCGCTACAAAGTAAAAGGTTTATTTAACATCCTGTCCGCCTATAAGTTCACTGTGGCGGAAAACACACCCGTGGAAGAAGAAATCGCTCTCGACCCGGAACTTTTGGGCCGCGTTTTTGAAAATCTGCTGGCCAGCTACAATCCCGAAACACAAACCACCGCCCGTAAACAGACCGGCAGCTTCTATACACCGCGGGAAATTGTCAATTATATGGTGGATGAAAGCCTGAAAGCCTATCTCAAGCAAAAACTAGAAGATGAAACCGGCATAAAACCGGAAGATGCTGAAGCTGGTCTGGAGATCCTTTTTACATATACGGAAAAAGAACATGCTTTCACGGCAAAGGAATCAAAGGTGCTCATTGCCGCTATCGACAACTGTAAAATACTTGATCCGGCCTGCGGAAGCGGCGCGTTTCCGATGGGTGTTTTGCACAAACTTGTCCATATTCTTCACAAACTCGATCCGCAAAATGAAAAATGGAAGGAACGTCAGATTTCCAGAGCCAGGCAGCTTGATGATCCGGCTATCCGGGAAAAAACAATTGAAGATATCGAATCGGCATTTGCGAACAATGAACTGGATTATGGCCGCAAACTCTACCTGATCGAAAACTGTATTTATGGCGTCGATATTCAGCCGATCGCCGTCCAGATAGCCAAGCTGCGCTTTTTTATCTCGCTGGTTGTGGATCAGAAGAAAAATTCTTCACGGAAAAATCTGGGTATTCTCAGCCTGCCGAATCTGGAAACCAAATTTGTGGCGGCCAATACGTTGATAGGGTTGGATAAACCGCAGACGGGCGGACAAATCAGCTTTAAAAATCCGGAAATCGAAAAGCTGGAAGATGAACTCAAAGCCCTCCGGCATCATTATTTCACTGCCAGACGGCGCAGAGAAAAACTTGCCTGTCAGCAAAAGGACAGAGACCTGAGGAAAAGAATAGCAACGCTACTGGTAAATGACGGATGGAAGAAAGACTCGGCAAGTCAGGTGGCCGCCTTCGATCCATACGACCAGAATGCCTCCAGCCCGTTTTTTGATCCGGAGTGGATGTTTGGTATTATTGACGGGTTTGATTTAGTAGTTGGGAATCCACCATATATAAAAGAAGATGTCTTTAGAAATGCTTTCGATGGCGCAAGAAATTCACATTGTTATCAAGGGAAAATGGATTTATGGTATTTATTTGGCGCTAAATCCATCGATATTTTAAAAGTTAACGGAATTTTGTGTTTTATTGCAACAAATAATTGGATTAGCAATGATGGTGCATCAAAATTCAGAAACAAAATGATCCAAGAAGCGATAATAAAATGTTACATGGACTTTGGTGATTACAAAGTATTTTCTGCTAGTATTCAAACAATGGTTTTTGTGGCCATAAAGAATGAGAATCCCAAAACATATATAGTGAAATATGGCAAACTCTTAGATGTGAATGCAGAAACAGAAACATTGAATAGTTTCCTGCGAAATGAAAGTAATCAAACAAGTAAAACATATATTAAATACCCTTTTAATTTTAAGAGGGCAAATTTTAAGGATAACTATATTAATTTTATTCCATCCAATTTAGCAGATGTCATTCAAAAAATTCAGATGAGGGGTAATTCTAACATCAAAGACGAAGAAGTTTTCAGTGGAATTGATGTTATGCAAGATTTTGTAAGTAGAATGCATCTGCAAAAGTTGCGTCCCGGGTATCAAGTTGGCCAAGGCATATTCGTTTTAAGCAATGAAGAAAAAGAAAGCATAACCTGGAATGATCAAGAGAAGGACATCATAAGGCCTTATTACACGACCAGGGAGATTAATAGGTACTACGCTGATGTTAAAAATCGATACTGGATTCTTTACACGAGCGTACACGTTAACAACCATGTAAAGAGTTACCCGAATATAAAAAAACATTTAGACCAATATCAGGATATTATTACATCAGTCAATCGGCCATATGGTCTTCACAGGACACGCGAAGAATGCATATTTAGTGGAGACAAGATTCTTTCTATCAGAAAATGCGCTGTACCAGCTTTTTCATTTGTCGATTTTCCATGTTATGTATCAAGAACTTTTTTAATAATTAAATGTCCTAAAATTAACATGAAGTACCTTGTTTCGTTGTTAAATTCTAAGATAGTTGCTTTTTGGTTATGGCATAAAGGAAAAATACAGGGAAATAATTACCAAATAGACAAGGAACCTTTACTGCAAATCCCATTAATCTCAACAAATCAAGAGGATGAAAATAAAATCTTATCAATAAATAATTATATAGTATCTCTTAGGAGCAAAATGGCTGATTCGTCTTATTTTGAACGTCTAAATAATGCAATTATCTATGAACTCTACTTTCCTGACGAGATAAAAGCTGCTAACGCCGAAGTGCTGAAGCACCTTCATGCATTGCCAGAGTTAAAAGAAGATTTAAGTGATGAAAAAAAATTAAAGATAATAGAAAAAGTATACAAAGAACTATCCGACCCCCAGCACCCGGTAAGCATTGCCCTGTTCAAAATGGACACCATTGAAGAGATACGAATAATAGAAGGGAAGCAATAAATAGAATTTCCCATGAGCTGGATCACTGGAATTACTATCGACAACTACCGGGCATTTGCCAAGCCAGAAACCATATCCATTCCCAAAGGACACCATCTATTAATCTATGGTGAAAACGGCAGCGGTAAATCATCCATCTACAATGCGATAAAAGATTTTTTCGGCTCATCATTTCTTTTGCCCGCCGTTGAATACAAACTCAATGCATTTGAAAAAGCAATGCATAATACAAATGGCTCTGTGAAAATAAAAATAGCTAAAGAAGATTCTGATGGGCATTGGTTAGAAAACGATTACACTTTCTCGGCACCCGATTCAAATTCAACCCATCGACAACCACGCATCCAATTAGCCAGCAAGATCAAAGGATTTCTTGATTACAAGAAATTACTGAAGATCCATGCCTTAAATGATCCAGCCGACACACGACCAAATATGTTTGATATCATTATAAAGGACTTGCTCGGTGAACACAGGATTGCCGATCCGAAAGGTGGGGCAACTACGGTCGCGCTTCTGGAAGAATACAACCGGTTGGCTAAAATTCTTCTCGTCACGCCAATGCATTACGGAATATATAAAACTGCGAAGGATGAACTGCGCAAACTTGACGCCGCGCTATTTACATTGCTAGGCCAGGTTATTGAAAAAACCAATAAGTTCCTCAATGCTTATTTTAAGAATAAAGTTAACTTGACGATTGAATATCGTAATCTGGAAATATATAAGCCTAGTCCGTCACAGAAAAGGAAAATGCGTGAAGAATTACCTCTTATTGTGCAATATGCTGGCCTGGAAGTTTCACACTACCAGACTTTTCTCAATGAGGCCCGACTCTCGGCATTGGCTGTTTGTTTATACCTGGCATCCATAAAAACCAGCTCTTATCCGGCATCAGACTTGCGGCTTCTGTTCCTGGATGACGTTTTCATCGGGCTTGATACATCGAACAGGCTGCCCCTTTTACAAATAATCCATGAAGAGTTTATTAAAGATGGATTCCAAATTTTTATTTCTACCTATGATAGACAATGGTTTGAATTAGCGCGTCAATGGTTCGATAATAACGCCTGCAAATTTAAAACACTGGAAATGTACATTGAGAATGACGGCAACCCCAATACCCCGGAACAGCCGGTTCTGATCGATAGAAGTAACGGTCATTTTGAAAATGCGCAAAGACATTTCAAAGCAAAAGATTACCCAGCCGCGGCAAACTATCTGCGCAAATCGTGTGAGGCTGAGTTAAAAAGAATCTTACCACGAAATAAGATATTAGAATCGAATAATAATACCGGCACGGTAAATGAAATCTCCAAGCTGGAAACACTGATTAAGAATTTTTTTGAGTATGCTGCAAAGAATAGTTTGGATTGTTCATCCTTCAGTGAATTTAAAACCATGAAGAAAATTATTTTCAATCCTCTATCCCACGATGATTTGAAAGCGCCCCATTACCGCAGCGAAATTCAGGCCTGTATCGATCTGGTTAAATGCCTCCAGCAAATCAAGATCAAAGAGATCATCACCGCTGAAGACAGCGCCCAAAAACCGATGAAGCTCGGCGTGAAAGATACCGTTTCAGGAACAATACACAATTATGAAATAACCGTTCTCGAAAATCTAAGAATTTTACAGCAAAACGCAGACCCCGTTAAACTTTCATCAGTGGAATGCCATGTTGTTGAAGGAACCTCTCCATCGCAATTCCCTTCTCTAAAAGCGGCCTTCGATCAGATACGAATAGATCGAAGTTATCCGTCCCAAACTGAATACGATGACTTTTATAAGAATATCAAAGTAAGCATCAGCAAGCGGCTAAGCGACTGTATGGTTCTTTGATGGACGCGATTAAAAGAATGATGAGGTAATGTTGTTGAATTTTCAAGATATTCAGGAACTTTATTATGTAGCTGATATCGAGGATAGCCAGATTTCCATACATAAAATCCCGCTTTTGTGGTAGTCACGGGCACGGGAGGATAAAAACTCATGCTGAAATATTTCAAGGTAAGAGAAAACCGTATCGCCTGCTGGGTCAACCCCGGTGATTTCGGCGCCCACGCGCAAAGCCTGGTCTTTCTTCACGGCTCCGGCGGCAATTCCGGCGCCTGGGTCGAACAGTATTCGGTTCTGCATAAGTCGTTCAACATCGCGGCCGTCGATCTTCCGGGGCACGGGCAATCGGAGGGAAGCGGAGAGAGCGATATTTCCGCCTATGTCCTTCGATTAAAAGAAATCCTTGATGTTCTGAAGCTTGCGCGCCCGGTTCTGGTCGGACACTCGCTGGGCGCGGCCATCGCGCTTGGCTTTGCCGTGCAATATCCGCAGGAGCTAAGCGGCGTCGTGGCCGCAGGCGGCGGCCTGACCATGCCGGTCAATCCCGACATTCTGGACGGGTTTGCAAAACAGCCGGATTTGATCCTGGATTTGATGTGCAAATTCTCCATTGCCAAAGAGAACCGCCCGAAGCTCTTCGGGCCGCTGCGGGAAAGCCTGGGACAGGCCAGCGTTGATGTGGTGGCGGGCGACATGCTGGCGTGCAGCAAATTTGATCTGACGGGAGAACTGGAAAAAATCCGCGTGCCGGTGCTGGCGCTTTGCGGCGTGGAAGACAAAATGACGCCGCCTGCTTCTTCCGAAAAGATTGCCGGGGGCATTGCCGGTGCAAAATGCGTCCTGATCGAAGGAGCGGGGCACATGGCCATGCTGGAAAAACCCGAGGCGTTCAACAATGCCTTACAGAATTTCGTCGCGGATCTGCCGCAGACGATTGAGAAATAAAATGATGAACTTGACAAAAGTTAAGAAACTCTTTTTTGTCATTCCGGGCTTGACCCGGAATCCAGTAATTTTAATTTGTTCTGGATACCGGCGCTTGTGCCCTTCAGGGTATCCGCCGGCATGACGATTCCTTAACTTTTTACGAGACCATAAAAAACAAAAGGCGGAGGGTTCATGCTCTCGATTGGTATGAGCAATTTCATCATCGCGCTGGCAAAAGTCATTGACATTGTCCTAACGGTCTATCTGTGGATCATCGTCGCCCGCGCGCTCATCTCCTGGGTAAATCCCGATCCCTACAACAAGATCGTCATTTTCTTATACCGCGTGACCGAACCGGTGCTGGAACCGATTCGGCGAAGAATTCCCCGGCACAGCCTGCCGATCGATTTTTCGCCGCTGATCGTTTTGCTGATCATCATTTTTCTGCAGTATTTCCTGGTCCAGACCATGATCCAGGCGGCGCGCGGCTTTTAAGAAAGGCAAATACTTTGACCGACACGCTCCTCATCCGGGAAACAAAAAACGGCTTATCCTTTGATATTTCCGTCAATCCGCACGCATCGCGGGCTCAAATCGCCGGCATTGCCGAAGGCCTTCTGAAAGTGAGGGTCACCGCGCCGCCGGTGGAAGGGGCGGCCAACGATGCCTGCATCGAACTGCTGGCCAAAAAACTGGGGCTTAAGAAAAGCCGGATGAAGATTTCCGCGGGGACCCGAGGGCGCAAAAAGACGATCCTGATCAACGATGTCAGCCGGACGGAATTGGAGCAAAAACTCCGCAGCCTGGATCTCCATTCTGAAGCATGAAATCACCGGCAGACCACAAAGCAGATTAAATCAATGGACGATCCGACAGAAAAATCAGAAAATGCAAAAGTCGCCAAAGCCGCCGGAATCGTGGGCGCCGCGACAATGGTCAGCCGTGTTCTCGGCGTGGTCCGGGACATGGTCATCGCCGCCTTTTTCGGAGCGAGCTGGACGACGGACGCCTTCTGGGTGGCGTTTCGCATTCCCAATATGCTCCGGCGCCTGCTGGGCGAAGGCTCGCTTACGGTTTCCTTCGTTCCGGTGTTTACCGAGTACCTGCAGAAAAAAACAAAGCCGGAAGCGCTGGAACTGGCCGACAACGCCTTTACGATCCTTTCCGTGATCCTGGCCGCGGTCTCCGCGCTGGGCATTGCGCTCTCGCCTGTGATTGTCGGACTGATTGCCCCCGGCTTCATGGCCAATCCCGAGCAATACCAGCTCGCGGTTTTTCTGAACCGCCTGATGTTCCCCTACATCTTTTTTATCGCGCTGGTCGCCCTGTGCATGGGGATTTTGAATTCTTTCCGGCATTTCACCTCGCCGGCCCTGTCCCCAGTCATGCTCAACATCGCCATGATCACGGCCGCCCTTGCTCTGCATGACGCGTTTGTTCAGCCGATCACGGCGCTGGCCGCGGGCGTCCTGGCAGGCGGCGTCCTGCAGCTGGCCATGCAGTGGCCCGCCCTCAGAAAATTCGGCGTGTCGTTTCATTTCCGGTTCAATCTGCGCCACCCGGGCATCCGGCAAATCGGCGCCCTGATGCTTCCGGCCATCCTCGGCGCGGGCGTGGGCACGATCAATGTCTTTGTGGGAACGGTGCTGGCCTCCCTGCTGCCGGGCGGTTCGGTCACGTATCTGTTTTACGCCGACCGGATCATGGAGTTCCCGCTGGGGATTTTCGCCATTGCCATCGGAACGGCGGCGCTGCCCAGTTTTTCCGCGCATGCCGCAGCGGGGAAAACCGAAGAGCTGAAATCCAGCATTTCCTTTTCTCTGCGTCTGATGCTTTTTCTGACCATCCCCTCGATGGTTGCCCTGATGGCGCTCCATCTGCCCATTATCTCCGTGCTGTTTCAGCGCGGCGCGTTTGACGCCCAGGCGGCCGTCTATACCGGCCAGGCGCTGTTCTGCTACGCGCTGGGGCTCTGGGCCTATTCGGTTCTGCGCGTTTTCGTTTCCGCTTTTTATTCCCTGAAGGATTCCAAATGGCCTCTGAAGGCGGGCATCATCACGCTGGTCGTCAACGTGGTCTTCAGCCTGACGCTGATGTATCCGCTGAGACACAACGGCATTGCGCTGGCCGGCTCCATTTCCGCCGCCGTCAATGTCGGAGTACTCGCGTTTGTGCTGAGAAACAAAATCGGACCGTATCTCGACCGCGCGTTTTACACATCCGTTTTCAAGATCGTCGCTTCCTCCGCCGCGATGCTGGCCGCCATCGGGCTTGTGGAATATGGAATGCCCTGGAACACGTCCTCGGGCTTTCAGGATCGGCTGATCTATCTCTCCTTTGCCATTGGGGCCGGGGCATGCGCGTATTTCGCCTGCGCCTACCTTCTCAAAAGCCCGGAAATGCGCGCCTTTTTGAAGATGGTTCAAAAAAGGCTGACCTCCTCCGGCCATTGATTCTGCCCGATAAAACCATTGACTTCAATAGTTCAAAGTGATAGGGAAACCCGTCTTCGGCGGGATTCGTCAGTCGGGGATCTGAAGGTAAACCATGTTGGATATTAAGTACTTGAGACAGAACCTGGAAGCCGTTCGCCGGAAAATGAGCGAACGGGGGCAAAAAATCGATTTCGACCGCTTTCTTGGCCTGGATGCGAAAAGACGGGACATCCTGCAGGCGGTGGAAACCCTGCGCAACGAACGCAACAGCGTGTCCAAGCAGGTCGGTGAGCTGAAAAAGAAGAAAGAGGACGCTTCCGCTCTGATTGCCAAAATGGGCGACGTATCGGCCAAAATCAAAGAATACGATGAAACCCTGCGCGTCACGGAAGAGGAACTCAACGCCTTTGTCATGATCGTGCCGAACATTCAGCACGAATCCGTGCCGCAGGGCGGCGGATCCGAAGACAACACGGTCGTGCGGACCTGGGGCGAAAAACCCTCCTTCTGTTTTGCGCCGAAG
>Ga0255347_1004867_pt1 | contig 15795 bp, 10 predicted proteins | sample wastewater_treat_2_FD_192479 | JGI IMG/M metagenome (GOLD analysis project Ga0255347, IMG submission 192479) | Wastewater microbial communities from Lulu Island WWTP, Vancouver, Canada - plant24 | ecosystem: Engineered > WWTP > Wastewater > Unclassified | place: Canada: Vancouver, British...
CCCGGCGGCTGATTTGCTGCAAGGCATCTCTTAATTCCTGGTAATTGTTAGCACGTACGGCAGCCACACGGATCTTGGGATGCGACGTAGGAGCAGAATTTTCCTGGGTGCTGAGCACCTCTTCGTATAGTTTTTCTCCGGGCCGAAGGCCCACTTCCCTGATATCAATTTCATCATACGGCGTAAACCCGGCCAGGTGGATCATGCGCTCGGCCATGTCTTTAATAAGTACCGGTTCGCCCATGTCAAAGACCATGATTTCGTTGTTGGTGCTGATGGTAGCCGCTTTCATGATCAGGCGGCAGGCTTCGGAGATGCTCATGAAAAACCGGGTGATGTCTTTGTGTGTGAGGGTGAGCGGTCCGCCGTCCTTGATTTGCTGGCGGAACCGAGGAATGACAGAACCGTTGGAACCCAGGACGTTCCCAAAGCGGGTGGTCACAAATTGGGTGGTTCCCTCCACCTTTCCGTGTGAAATGGCCAGGCCGAGGCTCTGGACATACATCTCGGCAAGTCGTTTGGTGGCTCCCATCACGTTGGTGGGATTGACCGCTTTGTCCGAGGAAAGGAAAATGAACTTTTCCACCCCGTGAGCCACGGCGGCATCGGCCATGATGCGCGTGCCTTCTACGTTCACGCGAACGGCTTCGCAGGGATTTTCTTCCATGAGCGGTACGTGTTTGTAGGCGGCCGCATGGAAAACGATCTGGGGTTTGTAGGTGGCCAGCAGATCATGTATGGTGGCTTTGTGGCGGACATCGCCAATGAAGTGAACAAAGTTCAGATTGGGAAAGTGTTCTTCCAGTTCCAGGCGCAGTTCGTGCATGGGCGTCTCGGCCATATCCAGCAGGACCAGTTGTTTGACCACATTCAGGCCGGCTACCTGGCGGCAGAACTCGCTGCCAATAGAGCCGGCAGCCCCGGAAACAAAGATTGTTTTGTCGCGGAAACGTTCACTTACCACATCCATATTGATGGTGATCTCTTCGCGGCCCAGAATGTCTTCAATGGCAATTGGGCGTATGTTGAGCTGGATGGTATCCTTGCTACCCAGTTCATCTATGGGCGGAACTATTATGATGTTGATCTTTTCCAGGTTGCAATAATGTATGAGCCGGTTTTTCTCTGCATGGATTCCACGATAGCTGGGGAACAAGATGGCTTTTGCACCCAGTTTGTGAACCAATTTTACAACGTCTTCCCGTGTTTGGAAATGGTAGACCTTCATTTCGTTAAGCCGGTATGCTCTCTTGCCGTGTTCATGTACCAGGAAGCCAATGGGCTTGTAATGCTTGCTCTTGTGCAGGCGGATGAGAATAGAGGCTGCCTTTTCATCAATCCCGTAGATCAGGACCCGCTGGGAATTGATATTGAATTTTTCGTTCACCATGTCATAGGCAATGATCATCAGAACACGTATGGATACCAGGGCTACAAAAGTGAATAGCAGATCTATAAGGAGGAATCTGAGTTCTATTCCCGGTGAAAGTAAGCCTGCAAAATAAAGTACAACAGTAAGGATAACAGATTTTACGGCTACCGAGTAACCCAGTGGGAGCAACCCTTTTACGGTTGTGTACCGGATGATGTTGCGGTATGTTTTGAACAGGTAAAACGATATCATGTTTATGATAACCGCCAAAACAATGACAATAAGCACGTTACGTCTTGAAAACGGCCCTTCTATGGGAGCATAAATTAAAAAGACAAAAACCGAACAGAACGTAGCTATTACCACATCAATAGCTGCAATTACCCAATACTTCAGGTAATTGGACCGATAGAATCCCAGTTGATTCAATAACCGTTCCTCTAACTTCCGGAAACCTTTCTTTTTTTCTTGCTGTTCCATAAAACAATGTTTAAGTTCTTGGGGAGCGGTAATGATAATAAATCGCCAGTACATAAAACCGGACGGCCTGTATAAGGTCCTGCTCCCGGCACTGTTGTGTTTTGTCTTGTTCCATAGAGAGATCGCCCTGCATGACATGGTCTGTGATCTGTTCCATCAGTTTGTGATACTTTTTAAAATATCCCATGTGGCTCACAATGACCAAAAAACGTACCTGCCTGGCTATTTGCGGATCACGCGCATAATGCTCCAGAATCCTGTAAAGCTGATTTTCATAACGTTGCGCATCTACCATATCTGAATACATCGCCAAGGCTGCAAGTCGCTCCAGTGCCTTTGGAAGGGGAAGGATCCAGCTGCGCCCTGCGCCCTTGTCTGCAGGTAGGTGCCTATCTGCAGTTTTGCCGGCGGGATGGTTGCTCTCCGTAGCTGCGAGGGCAACGCGGTGGTTCTCTGCTTCCTTGCCGGCGGACCGGTTGTTCTCCATAGCTGCGAGGGCAACGCGGTGGTTCTCTGCTTCCTTGCCGGCGGACCGGTTGCTCTCAGTGCTCAATTCGGAAATCCAGTGGTCCAGAATGGATTCTGCTTTTCTGCGGGAATTTTCATCGGATGTAAAATAATAGTGGTAGCACAGGATCTTGCACCTGTCCGAACAGTCTTCTATAGTGCTGCTGCTCTTCAGTGGTTGCACCCCGGTTTCTGCGCCACTGCTTTTCAGCAGTTGTTCTCCGGAATCTGCACTGCTGCCCTGTGGTTGCATTTGCGCCTGCGCAGCAGCCTCTTTGCCGCTGCACAGTAGTGGTTGCGTTGCATCTTCTGCTGCAGTGCCATTCTGCGGCTGCAGGTACTCATCCATGGCGTTGAAGGCTACCTCCATGGCAGCAGGGTTGTGTTGAAAGGAAAGGGACTCCAGCAAACACAGAATGGCGCTTTCTCGGTTTTCGGGGCTCATCTCCTGGTCAAGGAATGCTGCCAGCCTGTCAGTAAGGTGACCCATCCTCTCAATGATTACCTCGGCCCGTGCCTCTACCCCAAATTCACTGATGAGCCGCGGCGCGGTGTAAGATAGCATCAATATATGGCTATAGCCAAAGCATATTGTGGCCAATTGCAGGGGACAGGCCGATTCCAGCGGCATCTGCCCGATGCTTTTCAACAGGGATATGAATTGTGATTTGTACATGATACAAAATAGCGTCCGATTGGACGGGGCTTTTTTGGATCCGGTTGGAGGTGACTGTTGAGGAGGGTTGTACCCTAGGCTTCTTGTTGCTTAGGGATAACCTGGTGTTCAGGAGCTTGCTGGTGTCCCGGCTCTTGCTTGCGTTCCGGAGTTTGCTGCTGTCCCGGCTCTTGCTTGCGTTCCGGAGTTTGCTGCTGTTCCGGCTCTTGCTTGCGTTCCGGAGTTTGCTGCTGTTCCTATGTTTCTAAGCGCTCCAGGAAGGATGCCGAGATGTATGTGGTGGCCAGGGCTGCAACGTTTTCCAAACGCACGACCACCCGTTTGTGGCCTCTCATGCGGATGAGCTCGCCCTCGATTCCGGCAAAAACGCCTTTAATGATGCGGACCTTGTCTCCGCGTTTCAGCTTGCAGGAAACCAGTTCTGTCTGCTCTTCCGGAAAAGTGAGCAAGTACATGAAGTCCTGCATTTGCTTTTCGGGAACTGTAACTGGTTTATAGGTATGGGGTTCCTTCAGATAACGCATGCTGAAATTCAGCTTCTGCGTTAGTTCAATGCTGTTATGCCTGTCTGTATATATAAAGACATATCCGGGGATGACGAGCTTGGTCAGTTTGATCTTTTTGCCGTTTCTTTCAACCATTATTTCCCGGAAAGGGACAAAATTTTTGATGTTCATTTTGTCCAATTCCTCTTTTATTATCCGTTCTTTACGGTATGTAACGGCCACAAACCAGTAATTTTGAGGGATCTTCATCAGGTTTATTCAGGCTAGGGTTATCAAGTTTAGCCTGCAAAGTTACGTAAATATCACTGATGAATCAAATGTCAGAGAGGGTTGTTTTGTGGGTAAAGCTGAGTTAGTTAAAGGATGGAATATGGCAATCAAAGAGAGGCTTGCTTTTTCCTGTTTTTTACAGTTTAAGCAATTGTTTATCAAGGATTTATGTAGTTATCCTTATGTGAAAATAACGGATCTCTTAAACAGAGGAGTAGTTCTTTTCAATCTATTTTTTTAGGTGAACAAATTTAATAATTATTCCTTTATAAACACAACCAATTTCAACATATAGGCGCTCTGACTTCATGGACGGTAAGTTTGGATTTGAATTCGGTCGGTTTGAATTTGAATTCGGTTGGTCCGGGTCTGATTTTGTTTTTTGTTTCCGTTCAGAATTCTTGCGCCCGTCACCGTCTTTATGACTCCTTTTCCGTGGCATAGTAATTGACCTATTACAAGTAAATATTAACTTCTCCCGGCAGGACAAAAATATGCCTGCGAAGATGGTTTGTTGTTTGCGACGGCAATTTGTTGGCTTCCACTACCAAATACCAAACCCAATTTGTTGTCTGCCAGGACAAAACACTCTTGAAAAAAGGATAAAAATGATAAAAGATACATTTCCGGTACTAGATATGAGTTGCGCAGGTTGCGCCATGAGTGTGGAAAAAACCGTGCAGGAGCTGCCCGGCGTGAAATCGGCCTCTGTCAATCTGGCAGCCAACACATTACTGGTCGAATACGATGCGGACAAATTGACTCCCGCCAGGATCCAGGCGCAGGTACAGTCCATCGGCTACCGCCTGATCATCCCCGACGAGTATGTCGAGGAGCGGCAGGCCGAGGCACAACGCCGACACTTTAAGCAACTGAGAACCAAAGTAATCGTGGCCTGGATATTTGCCGTTCCACTCATGATCATTGCGATGGGCTTTATGCACTGGAAGCCAGGTAATTGGATTATGCTCGGCCTGGTTCTGCCCATTATGTTCTATTCCGGCCGCGATTTCTACATCCGCGCCTGGCGCCTTTTGCGCAAACGCACCGCCAACATGGACACGCTCGTGAGCCTGAGCACCATAGTGGCCTTTCTTTTCAGCTTGTTCAACACCTTATTCCCCGGAGTTTTGGAAAGCCGAGGCATTGAGGTTCACGTCTATTACGAGGCCGCCGGCATGATACTGGCGTTTGTGCTGCTGGGCAAATTGCTGGAGGAGCGCGCCAAAAATACCACCGGCTCGGCCATCCGCAGCCTCATGGGCCTCCAACCCAAAACCGCCCGCATCCTCACCCGCCCCGGTACTGCTGGCACTGCCCCTGTTTGCGCCATCTCTAGCCCAACCGCTGGTCCGTGCCCCACTTCCGGCCCCACCTCTGCAGCATGCCCTACGGCTGCTGCAGCGGCTGCGCCTACCCCCGGCCCCACCCTTGGTGCAGCCTTCGGTGCCCCCGGCGGTGCCACTTATGCTGCCTGCCCCACGGCAGCTGCGACTTCTGCTTCCTGCACCACAACCACTACCACAGCTCCAACCCCTGCAGGTTCAGCTTCCAACACTGCTACTGCTACCTGCACCTCTGCTGACCACCCCACGGCAGCTATTACTGAGGCGTCTGACACTACTTCCATAATTTCTGCGGCGAAAGCCGCCTCGGCCTTGAATATTTCTTTGCCGCTGATAGAGAAGGAAGTACCCGTTGCGCAACTGCAGACAGGCGACCTAATCGTGGTGCGGCCCGGAGAGCGGATACCTGTGGATGGCGTTGTGAATGAGGGACTTTCGTATGTCGACGAAAGTATGATCAGCGGCGAGCCTCTGCCCGTAGAAAAAAAATCCGGCGACAAAGTCCTGGCCGGCACTATCAACCAGCGGGGATCCCTCACCATCGAGGCTTCGCAGGTGGGGAGCGGTACCGTCCTGGCACAAATTGTACGGATGGTCCGTGAAGCGCAGGGCAGTAAAGCACCCGTCCAAAAAATCGCCGACAAGATTAGCTCAATTTTTGTTCCCGTAGTGATGGTCATTTCCGTGCTGACTTTTGTCCTCTGGCTGCTCATCGGCGGAAGCTCACACTTCCCCATGGCACTGCTGGCCGCCGTCTCGGTCCTCGTAATTGCCTGTCCCTGTGCGCTTGGACTCGCCACTCCAACGGCCCTGATGGTGGGCATCGGCAAAGGCGCACAAAATCACATCCTGATCAAAGACGCATTTGCCCTCGAAAATATGGGTAAAGTCAACTGCGTGGTACTGGATAAAACCGGCACGCTGACTAAAGGCAAACCGGCGGTCGAGACAATTTTTTGGACAAAAAAGCCGACCGAAACAGAATTGTCCGTTTTTCTTTCTGCCGAGATGAAATCCGAGCATCCCCTTGCACAGGCACTGGTGGAACACCTGCTCAAAGACAACATACAGCCCGTGACCCTGGACCACTTTGAAAGCATCCCGGGCAAAGGCATCGAATTCACCTATGACGGCCAGACATACCGCGCCGGCAACCTGCAGTTTGTAACAGCTCCTGCTCTTCCTGCAGCGGCCGCTCCTGCTACTGATGCTACTGCTACTGCTATTGCTACTGCTCCTGCGGCTACGATTTCAGGACAGGCCGCGGCACAGGCTACATTCACGCAGCCCACTTTTGCTCCAACCGCGGTCCCCACGCAACAATCCGCTGATGTGCTCCGCATGGCTGCTGACTGGCAGGAGGCCGGCAAGGGAGTCATCTTTTATTCCGACCAAACACAGATCCTGGCCGTGACTGCCCTCTCGGATCCAATCAAAGATACTACCCCTCAGGCACTTGACCTCCTGCACAAAATGAAGATCGAGGTACACATGCTCACCGGGGATTCAGCCAAAACCTCGGCCTCTGTTGCCTCGGCCCTTGGCATTCAACACATTGCCTCGGGTGTCCTGCCCCAGGAAAAAGAAGATTATATCCGCGGGTTGCAGGCTAAGGGAAAATTCGTAGCCATGGTGGGCGACGGAATCAATGATTCTCAGGCACTTGCCCGAGCCGATGTGAGCATTGCGATGGGCAAGGGCACCGATATTGCAATGGATGTGGCCATGGTGACCCTGACCACCTCGGACCTGATGCTGCTACCTAAAGCCATTGACCTGTCGCGCCGTACGGTCCGTATCATCCGCCAAAACCTCTTTTGGGCATTCATATACAACGTCATAGGCATCCCCATTGCCGCCGGCATCCTGTACCCGGTCAGTGGCCTGCTGCTGAACCCGATGTGGGCCAGCGCCGCCATGGCCTTCAGCTCCATATCCGTCGTGCTCAACAGCCTCCGCCTGCGAAGCGGGCGGCAGAGTGCCGCGCACTCTTGATTCATAACGTTGATTATCTGCTACTTAACAAAAGAGCTCTCCCAGAGAGCTCTTTTGTTATTCACCTCACTAACAGGCCGATACATAAAGAGTGCGCGGCAATTGGTGCTGCGTAGCAGCATATTATATGCGCCAAAATTCTTTGGCGCACCGCCTTAAATGACCACCGGTTTTTTATTTGAGCAGTCACTTTCCTCTTTGTAACCCCGAATAAATTTGTTATCTTCGCACTTCATTCAAAATTTTGTGCTGATGGATAGAGGAGGTGGAAAAGTTCAAATCCGATTACAATCTGGTTGCTTTCATGTCATTCTGAATTCGAATTTTCAGAATATAATTTTTAGTGATGATATTGAGCGGATTCAGTTCTTGATCATATTACACAAATACCTGAAGAAATATAACAGCAAAATCTATGCATTTTGTCTGATGCACACTCATATTCACTTGTTAATTGAAACATCTCAATTGTCTCGATTGATGCAGTGTGTGTTGCATGACTACTCTTATTGGTATAATAGACGGAACCGTCAAAAAGGAAGTATATTCAGACGCCCATTCATAAGCTACACAAAATACTCACCTCAAAGTCAGTTGGATACTGCATTATATATCCTTCGCAACCCTTATGTTCAAGGGCTCTGTTCCCATCCTCGCAACTATCACTGGTCCTCATATAATTTTTATTATGGTACTACCAGGCTGGAAAAGTATATTGAGGTTGACCCGAGTTTGATACGTAATGCATTTAGTAACAGTTGCGACTTTTATCGCACGGCTGCAATAATTCCTCAACAACCATCAAAGATCTATAACAATTCACGTGGAAAATTCCTCAGCGATGATCAGGTTTTAATTTTCACTAAAGAATTGCTTGATGGCAAATCACCCCAAAGTTTGAATCCTCATCAAATAGAAGAGTTAATCTTGCAATTAAGAAACATCCCTGGGGTATCAATAAGGCAAATTTCTTCAGTTTTATATGTAAGTCAGAATTATGTACGCCGAGTGACTGCCGCGCACTCTTGATTCATCATGTTGATTATCTGCCACTTAACAAAAGAGCTCCCCCAGGGAGCTCTTTTGTTATTCATCTCATTTACAGGCCGATACATCAAGAGTGCGCGGCAGTCCACCTTGCGGCCTTCCTCCCTTCTCCTCCAAGCCGTCTTCCCCTCCCTCCTCTCACACACTCCTCTTCCTTTGCAGCTGGCATTGCAATTCCACGGCCAGGAGCGCATCTTCATCGCCCTGCTTGGCGGCTTTCAGGTACCACTTCATGGCGGCATCTTCGTCTTTCTCCACTCCGTAACCATTTTGATAGCAGTAGGCTATGCGGTTCTCGGCCCGCATGTCTCCCTTATCGCTCGCTTTCCGGTACCAGAAAAAAGCCTGGTCGTAATCCTGAACCACCCCTTGCCCGTAAAAGAACCGGTCCCCCAGCTCCACCTGCGCATCAACATGCCCCTGCGACGCAGCTTTGCTGTACCACTGGAACGCCTTGCGGTAATTCTGCTCCGTACCCGTACCACGACGATAACAATCGCCGAGGTTCTTCTGGGCGTGCGCATTCCCCGCCTCGGCAGATTTCAAAAACCACTCAAAGGCCTGATGCGGATCCTTTTGCACGCAACAACCCAGTTCAAAAAAGAACCCGGTTTGCTTCCTTGTCCGCAAAAACCCTTGCTCGGCCGACTTCTTGAACCAGAAAACCGCCTGCTCGGCATCCTTCTCCACCCCGATCCCTTCATCATAACATATGCCGAGGTTGTATTGTGCGCGGGCGTTCCCCTGTTTTGCCGCCTTCCTGCACCACTCAAAGGCTTCGCGCATGTCCTGCTCGACACCTTCACCGCTGGAATAACAGCATCCGAGATTGTTCTGAGCCCTGGCACACCCTTTTGTGGCTGCCTTGGTGTACCATTCGATGGCTTTTTCACAATTCTTTTCAACGCCGAGGCCAAATTCATAGCATATTCCTACCTGGTTCTGGGCGTGTAGATTCCCCATGTCTGCCGCTTTAAGGAAGCACTGAAAGGCCTCTATAAAGGAAGCATTGGCACCGTCTTGTTCAGCATCTTTTGCGTCCAATCCCTTGTCGTAATAATAAACCCCTCGCAAAAAATGCTCCTCGGCAGTTTCACTTACAGTTTGTCGCAAATACTGTTCTTCCGGTTTCATAAACGCAAAGATATATACTGCAAGATAAATAAAATCAGGCTTTTTACAAAATTAAATTACACTTACGTTCTATCATTGTAAATATCAGTAGTTAGCATTTTCCAGCGCTTTATAATGAGTTCACTCGTCAAACCGAGGTGAAATACCGGTCATGTTTAAATGTTTCCTACCAAATCCGCTCCTCTTGCAAATGCAGCACTCCTATCTCACTGTCAATATGATACTTACAAAGTCATAAAAAGACGACAATGGACTGCCGCGCACTTTTGATTCATCCAGCTGACTTTCAGCATTATAACAAAAGAGCTCTCCCAGGGAGCTCTTTTATTAACTATTTGTGATACAGTTCAATACATCAAAAGTGCGCGGCAGTCAGCGGTGTGAGTGCCCCGCAAACATTGTCCGTTTGGCTCATAATCAACCACTTATATGTTTCATACCCCAGGGGTATGAATTGCGTATCATATTCAGCTAAAAGAACAATGTTTGCGGGGCACAAAAAAAGGCCGATCAAAAAATGACCGGCCTTTCACCGTGATCCGTCTGGGGCTCGAACCCAGGACCCCAACATTAAAAGTGTTGTGCTCTACCTGCTGAGCTAACGAATCGGGGGCTGCAAAATTAGCCATAAATTTTACAACTGCAAAAAAACTCTTTTTTTTCTAACTTTGATATTCAAAACAACACAGTATGGTCCTGTTAGAAGTTTGCTGCACCAGTCTTGATAGCGCCCTGGACATGCTCCGGGCCGGAGCCCATCGGCTTGAGATCTGCTCTGATCTGTCCTGCGGAGGCCTCACTCCCACCTGGCTAAACCTCCTGCAACCCGGTAACTTCGCATCTTATCAGCAACAACCCGGTAACTTTCCGTCTGCTCAGCAACAACCCGGTAACTTCCCGTCTGCTCAGCAACAACCCGGTAACTTTCCGTCTGCTCAGCAACAACCCGGTAACTTTCCGTCTGCTCAGCAACAACCCGGTAACTTCCTGTATACTCAACAACAATCCAGCAACATCCCGTCTGCTCAGCAACAACCCGGTAACTTCCCGTCTGCTCAGCAACACCCCGGTAACTTCGCATCTACTCAGCAACAACCCGGTAACTTCCCGTCTGCTCAGCAACACCCCGGTAACTTCGCATCTACTCAACAACAATCCAGCAACATCCCGTCCTCTCAGCAACAACCCGGTAACTTTCCGTCTGCTCAGCAACACCCCCGCAACTTTCCGTCTGCTCAGCAACAACCCGGTAACTTTCCGTCTGCTCAGCAACACCCCGGTAACTTCCCGTCTGCTCAGCAACACCCCCGCAACTTTCCGTCTGCTCAGCAACAACCCGGTAACTTTCCGTCTACTCAGCAACAACCCGGTAACTTCCTGTATACTCAACAACAATCCAGCAACATCCCGTCTGCTCAGCAACACCCCGGTAACTTCCTGTATACTCAACAACAATCCAGCAACATCCCGTCCTCTCAGCAACACCCAGGATACTTTCCTTCCACCCCGCAGCACCAAGGCACATCACAATCCATGCAGCAGCCTACCCTGCATGCCCTGGGCAACTTCTCTCCCACCCCGTATGACTGGCGTATCCCTCTTGATGAATTTCTGGACCGCACGCACGTCCTTATACGGTGTCGTCCCGGAGATTATTGTTATTCACAGGCCGAGGTGGACTCCATGTGTGAATCCATCCGCCTGTGTCGCCAGGTTGGTGTACACGGCGTGGTAATTGGCGCGCTCAACCCTGAAGGCGACCTCGATCTTCCGGCCCTTCATCACATGATAGAGGCCGCAACCGGCCTCGCCTCTACAAAAACAACCAGCACCACAACGACAAGCACCATCACATCCGCCGAAACAGGCATAAGCACAACTCAAACCGCAACACCTGACGGTAATGACACGAAAAATAGCCTCGGCCCTGTAGACTGTTTCAGTGCCAAAGATCCCAACCACGCTGCCACCCAGCCACAGCCTATGACATTGGTGTTCCACCGGGCATTTGATGTATGCAGGAACCCCTTCGTGGCACTGGAACAGATCATTAAGCTCGGCTTCAGCACCATTCTGACCTCGGGTCAAAGTCCGAATGCCGAGGCCGGGATTCCCATGCTCAGCCAATTGGTGGATAAAGCCGCCGGACGCATCACAATTATGGCCGGCAAGGGCGTTACCGTTGACAATGTTGCTGATATAATCCGACAGACCGGCGTTCCGGCAGTTCACCTGTCGGAGCGGCCGGGAATCCCTGAAATTCTCGCGCGCATCTGACTGCCGCGCACTCTTCATTCATTTTACTGATTATCAATAATATGACAAAAGAGCTCACCTGGAGAGCTCTTTTGTTAATCATCTATCATACAGATCAATACATCAAGAGTGCGCAGCAGTCTTCCGGACCGGATTGGCATAAATTTTCAGGAAAATGTGTTGTGCTGCCTTTAAAGCTTCTGGTAACGTTTCATTGGCATTACTACCAAAAACCTTTTGCGGCAGGGCTTCCAGTCGCTTGAGGAAGGCAGCTTTGTCCTGGTCTGAATAGAGGTGTTTGTATGTGGTAGTGCCGTGCAGCATATCGTAGGCTATATAATTGGATGGAAAGCATTGGTAGCCGCGCCGTATCTTGCTATCAATCAATGCACAGAGGTTTGCAGCAAATGCGTTCAGATCCTGAGCGCCACTACGCCCCGGACTGCCATTTTGCATCCTTACGCCAGGAGCATGCCCTGGACTGTCATCTTGAGTCTGTTCGCTGGTAGTTTGCACGGCATTGCCATTTTGCATCTTTTCGCCAGGAGCATGCCCTGGACAGCCATCTTGCGTCTGTTCGCTGGCAGTGTGCACGGCATTGCCATTTTGCGTCCTTTCTCCGCAAGTATCGCCATGAGTCACCACGGACACTTCACCTGGGGTTTCACGGGTTCCTGTTGCACAATCTTCCAGTTCCTTTCGAGTTAGCGGATCGCATACATGGATGTGTACTTTTCCCTTCCACTGGGAGATCCCGGTTATCATGCTGTTCAGGTCTTCGTCTTCGTCCTTAATGTAGGTTTTGCCATCGGGAGCATTATGTGCAGCCAGCAGTTCCTTTGTCTTAAGGAAATCGCATGATTCGTATTCGTAGGAAATGGCTACGGGCACGATGTTCAGGGATGCATAATTTTCTACCAGATCATACGGTCCGCCACCCCCGGCAACTGCATCACCTGCATCAGCAGAAGCTCCCCCGGCAACTGCATCACCTGCATCAGCAGAAGCTCCCCCGGCAACTGCATCACCTGCATCAGCAGAAACTCCCGCAGCAACTGCATCACCTGCATCAGCAGAAGCTCCCGCAGCAACTGCATCACCCGTTTCAGCAGCGCCCTTCTCTTCACCAGCGCCCCGCATTCCGCTCATGCCCATCATCTTGACCAGTGCCGGCGCTGTTTTGTCCAGCCCGTCTTTTGTGCGGCCGTTGCGCTGGGCTATCCAGCAGGAGTTGCCATGCCGTATGCAGCTGCGCAGAAATTCGCTCAACAGTACAGAGTTCTTGAACAATTCCCGTTTGTTGCCCTTCCTGACCACCTTGAACATTTTGTTGGAGCGGGCAAGATCATCTGCCAGTTGGTTCACTATAAGGTTGTCCCCGTAAGTGATCATACTGGTGGGCAGTCCCTGGTAAACAAAAACCATCTGTAGCAAAGAAGTATCCAGTATGATATCCCTGTGGTTGGAAATGTACAGGTAGCCCTTATCCGGCCCGATACCGTGGCTGAAATGGTACGTGAAGCTTTCAATGGTGGAGTCAATCACGCGCTTGTTGAAAGCGTACATCCACTCCATCTGGAATTGATGAACGGTCTTCACTTCCAGAACCTTCCTTATGGCTTCCGCTGGTGTGATCCCGGGAAAGATCATTGCTGCCACATCCGGAAAATACCGGTGCGCTGCAATACGCTGCATCGCTGCCGGTATCTGTTCATCGGTATAAGGTCTTAAATGTTCCGGGAAATCTTCTATCACGTCAAATTTCATTTAGCAACATCTGTTCGCAACAAACAACCTTCTTAACAGGGGCAGGCCAACTTCCTTCACAACCACCTTTCCTGCACATGCCACCAGGTGCACAGCCCGCATTCCTCAATATATCCGAAGCAAATCAATGCAAAATCGCTCTTCCCTCAGTTCGTAATCCATTGGCGGAAACTCGTGAGAACGAGTAAGCAGGCAAAGAAGGGATGATGCATAACCTCCGTAACATTCCACATATCCTGCCAACAATGTATTCAACGAAGGTTCGGTCTCTAAGGTTCCAAAGCATGTCCTGAAAAAATGCTCGTATATGAAACCGTCTGAAAGAAAGATTCCCATTTCGCCCTCAATTTTGTGTCTGAATGCAATATCACTGCAAATAGCATTGGGGATGGCACGTTTATAGGCCTGGTCATCTGTACCATGCCCTTCCATCACACGTACAAGGTTGTAATCTGCCCCCAGGCAACCCGAGCGGGAGTAAATGAACAGACCCATGTCGGGCTTGCTTACAGATACGTCGTATCCGTTTTTTTTCATGAGCAATTCCGCTGTTATGAATCCTAGCTTGCTGTAATCATCCATTTTTTCATAGGTAGGAAAATCCACTTTCAGGGAGGAAAAGATACGGTCCAGGTCTTCACCCACCTGGTTGCCCATCATTAGTTTTTCCAGTCCAGGGCACCTTTCCCTGTCCAAAACAACGGAATGGTTGGTTATCCTGCAAAATGACCTAATAAGCATGATGAATCTTTTCTTTTGTATAAAGGGTTACAGCATTTACTCCCCCAAGACCGGCAGATACATTAAGAAAACTATTCTTGCCCGATTTTTTTATGGAAGTAACGACCTGGATCCGGCTCTTAGTCCCAAGATTGGTGTGACCCAAGGTAGGCAATATGACTCCCTCTTCCAACGCTTTAGCACCAAGGATACAGTTCATGAGGCTCGTAGACCCTGAACTATGTCCAAAATTCCCCTCAAAACTATTGACCGGGACTCTTCGTAAACCAGCCTTATCAATGGCTTTTGCCGTGAGGTAGTCAAAAGCTTTCAAACCCACACCTTGTGCCGTGATGAAAGAGAGATTCCTTATACTTTCCTGGGCCATCACTTTCTGAATGGCCATCTGCAAACCATTTCCTTCCGGGTCTAAATTGCCTTCTGAGACAGGATCTGTTGTTACGATTCCCCCCCTGTACTTGACAGCGTATGGTATGTTCAGATGTTTTCTATCTTTATGCAGCTTCTCTTCACTGACAAATATGGCACAAGAGGCAGATTCTCCGGGATTTGTACCATCGCTTTCCTTATTGAAAGGCCGCACCGGATCATTGCTTACAACCCCAACCTGACTTAAGAGAAATACGGTGAACATGCTTATCAGCTCGACTCCTATGATCACTGCAAAATCATAAGGACTGCCCTTGCATAACAGCCGGTTGGCCACTATCTGGGCCTGCATGCCGGCCAAGGTGGAATTCATGACCACATAGGGTTTCCCGTGCAAATTCAATTCGTTCATCATTTGCTGGGACACATGCCAGGGATAGAGCCTGGGATTCAGGGTCTGGTCACTTAGTTCGCGGAATGAATCGACATCGCCTTTGGTAGTGCAGAAAATAAACGCGACCCGGCTGCTCTGAAAAATCTCGTTTCTGTAAATTTCAGGCAGTGAATTAGATACGGCAGATTCAAAAACGGCAGACATGGCCTGGTGGTACCTTGACATCATGTGGGTGCGTGCCCCGGCATACGGGGCTGCAAGGCTTTCCAGCTCACGGGGACTGATCAGGGCAGCAAGAATTGGATTGGACAACTCCCTGAATCCGGCAGGAAACTTTCTGATGCCGGAATAACCCTCTTTTACGGCCTGAAAGTTTTCTTCTGTTGTTGAGCCGAGAGGAGAAATAATGCCGTCACCAATTTTGTACATCATTGTACTTACAAATGTAGGAATTTTTCCAGAATATGATAATTTTGTGGAAAAAGGTGCCTATGCGGTTCTTGATCCTCCTCTCTTTCCTTTTCATTACTCCGTGTCTTCTTGCCGAGGCAGGGCCAGCGCAGGCATCCGTCCCGGGAGGTGCGCCGGAGCGCGTCCAGCAGCAATCCGCGTCCGAGCGCGTCCAGCAGCAATCCGCACCGGAAAAGACGCAGAAGCAACAGCCGTTTGAAACGGAACAGGAGCAGTCTGCACCAGAGGAGTTGCAACAGATGCAGCAGCCCGCAGAACAGAAGGTGCAGCAACAACAGCAACAACAGCAACAGCAGCAGTGGCAGCCGCGTGCGCCCCGCAAGAAAGTGGGGCTGGTGCTGAGCGGGGGCGGAGCCAAAGGCGTAGCCCACATAGGCGTTCTTAAAGTGCTTGAAGAGGCGGGCATCCCCATAGACTACATAGCAGGGACCAGCATGGGCGCCATCGTGGGCGGCATGTACGCC
>Ga0255347_1004868_pt1 | contig 15793 bp, 13 predicted proteins | sample wastewater_treat_2_FD_192479 | JGI IMG/M metagenome (GOLD analysis project Ga0255347, IMG submission 192479) | Wastewater microbial communities from Lulu Island WWTP, Vancouver, Canada - plant24 | ecosystem: Engineered > WWTP > Wastewater > Unclassified | place: Canada: Vancouver, British...
CACGCCTTTCATGGTCAGGAGACCATGAAAGAGCAGGAGTTAGTTGGTTTCTTTAAAACCTAAAGGTCAAATGCCTTGTATGGCGTCCTGTGGGCAGGCTTCACACTCTGGAGAACCATCAAGATCACGAGATTAGGTATCCAAGTATTTCAGCTCATCCAGCTCATGGTTGCGGTATACCAGGTCCGGGCGGGTAGTGAAGCCGAGCTGCTCCCAAAAGGCGTTGCCGGTGGGGTTATTAGCCATCACTACCAGCGCAGCCTTATGGATACCCTCCGCGCGCAGGGCAGCCAAGGCTGCCTCCACCAGCGCTTTGCCGACGCCCTGCCGGCGGTATGGCTCAGCCACGGCCAAGTGGTAGATAAACGCGCGCCGGCCGTCATGCCCGCTGAGGATCGTGCCGATGAGCGCGCCAGCCTCCTCAACCACAAAGCAGGTGGTCGGGTTGCGCTGCAGGTAGCGGGCAATCCCCTCGGCAGAGTCATCAAGGTTGTTCAAGCCCATGCCAGGCGTGCTGCGCCAAAGGGCATAAACCTTGGGGTAGTCGGCGGCGTTCATCAGGCGAATGTGCATCGGAACCTCTCATATATGTGTGTGGAGATTTTAATCGAGAAACGGGATTTCAAAATCAAAAAGCACCTTTGCAGGTGCTTTTTCTGTGGACCCAGCCCTGTAAGGGCCGACCTTCTCAATGTGTTTAAAATAAAAAGTGGACCCAGAGGGATTCGAACCGTGCGCAGCCCCCTGTAAAGGGCCGACCTTCTCAATGTGTTTAAAATAAAAAGTGGACCCAGAGGGATTCGAACCCGTGCGCAGCCCCCTGTAAAGGGCCGACCTTCTCAATGTGTTTAAAATAAAAAGTGGACCCAGAGGGATTCGAACCCTCGACCTTCTCAATGCCATTGAGACGCGCTCCCAACTGCGCTATGGGCCCGGATTAATTATATTTCTTGCTGCCCTTCGCGCTCCCAATCCCCCGGAAGGGGGCTGCGTGCGCTATGGGCCCAATATTATTATTTTGACCTGGCGGCGCCTGCTAGCTCGTCCATCAGGTGCCTCCCGGCTCATGATGGACCTGGAGGGATTCGAACCCTCGACCTCTTCAGTGCGATTGAAGCGCGCTCCCAACTGCGCTACAGGCCCGACGATCAACCTATACTTCAGGGTGAAAAAATTCTACCTGAGTGGGGGGTGAATGTCAAGCTGAAGCGCTAGAGCATGCGTACACACTGTTCCATGACCTTGCCTGGTCAGGAGAGTGCGAAGCCTGCCCGTAGGGTACCATGCAAGAACTGGGTTTGGTTATTAGACTGAAAGCGCCTCACTCACCGCCAGAGCTGGCAAGCCCTGGGCTTCTAATATTTCTTTTACAATGCGGTCAGTTTGCTTAAAATCTTTGGTGGCTTGCAAAGTACGCTCATGCAGCTTTCTAGCTTCCTCACGCAAATATTGCTCATAATGCTGCACAGTTTGCCCTGCAACTATAGGGTCAGCGGGAATCTCCACAAGGTATTGCCCGGGCATAGCGGCGTAGATGGCATAGCGTGCCTGTGCTTCGCTGCCTTGAAGCTTGCCAACCTCTTTGCCCTCCGCATCGAGCAAAGTAAATTCGGTGAAAAAGGTTGTCCAAGTTTGCGGCTTGCCAGTAAGGGGCACACGCATCATCTCCACGCTGTGCGGTAAAAAAGCGCCAATTCGCTTGAGCCCGTTGGGCAGAAGCTCTTGTTGCACATTGGCTTTCACCTGTTCAGAACTGGCGTGCTGCTCTCTCTTTTGGCGGGAACGGCGCAATTTTGGCAGGGTCAGGCGCTCGTTGACCATCTCAACTAAGCCTTGGTAGATTTGCGGGAGGTAACGCTTGGGATCCAAACCTAAAGCTTCTAAAACGGCTGCATCCAAGGCTTGGCGGTCTTTTTGCTTTATTTCTTGCGCTATAGGCTTAATTGATCGCAGCTTGAGTTTATTAAATATTCCATTTATTCGCTCTTGAAGTGCTAGTGGAATCAAGGAAGCATCAAGAATAGGTAAATCTCTTAATTCAGGACCATAAAGATATAGAACCCCTTGAGCCCAAGTTTGCCTTCCTCTTAATTCTGTAAATAGAAACGTTATTGTAGAGTTTAGCAGGGCTGTATAAAGATTAGATATATTTTTATCATTGAATGAAATCTCAAAAAATGTATCGCTAATAACTAGGCCTGAATTAACCGGAAAGCCAAACCGTTCTCCAATAAATCTGTTTGAAACTACATCTCCAGGTTTTCTTGCAGGAAGATTAAACCATTCGGGACGATGTGAACTTACGGTTTTCACATTTGGAAAAAGTACACCTGTTGTTCCTACCCTACCTCTTCCTGATGTTCTTTGTGCTTCTCCCCACCGAATGTAATCTAATGCACCTTTTAAACCTAAAGCATTGATTTCTTCGATTTCATATGGACATTGAAATAATAGCCATCGAGATTCTTCGCCAGTCAAACTTAATGGTTTTACTTCTCTAAGTGAAATCAACGCTGGACGTAAACAAGCCTCTTCAATTTCTCCGATCCAACCACGGCTGTTCTTGACCCTCAGCGTACCAGGTTTGTCTCCTGGACCTAAAGGCTCTAAGTAAAAGAAGTCATTAATGCCAGTTTTTATGCCGAACCTTACATCTGCCACTTCACTTAAGGGGACAAGTTTATCGCCGGCTTCGCGGAGGATATCAAAATAGACTTGCGGTGCGCGGATATAAAGCCCCCATTTAGCATTTTCCCCTTTTGTGTTTAGCTCTTGCTCTAGCTCGGCTTGAGGCACCAAGCGAATCCGAAACGCGTCGCTCTCCACCGTTTGAACGCCTTGCAGGGGCTGCAGCTTGCCCGTCTGCAGGTCCAACTTTGATGCGTGTGCGTCTGCGCTTTCGATTTGGCTCACCAGCGCATCCACCTTTTGCCAGCGGGTATTTTCTTGCAGCATTAAATCAGCGGGTAAAAGGTCGGCTAAGGGTTGCTTCACTTTTACAAAACGTACAGCATTTGCCGCACGTTCCTGAGCGTCCTCGCAGCGCTCCAAAATGGTGAAGGCGGTATTGACGGCTGCATCCTGAAACCAAGGCTCGCACCAAGAAGCTACCACTGCAACGATTTTAAAGTGACGTAGGAAGAAGCGCTTGAGCTCCACGCCATAAGCCACATCTAACCAAGCGTTCGAAGTGACGACACCGAGCCTACCGCCTTCCTTGAGGAATGCAGCCGCATGGTAGAAAAGGTAAGCGTAGATGTCCGCCTGACCAGAAAGGCGCAGCTCCACATCCAGGTCCTGAGCGTGTTCTTTCAACCATGCTTTTGAAGCTTGGGATTTAACTTCTTTGAATTTAAATAAGTCAGGATCCTGCCACAGCCACTGGCTGGCAATGGCTTGCGTAATCTTTTTCTTATACCCTTTATTTTGGCGTTCGATCAACTCTTGACGGATATAAGGAAAATTCCCTACGATCCCTTCAAAAGTTGGCAATTGCACCTGGATCTTATTGTAGTTAGGTGAATCGGCTTTGAGTGGTGGAAAGGCTAAGGTTTCGCCTGGTCGGATATCGAAAAAATCCTTGACAACGATGCGTGGAAAGTTATCTAACTCGCGTACGTTTTGGCGGAAAAGATTAATGGTAGCTAATTCTGCGGGGAAATGAGCGATATCTACGCCCCAAATCTTCTCCAAGAGCTGACCATGCGTAGCCCGATAGGAAGAACGCCAACGTAGCCGGCTATAAAGGCGGTTCAGAAAAGTACCTGAGCCGCAAGTGGGATCAATGTAAAAGGCGTTTTCATCATGGACGACGAAGCCGGTGATGAAATCGACCAGGTCTTCGCGGGTGAAATATTGCCCCAAAGCATGGCGTTCATCTTCAGGGATCAGCCCTTCCATAATTTGACCAATTACATCTTCCTTGAGCTGGCTGAAATCGTATTGCGTAAAGCCATCTAAGAGGTTGCGGAGGATAAGGTCAGCTTCGGGCGGTAGCCCAAGCTCATCTAAAGGGGACTTTTCAAACACTGCTTGCCAGTCGACGGCTTGCGCCTTAGAAAATGCTTCCTGGAGCAAGTCGGCAACAGGTTTTTGGCTTTCTGGGAGTGGCTTTAGATGGGGCAGGTTGGGGAAGTAGCGCCGCACGGTGAAGTAAAATAAGATTCTAACTGCTAAAGAATAAGCCCAATGACGTGCTAAAAGTTCATCTAAGCCAGGTAAACCGGTTGGGTAACCCTGCTTGACTGTCCAGCGGTCCAAATCATTGCGGACTTGATGATTCTTTTTTTGTTGGAAGATGTGAGCCTGCAAAACGGGCACCAAGCTTTCAATAGCGTTCTGTAAAATGCTCGTGAAGTAAAGTTTATCCGGCACATAGGGCATGAGGCTTAGGTTACGTGCCAAGCGGCTTAGGTCCTCGAGGATATTCTTCGCCTGATTGACAACCGCAATGCGCTTGTGCACCACCGCCCAATCTTCTAATGAATTCATCAGGGGGATTGGGTAAGTTTTAAGCTCCTCGAGCTTGCCGTCTTCAACCTCATATAATGTGCCGTTTTGGAAATTCCACACAACCACATAGCGCGCACCTACCATTTCGGCTTTGCGTGGAAGGACCGAAAGATCCTCCTGAAGTCCTGGGGCTTTCAATTCCCAGAAAGCAAAAGCTTGCTTAGGAAACTGAGACCAGATGGTGATATCAGGGTAGCGGGTGCCGGCACGATTTTCAACCGTAGCAGCCGAAAATGGTGTCCCCCCTTGTTGGATGTATTGATTGAGTTCTTCTTTTAGATCTGCGGCGACTTCCCGCTCGGTGATAGAAGATGCCATTCTAATTACCTCGCCATCCTATTTTTAGGTGAAGGAACCCCTGTAAATTAAAACTGCCAGGCACCTTCTGAGATGCCTGGCGTGGTTGTTTGGGTTTACGAGCCTGTAGAGATCGATGAGGAAGTTTTGTTCTTTTCGCTCTTGGCTTTGCGCTTTTCCTTGATGGTCATCTTAGGCTTCTTGCGCTCTTCTTTTCCGGATTTGTCTTTGCTAGCCATAAGGCACCTCCTTTGATGAAACATGGGGTCGCTTCAATCGTACTGCCTCTATTATACTGTAAATTGCCGTTGTCACGCCGCTTGATGGTATGATTAAGCAGCCTGGAGATAAACTTGGACTCGGTTTCAAAGCAGAAGCGTACACGTTACTTACTTACCTTGCTCATTCTGATCACGATCCCTTGCTATGCGCTAGGTATCGTATTGCTCAGGCTCAACCGCGGGCCGTTAGAGCCGACCCCAACCCCCAGCAATACACCAACGATCACTGCCACTGCTACGGTAACGCTCACGCCTTACCTCACTCGCACCGCCACGGTAACCCCGACGATTACGCTGACGCCAACCGTAACCCAGACGCGTACGCCTACCCAGACGCCTACGCCCACGCTAAGCCCCACCTTCACCGAGATGCCGACGGAAACTTTGCCTCCATCGGAAACGCCGCCTCCAGAAGAAACGCCCTAAGAACTATAAATGAAAGGTATTCCACCTGATGACACTTGATTTGCTTTCTCATCTCAAACAGATGCTTTCCGCGCCGGGGCTTTCGGCTTACGAAGACCCGATCCGCGAAATTGTTGCCGAGGCTTGGCGCCCGCTCACGGATGAACTGAGCGTCAGCCGCCTAGGCAGCTTGCATGCGCTCAAGCGTGGGGATGGCGCTGAACCACGCCCCAAGGTTCTGCTCTCGGCGCATATGGACGCGATCGGCTTGATGGTTACGGCTATCACGGATGGCTTTTTACATGTGACCCAAGTGGGCGGGGTGGATGCCCGCATCTTACCTGGGCAGCTTGTTACCGTGCATGGGCGTAAAGATTTACCCGGAACTGTGGTGATGCCTCCAGAATTCCTGCTGCCGTCAGAGGTGGAAAAAGGTCCTGTGCCGCTGCAATACCTTCTTGTGGATATTGGTTTGCACCCTACTGAGGTGGAAGAACTGGTGCGCGTGGGGGATGTCGTTTCCTTTGCGCAGCCGCCGCTGGAACTTACGGGTGGTACTGTGGCTGGGCATACGCTCGATAATCGCGCGTCGGTTGCCGCGGTCACCTTTTGTTTGGAGGTCCTGCAACGCCGCAAACATGCCTGGGACGTTTGGGCAGTAGCCAGTGTGCAGGAGGAAATTGGCTTGACGGGTGCTTTCACCTCGCCATTTGCTATTCAGCCCGATTTTGCCATAGCGCTGGACGTCACCTTTGCTAAAGGTCCGGGCAGCACAGACTGGCGCACCGTTCCGTTGGGCAAAGGCATTGCCCTGGCTTGGGGGCCTAATATTCACCCTGCTCTCTTCAATGCTCTCACCAAAATCGCAGATGAATTGGATATCCCGTATTCTCGAGAGGCTACTCCAGGCATGACTGGCACAGACACTGCCGCAATCCAGATGGTGAAGGCTGGTATCCCTTGCGTGCTGGTCAGCACGCCGTTGCGATACATGCACACACCGGTAGAAGTGGTAGCGGTTAAGGATATTCAGCGCGCTGGCCGGCTGATTGCTGAGTTTATCAGCGCGCTGCCCGTGGATTTTATGCAAACTTTGGAGTGGAAATAACCATGAGCTCTCAAAAGCAACCTTCAATTACAACGCCCCCGGAAGTTGGCTCAGCCCAAGTGGAACTTTTAACGCGCCTATGCAATGCCATGGCAGTTTCTGGGGATGAGCAAGAGGTACGCCAAATCGTTTTAGAGGAGATTCAGCCTTACTGTGACCAGGTGGAAGTGGATGGGTTGGGTAACGTTTTAGCTACCCGTTTGGGCAGCCAGGCACAAAAAGTGCGTGTGATGATCGCGGCGCACATGGACGAAGTCGGCTTTATGCTGACCAATGATGAAGGCGAAGGCTTGTTTAGCTTCGAGACGGTGGGCGGGATAGACCCGCGGCAGTTGGTGGGCAAAGCGGTCATCGTGGGGCGCGAGCACACCCCGGCAGTAATTGGCGCGAAGCCGATCCACCTGACTACACCCGAGGAGCGGAAAAGGGTGCCCAAAGTTGAAGAGCTGCGCATAGACTTTGGACTGGAGGGCAGCAGCAAAGCTAAGGTTGGTGACAGAGCCACCTTTGCCACCCAGTTAGAAGTGCTCGGACCAAGCATTCGCGCCAAGGCGCTGGATAACCGCTTGGGGGTGATAAACCTGATTGAGTTGCTGCGGCACGCGCCAGATAACATCGACTTGCTGGCTGCTTTCACGGTGCAGGAAGAGGTCGGCTTGCGCGGTGCACGCGTGGCAGCCTATCGCTTTGACCCGCAAATTGGAATGGCAATTGATGCCACACCAGCGCATGACCTGCCAGCTTACGATGCCGACGTGGAGAACACCCGCTATAACACTAAACTGGATCACGGTCCGGCGATTTACCTTATGGATGGCGCTACCATTTCAGACCGGCGGCTGGCTGAGTGGCTCATTCAAACTGCTGAGGCGGAAAACATCCCTTGGCAGATCCGCCAGCCCAACCCAGGCGGGACGGATGCCGGTGCGATTCACCGCACAAGGGCGGGCGTCCCGAGCATCTCCGTATCGGTTCCGGTGCGCTATGCCCATTCTGCGGCTAGCCTCATCCGGCAGGAGGATTGGGCTCATACGCTTAAGTTGGTCTATCACGCCCTCACACGGCTTACCCCCGAAATTTTGAGTTAGCAGGAGCATACAGATGAGCATTGAAGAAAAGAAAATTGTGCAAGATGACGCCTTGTTGGCATTGATTAAAAAGATGGTAGAGACACCTGGGCCTTCAGGTCAGGAACAGCTGATCCGCGCTGCAATTTTGGAAGAAATCCAAGGCAGCGCTGATGAGATCCGCACGGACGCTATGGGCAACCTGATTGCGCGCAAGGGCAGCAAGCAGCCTAACGGTTTGCGCATCATGATTTCGGCGCACATGGATGAAATCGGGCTGATGGTGACGCATGTGGATGAAGACGGCTTTGCGCGCTTTATTTCTATTGGAGGCGTGTCTCCGCTCACTTGCATTGGCGGAAGGGTGATCTTCATGAACGGACAGCGCGGGGTGATTGGTTGCGAACGCCTCGAGCCGAACCAACTTCCCACGATAGAGAAGCTTTTCATCGATGTAGGCGCAACTTCGCGAGATGATTGCCCCGTAAAAGTTGGCGATGTGTGCGGATTTGAGCGTCCCTTTTTGAATTTAGGCAAGCACTTGGTAGCCAAATCAATGGACAACCGCATCTCCACTGTCGTAGCTATTCAAGCGCTGAAGGCGCTTAAGGATAGCCCGCATGAGGTTTATTTTGTTTTCAGCGTGCAGGAAGAAGTCGGCTTGCGCGGATCTGCTACGGCGGCTTATGGCCTTGACCCGGACTTAGGGCTAGCGGTAGACGTTACGCGCACTGGGGATACGCCGCGCACTTCCAAGATGGAAGTGGCGCTGGATAAAGGTCCAGCGGTTAAAGTGCGCGATTCCTCTTTTATTGCCGACCCGCGCGTGGTGGATTGGATGGCAGCGACGGCAAAGGCTGCCGAGATCCCTTACCAAATGGAGGTATTGGAAGCTGGCGGCACGGATGGCAGATCGATCCAATTGGCACGCGCTGGCGTACCAGCTGGCTGCCTCTCGATTCCTTGCCGATATATTCATACCCCCTCAGAAATGGTTTCGCGGGCAGATGTAGAGAATGCGATCCGCTTGCTCGTAGAACTGCTGAGCCACGATGTGAAGTTAGGTTGAGGTAAGGGAGCTTTTGCGTTTGGTGGTATAAACTGGTTGGTATGAAAACACGGAAATGCCCTAAATCCCGCCTTTGGCTGAGCCTAACCGTTATCGTATTGATAGTCGGTAGTCTAAGCGGCTGCACTGTGCTTGAGCAGATTCGACTGCCATGGATTCAGCCTTCAGTAGAGCCAACCCTACCAAGCTTGCCCTTGGGAAGCCAGACGCCGCAGCCAACTCTGGGTGAAGGGTTCCCTACCGCAACGCCTGAACCCGTCCCCACCGAATTGACAGTGTGGCTGCCTGCAGAAATGAACCCTGAGGAGGAGACGCAAGCAGCGTTATTGCTGCGCTCGCGCTTGGATGCATTTGCACAATCACAAGGGATTGAGATTAATGTGCGCCTTAAGGCGATGAGCGGCGCCAGCGGCATGTTGGATTCCCTTACAGCTGCCAGCGTGGCGGCGCCTGAAGCCTTGCCGGATCTGCTGGTGCTCAACCGGCGAGACCTGGAAACAGCGGCTTTGAAAGCGCTCATCACCCCTTTGGATGAACTCACCACCATTGTGGACGGTCCCGATTGGTACGCCTTTGCGCATGAGATGAGCTTAATTCAGGGTGTGGTCTATGGTATACCATTCGTAGGAGACCCTTTAGCCTTTGTATATAACCGCAATCAAGCTGTTCAGCCGCTGCCAGATTGGGCGGGAATTTCTACCGATGGGGTGAGCTTTGCCTTTCCCGCAGAAGATCCGCAGGCAGCTTTTCCGTTGACGCTCTACTTGGCAATGGGGGGTTCGGTTGTGGATAGCCAGCGCCGGCCGATGTTGGACGAAAAGCCGCTTACGGATATGTTGACCCTTTTACAGCAAGCCAATAAACTGGGACGTATCCATCCAGAGGTGTACCAACTGCAAAACAGCCTGCAAACCTGGGAATTATTCGCAAAAGGGGAAGTGGACAGTGTGGTTGTTCTGTCGCGTGTGCTGCTGAGCAATCTTGGACAAGTTAAAGAAGAGGCTGCTCTAGCGCCTATGCTAAACGAGGTTTCTCTTACAACCGGAAGCGGCTGGGTTTGGGCGGTAGCAGCGCGCTCGCCTGCGCAGCAAAGGTTCGCTGTGGCGTTGGCAGAAAACTTGGTTGAACCTGGCTTTTTGGCAGGTTGGAGCGAAGCTTTTGGGCAGCTGCCCATGCGCCCTTCGGCTCTCTCCAGTTGGAAAGATGAGCAATTGCGCACAGAATTGGATAACTTGGCTGCGGTGACGAAGCTCACCCCAGGAACCGAAGTGCTCAATAGTGTTGCCCCAGCGCTGCATGATGCGGTTATTGCCGTACTGCGCGATGATATTGACCCCCAAGAAGCTGCCCAAAAAGCTGTGGAGAGCCTCCAATGAGCGCATCTAATACCCCCCAACCCTCTAAGTCGCTATCCAACCTGAATGGACACCTTACTGCGATAATTATTTTGATTTGTGTGGTTATTGCTCTGGTTTTTGCTGTGGTGCTGGAACCGGACTTGGCTGCAACAGATCAGACAACCCAAATTGCGACAACAGCAACACCGTCTCCATTAGGCACCCCAATGCCAACAGAAGTTGGAGCTGTCGCGCCACCTTCGGTCAATATCGATAAAGTCATAATCATGGGCGGCTTTTTAGTACTCATTGTCTTATTGGCAGTTTTGCGTGAAATCCTTTGGTATAAACAGAAATCCTGAAATTTCAGCTCGCTTACTTCTCGTCTAAATAACATAATCGCCATCCCAATCCATCTCCCAAGTGCCGTCAGCTCCCTGCTGCATTACAGCCTTTTCTTCGGGGTGCACATCTAACTTTGCTTCTAACGTGCTCATGCGAACGTTGATGCTCTGCAGGTAGCGGCTGATTGCATCCGGCAGGTCTGCATGGTGCAGGTCTGGGATGTCCTCATGGACTTCATGCGCACGCCTGATGATTTGCCCCGGTACACCCACGACCACCGATTGGGCTGGTACGGACTTGACCACCACAGCGTTAGCCCCAATGCGGCTGCAACTACCGATGGTGATGTTGCCTAAAATTTTGGCGCCCGCCCCGATTACCACTCCTTCTTCAACCGTTGGATGGCGCTTGACTTTCTCTAAACTCACGCCGCCTAATGTCACCCCATGGTAAAGCGTTACATCATCAGCAATCTCGGCGGTCTCGCCAATTACCACACCCATGCCATGGTCGATGAACAGCCGTCTGCCAATAGTAGCACCAGGGTGAATTTCAATGCCAGTGAAAAAACGCGCTATTTGTGCATTGGCGCGTGCCAGCCAGAAAAGCCGATGCTGCCAGAGCCAGTGAGAAATACGATGTGCCCAAAGGGCGTGCACGCCGGCATAGACCGTTAACACCTCAAAAGCCGAGCGGGCAGCTGGGTCACGCTCCAAAGCCGTGCGAATATCTTCCGCCATCAACTGGAAGAAATTCAAGCGCTCCACCTTGGGTTGGGCTTGCTTAACTTGGGTTGGCAGCTTTACTGAATTAGTGTTTTCCATTGAATTGCTCCCGCAAATTAGCAAAAAGATCGGTGCTAAGGTAGCGTTCCGCAAAGCTGGGGATGATCACCACGATGCGCTTGCCATGGTTTTCTGGGCGGGCGGCTACCTGTAAGGCTGCCCAGGTGGCAGCGCCAGAAGAGATACCCACAGGGATGCCTTCTGCTGTGGACATTTTTCGCGCGGTATCAAAGGCGTCTTCGGCTTCGACGGTGATGATTTCATCCAGAAGGCTGGTATCTAAGATCGAGGGGATAAAGCCCGCGCCAATACCTTGCAAGGGGTGGGGACCCTTCTTACCGCCAGAAAGCACTGGCGAAGCCGCTGGCTCCACCGCAATGATGCGCACGTTTGGATGATATTCACGCAGGCGGCTGCCAGCGCCGGTGATCGTCCCGCCGGTGCCCACACCTGCAATGAGGATGTCGACTCTGCCATCTGTATCGCGCCAGATCTCTTCGGCTGTGGTACGCCGGTGAATCTCGGGGTTGGCAGGGTTATTGAATTGATCAGCTAACCAATAGCGGCTGTCGGAAGCGTGTAAGTTTTCTGCTTTTTCAACAGCAGCAGCCATACCGCCACTGGCAGGGGTGAGGAGAACCTCAGCGCCTAAAGCGCGCATCAAAAGCTTGCGCTCTAAACTCACTGATTCTGGCATGACGATGGTGCAAGCATAGCCGCGTGCTGAAGCGGTAAAGGCTAAGCCAATGCCGGTGTTCCCACTGGTAGCCTCCAAGATGATGGAATCGGGATGCAGGAGACCATCCTGCTCTGCTTGGTCTACCATAGCAACCGCAATGCGGTCTTTGACGCTGTGCGTGGGGTTGAAAAACTCCAACTTGGCAAAGATTTCTGCCCCATCTTGCGGGACCAGCCGGCGCAGGCGGACTAAAGGGGTATTCCCTGTAAGCTGGGTCAGGTTATCGTAGATTTTCATTATAAACTCCTCTAAAAATTGCAATAATTCTGCTTATTAATATAAAACAACCAGTCAGTGGGGATGATTTTCATCCACAGCAGGGGCTTTGCGGGGGAGCGCCGCCTGCTCTTGACTGGTTGAATGTTTTAACGGGAAGAGACGAGGCGGTTAACTACCCCGCCCTAAACACATGCACGCAGTTTGCGTGCGAAGAAAGCTTGTTGCTTCCCTTTCAAAAATCATAACCAGATTATAGCGCTACCGAAAAACGTGTCAACCCTCTCGTTGTGCAAGGTTCGTCATTTGAACTTCAGGTCTCAATAAATGAAGGAGATCGGCGGTCAAAACCATTCGCACGGCACCCTATGGGCAGGTTACGCATTCTGGAGACCAGCGAGAACAGATAATTCTTAGTTCTTTCATGGTCTCCTGACCATGAAAGGCAGTTGACCTTTAGGTCTCAGGTTGCTTACTGGTTCTGGTGGACGGCGAAACTTGAAAAGGGTGGAGACCTGCGGTCAAAACCACTCGCTCGGTGCCCTACGGGCAGGCTACGCACTCAGAGACCAGCGAGAACAAAAATGATGAGACCGGCGAGAGCGAGGGTAAAGCTGTCAGACATTTTTGCTGCAGGTATAATATTGGCTGGATTTCGAATAGAAATGATTGGACTTGCTATGAACACTCGCCCTTCTCGCCTTGTGGAACTCCTTCAACAACAGCAAATTGATGCTTTGGTGCTCAACCCAGGGCCAACCTTTACTTACCTCACAGGTATGCAAATGCATCTGATGGAACGCCCGACGGTGCTTTTTATTTCCCGCTCTGGGCGGGTTGGGCTGGTTTTGCCTTACCTCGAAAAAGAAAAACTGGCGGGGTTAGACCTTGAGCTGCAAGCTTTCACCTATGAGGATGACCCTGCTACTTGGCCTGAGGCTTTCCGCCAGGCCGTAGATGCATTGGGCTTGGCGCAAGCCAAAATGGCAGCTGAACCGAGCCGCTTACGCCTGCTGGAGCTGCAGTTCATCCAATCAGCCGCGCCTCAAGCCGAGATTATCGACGGTAGCCCCCTCATAGAAGGTTTGCGCTTGAAGAAGGACTCGCAGGAGTTGGCTAAAATGCAAGAGGCGGCACTGATCGCCCAAAATGCGTTGGTCGAGACCCTCAAGCGCATCCATCCTGGCATGAGCGAGAAACAAATCGCTGCAGAGTTAGTCATTGCCCTCTATCGTGCAGGCTCGGATATTGAACTACCGTTTGAGCCTATTGTCAGCAGCGGGCCCAACACCGCTAACCCACATGCTGCGCCTTCTGAGCGCGTCCTCCAGGAAGGCGATCTGCTGCTCTTCGACTGGGGAGCAGGAAAAGGCGGCTACTTTTCCGATATCACCCGCACTTTTTCGGTAGGCGAGGTGGAGCCGGAGTTACTGCGCATTGTGGAGGTCGTGCTGGCGGCTAATGCTAAAGGGCGTGAGATCGCAGGTCCAGGAATGCCTGCTGGCGGGGTGGACCGGGCTGTGCGCGCGGTGATCGAAGCTGCGGGCTATGGACCCTACTTTACCCATCGCACTGGACATGGCTTGGGTATGGAAGCACATGAAGCCCCTTATATTTTTGGAACTAACACACAGCTGCTTGCGCCGGGGATGGTTTTTACCATCGAGCCTGGGATCTACCTGCCAGGGCGGGGAGGGGTACGCATCGAAGATGACGTGGTAATTACTGAGGACGGTGTGTACAACCTGACAGATTTGCCGCGTGCGGTGGTGCCCTACGACACTCCGTTTGATTAATCTATGGAGAAAAAAATGAAATTGGAAATTGTCCGCATGGTCTTAGGACCCTTGCAAAACAATGTTTATTTACTGGCTGATCAAGAAACTGCGGAAGCTGTCATCATTGACCCTTCCTTTGAGCCAAAGCGCCAGCAAGATGAAATTCAGCGCCGTGGGTTGAAGCTCACCCAAATTTGGCTGACGCATGGGCACTTTGATCACTATATGGGTACAGCTGCGTTACATAAAGCCTTCGAGCCCGCGCCACTGATCGGAATGCATCCCCAAGCGTTTGCCTGGGCGAACGAACAGAAAAATGCTATCAGCTTTGGCATGCCGATTGACCCTGTGCCTCAGGTGGATATCCCCTTCGCCCAAGGGCAGCGCTTAGCCGTTCGCGCCTCTGGAGAACCAGAAGTAATCGAAGTGCGGGAAGTGCCCGGGCACAACCCTGGCTCTGTATTATTCTATTGTGAGGCTTTGAAGGTGGCATTTACGGGAGATGCGATCTTTCGGGAGAGCATTGGGCGCACCGACTTCCCGGGCGGCGATTTCTCCTTGCTGCTCAAAAGCATCCGCGAGCAAGTGTTTACGTTACCTAATGAAACCACACTGCTCCCTGGTCATGGACCAGAGAGCAGTGTGGCTCACGAAAAACGGTACAATCCTTACTTGGCGTAAGAAACTGCGCGTGTCTCGCGGATGACGGTCACTTGAATTTGACCGGGGTATTGCATCGTGTTTTCAATCTCATTTGCGATGTCTTTTGCGATCTCGTAAGCTGCTAAGTCATCAACTTCTTGTGGACGTACAATAATACGTACTTCGCGCCCGGCTTGGATGGCAAAGCTCTGTTCCACGCCTTCGTGGGAATTGGCAATCGATTCGAGGGCTTTGAGGCGCTTGATGTATTGTTCCAAGTCCTCACGTCTGGCGCCAGGGCGTGCGCCTGAGATCGCATCGGCAGCTTCCACAATCACTGCCTCTACAGAGGTTTGCTCCACTTCGTGGTGGTGCGAAGCAATAATGTTGACCACTTTCGGATTGACGCCATGCCGGCGGGCAAATTCTGCGCCGATGAGTGCATGCGTGCCTTCGGTGTTGTGATCCATGGCTTTGCCTAAGTCATGCAGTAAGCCGCCTGCTTTCGCCACTTCCACATCTGCGCCCAATTCTGAGGCTAAGACGCTGGCAATTTTGGATGTCTCCACGGCATGGGCTAATTGATTTTGTCCGTATGAGGTGCGGTACTTGAGGCGTCCTAACTTCTTAATAATTTCTGGGTGTAAACCACTCACCCCAGCTTCAAAGACAGCCTCGTTACCTGCTTTGACGATGTCATCGTCCATCTTTTGCCGTTCTTCCTCGAGGATCTTTTCGATGTAAGCGGGATGAATGCGGCCATCTGTTACTAGGCGGGTGAGCGTACGGCGGGCAATCTCGCGCCTGACGGAATCGAAGCAGGAAACAGTTACTGCTTCGGGTGTATCGTCAACGATCACATCCACACCAGTGACTTGCTCAAAAGCGCGGATGTTACGCCCGTTCCGCCCGACGATGCGCCCTTTCATTTCTTCATTGGGCAGAGTGACGACTGAGGTTGTGACCTCCGCCACGCTTTCAGAAGCCACCCGTTGGATGGCGTCAGCAATCAGCTCACGCGCTTTTTCAGCGCCGGTTTCGCGGGCTTCAGCTTCGTATTGATGAATGATGCGTGCCATCTCGGTGCGGGATTGCTCTGCCACTTCATTCATTAGCACTTCCCGGGCTTCTTCAACGCTCATTGCAGCTACACGCTGCAATTCTTCCATTCGCTGCGCATAAAGCGCTTCAATCTCGTTAGCGCGCCGATCA
>Ga0255347_1004875_pt1 | contig 15767 bp, 15 predicted proteins | sample wastewater_treat_2_FD_192479 | JGI IMG/M metagenome (GOLD analysis project Ga0255347, IMG submission 192479) | Wastewater microbial communities from Lulu Island WWTP, Vancouver, Canada - plant24 | ecosystem: Engineered > WWTP > Wastewater > Unclassified | place: Canada: Vancouver, British...
GAGAAACTGCGGGATGGACTCCGGGCACAGCAATGAGGCAAGATGGCCCAACAACACGCTACTCACCTACACCTTGCCGCGGACGGTCAAGGTGAGGGAGAGCCTGGGCGTTGGGCAGAAATCAATTGAAGTCCGGATACTGCTCTGACTTGGACGAGTATGGCAGCAGATCGCGATCAAAATAGACTAATGCCATATCGTTAAAGACCTTCGTCTTGATTACCGCCGTCTTTCCTGAATCGCCGTCAGTATTACTCAAGTCAAAGTCTGCTTCTGCAATTGTTCCAACCTTAATTTCCCATATGAAGACTCGGTTCCCGCGTGTTTCCTTGCCTTTCGCGTACACGCCATCGTCATTACAGAGGACATACCGGAATGTGATGTAGTTACCTGCTTTCGGTAAATGTCCCTTTGGTTTGTTCTTCTCAAGAGCCACCTTGATTTCCAAGTCGCCATGTTTTCCGTCCTGTGGTATCAGGTCAGGGAATGCGTGTGGTCTGTTCCTGGCATAGAGCCCATTGGAAGCACTCGCCAGCCCTTCACCAAGAAGGTTTCCTATCATAGATGAAAGGTTTGCAAGTTCGACCAATCGAGAGATGGGCTCTGCCCCGTGAACAGCCAGTTGTTCATCGATTGTGTCTAATGTCTGGTAGCAGTCAAGAACCGCCGCCCTGACGGCGTCGACCGATAAACCTATTACATCACGCAATTGTTTTGCGTTCCTGAAATTGGCGATAGGTACATCGCGTTTTGTTAAGAATGTTTCACAAACCACCTTGCCACCGGCTTGTGATTCAGCCCTTCGGAGAAGATCGGATAGAGGAATGTCAAGTGCGGCAGCCATATTCAATGCGGCCTCAACGGTAGGACCTCGCTCACCTCTATCATAAAGACCAAGTGTTGTGCGATGAAGGCCGGCAGTTGCCGCAAAATCCTCATAGTTGAGCCCTCGAGCTTCACGTTCCTGCCGGATTACTGAAACAAGCTCTTTCAAAATGTCATCTGGTTTTTTCATTTGAGAGACTATAGTCACTATTGACAGATGGAAGCAAGGTGACTATAGTTTTATTCGCAGACTCCAACGAGCACCGGGCAACAGCATAGAGAAACCGACGAAATAACTCGAAATCCCCGCCCAAATTGCGTGGATGAATGGGAGAGACGTGAGCCGCAGCACATTCAGGAAATAGGCCATATCAACATCGTGTTCACGGTTAATGCCCAACTGATAAGCCACCCCTTCCCATATACCGAAACCCAATCCGGAAATGATCCCGTACAAAACAACCGTTCTAGGCTGAAGCACCCGCCCCGGATGACGCGCAAGGAAATATACCGGTAAAACTTTGCAGATCTCCTCAATAATGGCGACGGCAAGAAACATTCCGGCCCAGCGCATAAGCACATTGCCGGAGGTCGTCCAATCGTAAAGCGTTGCCAGCGGCGGCACATACCTTGCTATTGATATAAGAACCGAGGCCAGTAAAGGCGTTTGAATAAAAACACGTATCGCATCACGAGCGACAGACTGCGACGTCTTGAACACCGAAAAAAAGAACATACCCCACAAGACCGAGAAATATGCGGCTAACCCCGCATAACTCACAAGCGTCGAATTAACGATAATCAGCACTAAAGGCGTACAGCCGACGGCCATGAGAGACAAGGTGCGTTTGTCCTTGAATACTTGTAGAGAAAACAAATACCGTACCGGTATTAACAACGCATGATTGTCACGAACAAGCCATGCCAACTGTCGCCATACTGGTACAATCTTTGGCTTGGCGTTATTCTCTACAAGCAGTTTCAACAGCGGTTTTGCTTGTGAAACCGTCATGCCAGATACTAATGCCAGATCGTGTTCAAAAAGAAGACCGCGCTCAAGAAAGACGAGAGCATCCGATATAGTGTAAGGGCCGAAGGCAACACCATCTCTTATGATCTGAATCTTGTCTGATGCCTTTATAACTGTTGTTTTAGGCAATGCCTTCTCAAGGTTAATAAACGCCTCTTCAACAATTTGCCAGACTGAGGCCGCAAGCGTTTTGCTTCGTAATTGACGCTCCGATGGAAAGCACCGTTCTTGAATTGCTAAAAACAAACCAAACATAAGAAACGTGAGGCCCGCAGCCACAAGGGAACAGAGAAAAAGTACAAGGACGTAGCGTTCATCCATTTTGGGGCTCAACTGCTCGATCCAGATTGAGTCCATGAAATGACTACTCACGGTCCAGAACAGTAGACAACCAAACAGTAACCATACAATAGAGACTAAGAAACAACCATAAGATAGCGGCTTGATCGCAGGTGAGACAGAGAAGACGACACGGGCGACACGCTCTCCCTTCGAAAAGCCCACGGCACCCGCTGGGCTTTCGAAGTAGAAATCTACATCAAAACCACAATGCGTTGACTCGCGATACTCCCCCTTGCATATGTGCCGCTCAACCCATGAGCCGAATATTGGCGCGTTCTTATCATTTTCTACAGATTCGGGCGACATCTGAAAAGAGTGATAGACGCTCTTAATGCCTATTTCAGCACGACGTACCGCATCATGAAAAATGGGCAGGAATGCTGCAATCGGCAATTCATGAAGCCCGTTATCCTTGCCTTCCCACAACTGCTTCCTGAATGTAGATGGAGGATTCATCTATCACCAATGTTTCATGTTAACAGCCCCTTATCCTGCTGACTGATTCACGTTGAACGATCCCCCCGCAGACATGTAACCCGTCTTCCCACACACAGGGCATTGCATTTTGATGGCCACCATTCCGCCGACACGAACAGGATTTGTTATATCAAGACAGGTAATTGTGCCGCACTCGCAATGCCCATGCCCTTGGCTTCCACAGTGCGGGCAAGGGACAAGTCCCTGCAGTTCGTCCGATGAAACCGTCTCTATGGCGCCTACCTCCTCTTTTGAAAATGGCTTGTCCAGTTTGTGGCCTGCTACGCAGACATACTTCCCCGTCGAAGCATTCAACCTGTGTCGCAGCAGATAGGGCTTTTTCACCTTTTGGCAAACGCCGGGAATAAAAACCTGACTCTTTTTAGAAGACCGCGGACAGTCCTGACCTTCAACTTTCCTAACCGCACCCCCTGCGTCCTTTTCCAGATTGATCGCGCCGCCCTGCTTCCCCTGCTCTCCGATGGCTCCGCTCGCTGATGATATGCTGGAAGAAATGCAAACGAAAAGCTTAGCGAATGCGTCAGCATCCATCTGCTCCATGGAATACGTGTTTTCTGTCAGTTCTTTGAGAATTGAAAAATCAACGTCGTCTCCACAACCGATGGCATAGACAATGACTGATTTATGATTCTGTTTAAACCGATTGAACGCAGATCGCCAATCGTCGGTTGGCTGTCCATCCGTCAGTACAAACACGAGCGGCTTAAAATCACCCTTCTGTTCGGGTGTGCTTTTGACGATTTCCGTTGAAATGGAGTTGTCTAGTATACTGATCGCCCCCCCAAGCGAGGTCCCCGGTTTGATATCCAACTCTGGCTGCTGAAATGCATACACTTCTGTCAGCGGTGTCGCTTTCTGCGCCTTTCCTCCGAATGTGATGACGCCGAGCGCACCCATTTCCAGTGCATACGGGTTCTTTCTCAAAGCGCCCAACATGGCGACCAACCCAGCCCGCACTGATTCAATGGCCGGCCCGACCATAGACTCGGACGTATCAATCAACAGATAAACAGGTAATCTTCTCATGTTTTCCCCTCATTGGTGATTTGCATGATTCCATCTGGCAACGCCGACATTTGCATCATTAAACGCAATACTACCAGCCCAACCTTTTTTTTCGAATACATGATAACAAAGCATAAAAATCGTGTCTAAAAGCATCAGCGTTAGGCCTCCAACAGGCAGCGACTTTGGGGGCATTACGCCCGATCCAAAGAGAATAGTTATAAAGTTGTTATCCATACCATCCAAGAATGATTCAGCATTGCACCAATTGGACCTGTATCAACCGTCCACCATCCTCCTCGGAAAGTAAGATTTGCCTCCCGTCCGTAAGTTGAACGGCAGCCCCAGGTACGACCAACTTTTTGTTGTCTGTGATATCCTTCATGTTCGCAAGAGTCTGGTTCACAAGGAACCAATGTCCATTATGAAACTGGAAATAGGCAACGGGCTGCTTTTGGTCTGGCGTTAATTTCTCATTCGGGAACACCTTGCGATTCACATGCCAAGAATACAAACGAACACCGTTATAAACCATCACACGATGGTTGTCTGGCTTGAAGGTAGAACCTTGCTTGTAGTACAGGTTGAGGATGGGCAAAACCCCTTTAAAGGGAGTCTTACAGAATGGACACACAGGACGTTTTGAGTTATCAAAGGGAAACCATTTCTGCGTACAGGAGGGGTTTGCACACTGTTGAAGCAGATCGGACGTCTTGACCAGTTCAGTTTCCCAGTCATCAGCAGTCGGCCGCTGAATCGGGCTATGCAACCCATTCTCAAACGCTTTTTTAACAAGCTTTTCCAAATAAGGTCCGAGGATCGTGTAAGGCAATTCGTCAAGATCCATCCAAGGCAATAAAAACTGCAAGCGCGAAGGCGTATTATCTCGTTTCACCCAACCCTTGTCGTACCGGTTGCTGGAATCGGAGGCGTGCTCAATGAACAAAGCCTTTTCCCCCATCGCCAACTCTTCATCGCGATTCTCATCGTCACAATCGTGAACTTTTTTTCCTCGGAGCGGATGCCTGTTTAGAAGATACATGTAGATGAGGACCGCCAATGCATGTTGATCCGTTTGCCGCGAGGGCAGTTTTCGATTAGGGTCGCGAACATCAAGCTTAAGTGTCTTCATCACCTCCGGTGCAATAAAATCAGGCGTACCCACGACATCAGGCGCAAATTTACCAGGAACGACGAGACCATCGATGTCGATAATACTGGCTTTCGCTGTAATAGGGTCTACAAGGACATTCTTATAGGACAAATCAGAATGCGCCAGACCTGCGGCATGCATCCTCCTGACGCCACGAGAGATGTTAATACAGATCCGGAGATAACTAAACCAATCACCACGCTCGTTTGCAGACAATTGGCCGAACTTTAAAAACGGCGATGCAAACCATTTCCCCTGCTTTTCTTTCCCTCTTATTGAAAGTGAATCACTATTGAGCGAACCGTGTTGAAAGAAAAAATGTTTGGCATAAGTGGGAACAACAATCCCCACTTTGCCGTCCCACTCAACAATCTTTTCTGGCCAGCAGTACAAATCCTTCCAATAATCTCCGCCCGTTTGTGAAAAAATACTTTGCCGGTATTTATTAACTATATTTTCTAAACGATCACGGGCATTGGCGTCTTGCTTGGTACGAAAAAATGCGGCGACATAACTTTTATCGGGAGCAAAATACACATCCTTCATCCCACCCGCACCGATGATTCTATCTTCAAACTCGACTGGTGTGCCATCCTTAGCCGATAATTTAACAATACTCATTTCCGGCACCTCCTGCTCAATACAAGATCATCATAGTACGGTCATCATGATTGCCGGGCGACCAGAAATCCATCCATTTGAGAAGAGCGTCCGCCACAGTTATATCCCGATCCTCAAACGAGATTTCTCCGGCGAGTTCCGTCCACAATTCAGCCCATTTCCCCGGATTGAACAAATTGTTGTCTGTTTCAAATTTTGGATCTGACACACCGTCGGTCATCAAAACAATGCCATCGAAAGAGGGGACCACATCAAATCTCAGACGTCGTTCGATAAGCTTGTTCGCATCCTGAGGCCAGACTTCTGTGCTGTCCTCGGTCAAAAACCGTGTCTGACCGCCATATTCGCCACCATCTGGCGTGCCCTGAACAATCACCTGCCCTGCCTTTGCATCATAAATACCCATGACGCCATCCCCGACCCAGAAGGTCGAAATAAACCAGCCTCCGCATTCGAGTCTCTTGGCCACCGTCATAATCAATGTGGTCGCGTAATCACGCGCAGAAAATTTTTCGGCTCGCTTGTAATCTGCGCGATAGCGCGCCTCATGATTGAGCGCCTCTTTTTTTATTTTTGTCTTCGCTTCCCATGCAGCTTGAACAAGAACCTTGTATAAAGCAGCCTTAATACTCATCTCCGCTTGACCATTCTTTTCGGTCATCCACTTTGTTACCGCCGGTTGCATCGCCTTCCAGAAGTCTGCCGTACAAGAGGCTCTCACATGTTCCAGTGCGGTTCTTGTAGCGATCCTAGACCCTTCGCGCGAGAATTTTGCGCTCCCCGCGCCATCAGCGACAATCAATATTGCACATTCAGATTCAGCGATATACTCGGCGATAAAATCATCGTCGCGCGGCTTACCCTCCTGTGCGTGTGACCGACCTCGCTGACTGGCCGCAACAATGGACAAAGAATCACGGCACGATAAAAAAACTTTATCGCTGTCAGGTTTGGAATAAACGCAGTTCTGATCAGATGGTATGTTTTTCCACAGAGTCTTCGGGTCCGCGTTGACTGTCAGTTTAAACGGGAAAATATGACGTTCGTGACGAACCACATCAACACATAGTTCAATGTCGAAATCTCCCGCCTGCCCCGGACGGCAAGATATTTCATATTTTTCGGCATTCCATTGAAGTTTTAATTCATCCGTTTCCTGACTGAGACCAATATCGACAATCTCATGCGGCGCAAACATCGCCAATACGTCGGCCAATGACGCTTGATAGTCAATGCCTGTGATTCTGCAGTTGGGCAGTACTTTAAGTTTATGCGGAATAACTTTTTGAGGAACGGGTGACACTTCTAAATGGCTCGGCATGGGCGGTTGCGGTTGATCTACAACCTCATTTACATCTACTTCAGCATTTTTATGATGTTTATTCTCACCATCCCGTGTTTCTGATTGCGCACCAACTTCTACGGCACTGTTTTCGGGAGGTGTTATCGACAAATCGCCGCCGACGGAATCCCTCTCGTTTTTTTGTTCTTCAGTATTTTCGACGTTCATCTGATTACTCCTCACCTATCCGTTGAATTCGAAAAACCGGAAGCATCACACGATGCTGATGGCTTCCGGCGGCGGCGGCAACACCAGTTGCGAAGACACGCCGACACTTTGCGCCCCGCTGCTGATCGATGCGGAAACCCATTGAAAGAATTGACTGAATGTTGCGCTGTCACACGTATCCAGCGAAACCACGCTGGTCGCAAGCTCTCGCAACGCATCAATTTTGGCTTTCATTCCGGCTGCACAGGCCGTGATGGCGGCAAACTTCCGTTTTTTGCACTCGGGCACCATTTCGTTGTATTTCTGAATGTCACTTGGAGCCCCGTCCGTCATGATAAAGAGGAGAGGCTTCCAGTCCCTCTTTATGTCGGTCGATTGAGTTCGCACCTCAGTATCAACACGCTGGCACACTAATTCCAATGCCGCGCCTGTCATGGTGGGACCACAGTCCGGCGTCTCGATCAAGGGAAGTTGTAGCTCCGCAACGGGTGTAAGCGGAAGCACCAAGCGAGCCTCACGATCAAAGGTGATAATACTCAAGTAGGCAGTCTCCAAAGCTTGTGGATCTCTTCTTAAGGACGACACAAGCATTTGCAGTCCAGTGTTCACAGCCTCAATCGGTTCACCTTTCATCGAACCTGAGGTGTCGACGAGCAAATAAACGGGTAATCGGCGCATACAATCTTTCTAAACGCGGCACGCCACCACCAGCCACCAACCGGAGAGGCATGCCGCCGTGTTGATTCCTATTAAACAATGGTGATCTCTGGAGGTGGAGGCGGCAGTTGATCCATCCCCGTCACTTCTTTTTTCCCTTCGTTCACACTCTTGCTGCTTGTGGAAATCGACGCCGACACCCATTTGAAGAAGGCCGCAAGCGATTTAGAGTCAGCTGTGTCCAATTGAACCACGCATTCGGGGCTAATTTGTTTCAACACGCTTGTATCAGCGCCCTGGCCGGCAGCGCAGCACACCACCATACCCCACCTTGCCGCTTGAAAGTCAGCCAACCCTTTCTGCCAATCGTCTGTCGGGCCGCCATCCGTCATGATAAACACCAGTGGTCTCCAGTCACCTTTTTTTTCTGGTGTCGATTTTGCAACTTCGTTTTTAGCACAGTCACAAACCGTTTTAAGTGCAGCACCAAGTTCCGTGCAACCGCCAGCGGTGAGAGACGGCATCTGGAAACTCGCAAGATCCGTTAGCGGCACAACCTGTTGCGACTGACTACTGAACGTGATCACACTCAGGAATGCAGATTCCAACGCCTGCGGATCCTGACGCAGTGCTGATACCAACATTTGCATCCCATTCTCTACAGCTTGGATCGGCTCTCCGCTCATTGAGCCCGACGTGTCTAAAACCAAGTAGACCGGTAACCTTCTCATCTCTCGTGATCTCCTTTCTCAAGCATACTTGTTCACGAAGTATTGCAACCCACCCTTGTAGCCGATACCCATCGCCTCGAACTTCCACTGATTGCCGTCCCGATAGAGCCGTCCGAATTCAATTGCGGTCTCCACAGAAAAATCCTCATTCAATTCATACTTGGCAATTTCTCCGTTGGTGAGCGCATCGTAAATTCGAATAAACGAATTACGAACTTGTCCAAAATTCTGTTTCCGTTTGTCCGATTCATGGATCGTAACAGTGAAAACAATTTCCTGCACTCGGTGATCAACCTTATTCAAGTCAACCGAAAGTGTTTCGTCATCCCCATCACTGCTCCCGCCGGTCGTGTCGTCGCCTGATGATTCGACCGCTTCGTCCGGTGACTTAGGATTGTTGTAGAAAACAAAGTAGTCGTCCTGCGGAAGCTTCTTATTGGCTCCCAGCATAAACGCGGAAGCATCAAGGTCGAAGTCGAATTGCGACTCGCCCTCGTTCGGTTCCCATCCCAGGCCGACCCCGACTTTAGACAGTCCCTTACTGAGGTCAAACCGATCACCTTTTGACAGATTGATAGCCATGACTTATCTCCTGATGTACTGTTGTGAAATGAGCCTGATCGTCTCTCCCAGGTTCGCATGCGGGTAGGCGTCACCGATGGCGTTGAACTTCCAAGCGCCATTGTGTTTGTACAGCTCGCCCATGACCAGCGCCGTCTTGCCCGCATAGGCGGCCTCGGCAGCGACGTTGTAGGCCGCGAACACCTTGTCTACGCGCTCGGGCGTCCCCTCGAACATGCGGATCGAGGCGTAGGGGATCTGCGAAAAATCCTCTTTCCCGCAGTTGTTCAAAAAAAAGAAGATCTGCGCCACGTTGGCGTTGACCTTGGCGAGGTTGACCGTGATGATCTCGTTGTCCAGGCCGTCGTCGCCGCCCGTGTCGCCCGTTCGGTCATCGCCCGTATGATGCAAAGCCCCGTCCAGTGAGTCAAGCTTGCCGGGCGGCAACCCATGCTTCGACAGGAACTCCCTGCGGTAGAGGGGGGAATAGAGATGGTCGCACCGGTTGCCCTCAGCGTCGAACAGCACGCAACTCAGATCCAGATCCACGTCCACTGTTTTGGTTCCCAATCCGAGGAAACCGCCTGATGTCTTTATCGATCCCCAATTGCAACCCACGCAAAACTGCTCTAGTTTTGCGCCGCTCTCTTTCTCCAGATTAATTCTCTGTCCCTTTTGCAAGTTGATAGCCATAACTCTCTCCTTTTAATTACCCCGCCGACTGGCGGATATCAAAATTTCCCTTGGTGAAACCGCCCTGCTGCTCCGTTCCGCAATGTGGGCACGTAATCCCTTCGGCTTTCTTCATATCGATGCACATCACGCCGCCACATCCGCACACCGCCGCGCTGCCGTTCCCGCAATACGGGCACGCCGGCACGCCGGCCAACCGCGCGGACTGCACGGGCGGCAGCTTTGCGCCGAACCCGGCTTCGTAGCCCTCCAACTTGTGCGCCGCCATCGCCACATACGGCCCCTCCTCCTGCTCGCGCACGAAACGCATCAGATAGTCGCCCTTGGTCGTGCTGCATTTGGCGTGAATGAATACCTGCCGCGGCTCGCTTTCCGGCTTGTATTCGCCTTTCGGCACCTCTTTGAGCGCACAATCGCCGTCAAGTTCCGGCAGACGCTCCGCCCCCTCCGTCGCACCCATCGATGCGCTCTGCACAGACGCCGTGATCCAGACAAAAGCCTTACGGATAGCCTCCGCATCGGCAGCGGAAGTCTTGAAGACGATATCCGTAATCTCATGCAAGACGGAAAAATCCACATCGTCCCCACAGCCAATAGCGTAGATATTCGCAATTCTCGGCGAGGTCAACGCCTTGATACGCTCCGCTGCCCCTCGCCAGTCATCCGTCGGCTGGCCGTCCGTGAAGAGAAAGACCAGCGGGCGCCAATCCCCCTTCCGGTCTTTTGTCGTCCTCACGACATCCGTGCTGATACACGACGCCAGCAGGTCGAGTGCCCGCCCGAGGCTGGTTCCTGGCCGGATTGTCAATGTGGGGATCTGAAAAAGCTCAACCGGTGTCAAGGGAACAACAAGCCTGGCATCACCCGAGAAAGTGATGACGCTCATGGCCACAGTTTCAAGCGCGTTTGGCGTTCCACGCAAATCCCGCACCATGCCCTGAACGGCCTTATTGACCGAGTCTATGGCGGCACCAGCCATTGACTCAGAACAATCAATCAAGAGATAGACAGGCAGACGACGCATCTGTTTAATCCTTACTCCCTGCTTGCCACTGCATTCCCCAACCGTACGCCCGATCGCAATCCTCGTGCCCGTTATGGAAAGACAAGAGTTTCTTGACCGTCATACCGCCGTTACCATCAAACGTAATTTCGGCGATCGCACAAAACTTTCTCGCATCCGCCTGTCTTCCCATCTCGACCACGACATCTGGGTTGTCAGGCACCTTGATAGTGACCACCGCATTTGTTTCCGACCACCTTGCAACACCTTCATAGATAGAACAATAAACGATGATGCGCTTCAACTCCGCCGCACCTCTCGAGTTGACAAGAATATTTTCTCCCTCACCGCCAGATCCAGACCGATCATCACCGGTGTGCCAAATCCACGGTCTGTCTGTATAACATCCCTGCCTCGTGATTTTGTTCCGAGGACCTCCTTGGTTGTGGGCGAACTGAAGGGCATCGAGGACACTCTTATTCTTGTTTTTCAAAACTAAGGCAAGAACGTCATCGTTAGATTTCCCTTTACCGATCATCGATATAATATCCGAATCGTTAATCTTACTTAAGCCGGAGGCGCACTTCTCGTTCAGCTCCCAGAAGCAACCTAAATCCAAATCTATGTCACTTTGCCCGTTTAACAATTTTGCCCAGAATCCTTTTTTCTGCCCCCCGTCTTTAGACCAATTCAAATTAATGACGATTTCTTTTGAGCCTCCGGATGACTGTTTTGAAAGATCAATCCTATGACTGTCGCCCTTTTTTTCTAACGTTACTTTGTTCAGATTGATGGACATACAACCTCCGTGTCTAGAGTTGGACTCCGAAATGCGCACACACTTCTGCTAAACCCCCTTTAAACCCACAACCGACGGCATTAAATTTCCATTCTCCCGCGTACCGGTAGAGTTCCGCAAAGACCACAGCCGTTTCCACGGAAAAATCTTCGCCCAAGTCGAAACGCAACATCTCTTGTCCGTTGGCTTCGTTGACAATACGAATGAAGGCATTGCTTACCTGACCGAAATTCTGCCTTCTCGCTTCGGCTTCGTTGATGGTGACCGTAAAGGAAATCTTGTGATACTCAGATGGAACTTTTGAAAGATCCACTTTGACCTGCTCGTCGTCGCCTTCACCCTGGCCCGTCAGGTTATCACCTAGATGCTCCACAGCACCGGACTCGTGCCGGAGGTTGTTAAAGAACACAAAATCCGTGTCTTTCACTACCTTCCCGCTCTCGCCGAGCAAGAAAGCCGCTGCATCCAAGTCGAAGTCCTCACCGCCTGAATACTTGTTCGTGTCCCAGCCTAGACCGACCACGAGTTTGCTAAGCCCCGTATTGCCTTTGGTGAGGTCGATTTTTTGTCCCTTTTGCAGATTGACAGCCATTTTTACCTCCTAGCACCCGTTCACCGACACCCCGAAAAGAGCGTCGGCGAACGGTTTCCGTCTTCTTAACCCACGCATTCCTTGTACAGCGCATCGAACTCGGGACACACGCTCTTCGCCTTGGCCTTGAGCGCTTTCAGAAATGCTTTCTCTTCCCGATCAATCTTTCCGTCAGCGAAAAGAATCGCTCGAATTTTCTTTGTTTCTTTCTTATCGACAACACCATCAGCCAGAATATTACTGGTTAACGCCGCAAAAAAGAACTTTTCAAACTCTGGGCTGTTCCCTTTTGCGGAATTTCGCAGATCAACCAGAAAATCAACTTCTTTGGCGTCAACCACGCCATCGGCCATGATCTCAGCTTTGATTATCTTGGTTTCTGCGGCATCAATTGTCCCATCCGCCAACAGGACATCCTTGAGCAGTTTTTTCCAGTCAGCCATTGTCTTTCCTTTGGTTACTGATTTTACTTCAATAGAATCAACACCATGTTGACTCACAGATCATGCAGTTTTCACGATGCAACGCTGCACGAAACGCAAAACCTCGCCTACCATTACAGCCGTTGTCCCGAGCAGAATGATCTTGCACCAGACCATAAGCGGCAGCGGCGCGGTATTTAAGGCCGCCCCGCCGAACTGGATCAGCGCCAATTGCATGCCCGCCACAACTGCCATGATCACAAAAAAGCTTCGGCTTTTTGAAATATTAGCGAAAGCCGACTTGCCTGCCATCACACTACGTGCGTTGAACATATGGAAAATCTGGAACCAAACATAACAGTTGAACACTACAGAGGCTTTCATCAAAGCAAACCGCGCGGGAGAGACCGTGCTGCTGTAGGCGTCAAGCCCCAAGATGTCAGTCGCCTGCACAAGCAGAATGAGCCCGATGAAGAACAACCCCAATACGATCACATTTGAAAGCATGATCTTCGTCAAGAATGGCTCGTTAGTATTCTTCGGCTTCTGAGACATTGCCTCTGGGCGTGGGGGCTCTAACCCGAACGCGATTGCAGCCAACGTATCCATAATGAGGTTGATCCACAGGTACTGCAAAACCGTCAGCGGCTGGATTTGAAAGCCCGCATTCGGCCACAGGGTCGCCACAATCGGGCTCACAAAAGCAATCCCAAGAGCAGACAAATTAACGGTAAGCTGAAACTGCAAAAACTTTTGCAGATTCTCGTAAAGCGTCCGCCCCCAGTGTACCGCGCGCAGGATGCTGCCGAAGTTATCGTCAGTCAACACGATATCGCTGGCCGCCTTTGCTACGTCCGTACCCTTAAGTCCCATCGAAATGCCCACGTCTGCTTTCTTTAAAGCAGGGGCGTCATTCGTGCCATCTCCTGTCATTGCAACAACTTGGCCTACCGCCTGTAATAGGTTGACAAGTTTCACTTTCGTGTCCGGTTTGGCGCGAGAAATCACACGGAGCCTTGGCAATAACGCCGTCAATTCGGCATCCTGTTTTTCCCCAAACTGTTCACCGGTCATTTCGATGTCATCCGGTTTAAACATGCCTATTTTTTGTGCAATTGCATGTGCCGTCAGCGGGTGATCGCCCGTAACCATTTTCACTTCGATACCTGCATGGTTACACTCACGCACAGCATCCGGGACATCTTCCCGGATCGGATCTGAAAGTCCTATGATAGCAAGAAGCGTCAACCCGGATTCCAACTCTTTTGCAGAGGCAGTACTATCCTTTGGACACACATGAAAAGCAATCGCAAGCGGTCGGACAGCCTGCTTCGCCATCTCCTGTACGACATCGTCTATCTCAGATCGAATGACGTTTAATGGTACGACCTTTTTGTCTTTCAAAACTCTCGAGCACACTCCCAGCACCCGTTCCGGTGCCCCCTTGCAAAACACAAGCCGACATCCGGCCTTTTGTGAACTGACCGTTGACATGCTATCGGGAACACCATCAACCGGACATGTCACACATGCACTGCACGTATCGCGACCGGTAACAGACGTCATCATTTTACGATCAGCAGTAAAACATGCTCGGCTATGAATCGGCATCCGATCCCGCAAATCGCGATATTGGACACCCTGCCTCCCCAGCCAATTCAACACAGCCCCTTCAGTTGGGTTGCCGACAAATTTAATTCCCGTCCCCACCTGCTCGACTTCTGCGGTAGAGTTCAACGCAACACCAAGAGCCAGCATACGGAAACCGTCTTGACTCTTAATACCATCAGAGAGCGGATCCGCAAACATTTTGCCGTCCAGAAAAATACGATCGACGGCCATCTGGTTTTTTGTCAGTGTCCCTGTCTTGTCGGAACATATGACTGTCGCACTACCGATCGTCTCGGCTGCCACCATTTTTCTAACAAGGTTGTTATCCTCACGGATTTTTCGCATTCCGAGTCCAAGCGCAATGAAAATGGCCAAAGGCAATCCCTCGGGAACCGCGACGACAATGATAGTTACGGCCACCATGAAATATCGCAGCACGAGTTTTACGGATTCCATAGCACCCGCCCCCGCGCTCCAAGCCAAAGCAACCGACCCTGCCACGGCAAGCAACCAAAGAGTCATCCACAATTTTTTGTTTTCAAGCCCCAACGTTTTTAAGCCGATTATTCCCAATAACGCAAATAGTAACAGAGGCCAAACCTCTGGATTCATCATGCTGTGAATTGAAAAATTTGTCAGCACATAGACTTTGCTAAGCACAAGAGCAACGAAAATCAGGACTGCGCCGATTGTTCCCCACACACTGATTTGATCCGCCAAACCAGCCAACCTCTTTTGCAACGGGGTAGTTCCCTCCGCTTTTTCCACCAGTTCTTCACCACATCCTGTCACTTCGCACGTGCCGGGCTTGCCATAAACCTTACCATGATCCTGATTTGGGCACACATAAGGTTTCCCCAACGCACTCGCAAGCACCCCCAATTCCGTTTTGTCGCCAACTGCTGCCACACGGGCCTGTCCGTTGCCGGCAACAACGTAGGTGCCCCCAATCAAACTTTTATCATCAGATGACTTGACCACCGGTCTGGACTCACCGGTCATGAGAGACTCGTCAACCTCTAAATCTATCCCATAAATCAGTTCAGCATCTGCCGGTATTTTGTCACCACATTCGAGATGGATTAGATCACCTACAACGACTTCGGTACTATTGATCGTGTGGAATTGTCCGTCACGTGTGACTTTTACAGGAATTTGATCGCTGTCCTTTTTCAGCAATTCAAAAGCTTTGTCAGCCTTGTACTCACTCCACGTTCCACCGGCAGTTGCGATGCAAACAGCAACAAGAATCGCGACGCCATCCCACGGGACATTCCCCTCTAATAAACCCGTAAGCAAAGCGATTACCGCGCACACACACAGAATAATGATTGTGGGATCCTTAAATTTTTCAAGCCATTGCTTCCAAAGCGGATCTTTTCCGGGTGGTGTTAGAACATTAGCCCCGTGTTTTACTCGGCTATCAGCAACCTCACTGCTCGTTAGTCCTCTATTGATTATCTTCTGTTCTTCGGCTGTAAACACTGCCTCTGGTTTCATTTTCAGCATCCTTTCATAGTGCCTGTAATGGGTGAGGTTATTCCAGCGCGGTCAATCCAAAGAAGCAATAATTGAATGGCGACATAGCTTCTTGCCGTTCGTTGCATTGGCCAAGGGTAACCTCGCTTCGCTCGGTGGCTTTCAGACAGGAAAGAACGCGAAGAACAGCCCTTGTTTCTTGTACGTTACCTTTTCACCTGCACCCACAGGCAGA
>Ga0255347_1004878_pt1 | contig 15760 bp, 11 predicted proteins | sample wastewater_treat_2_FD_192479 | JGI IMG/M metagenome (GOLD analysis project Ga0255347, IMG submission 192479) | Wastewater microbial communities from Lulu Island WWTP, Vancouver, Canada - plant24 | ecosystem: Engineered > WWTP > Wastewater > Unclassified | place: Canada: Vancouver, British...
AGTTGATAAAGGAAATGAAAAATGATACATAAGGATTATTTATGGGCTGATGCCAATATTCCGCTTATTTCCTGTGACCGCTTAAGAGATGAACTTCTTATTTACAATTTGGATGAATCAGCCACAGTTAAACTGATTGACCAGTTTGAAAAATTGACTGGTAAGACAATAGATAAATTTTACAAAATAGAGGAACTTTCCGGAGGGCAGAAAGTTATTTTGATGGCACTTTTGGCAATATATTCTCCTGCACCTAAAATCCGTTTTGTGAATTTGCTGAATGCACTTGATCCGAAACGCCGGGAGGCAATTCAAAGCTTGATTCGGAATAGCGGAAAGGATATTGTTCTGGACGAAAGCTGATGATTAAAATTGCACCAGGGATAGTTTCTTGCTGGCAGGATTTTAGTTTGCTGATTGAACAGGAGCTTTTTTTTCTGCCTGAAAATATCTATTATCTGCAAGGTGAAAACGGCAGTGGTAAAAGTTCTTTTATAAAACATTCCTTGCTTCCCGTTTTGGAAACCCAAAGGAATTTGTTCTATTTTCTCTATTTACAGCAGCTTTTTCATTTGCAGGGCTATGCTATTAAGTCCCATTCCGCATTTTATCAGCCGGAATTGAAACTGAAAAGCGAATGGGATTGCATTCAATATCTGCTGCATAATCTCTCCGAAATATACGCTATTGAACCCAAACCGGTTTATTGCCTTGTAGATGAAAACCTGCATTTAGCAGAAATATATCACTATTTGAAAGAGAGTGGTATCCCTTTTTGTCTCATTTTTTGTGAACATTCTTCTTTTTCTATTACCGAAGAAGTTAACATCATCAATTTTCAGTTGCTTGCACCAAATCAGAGTCGTGTTTATGAAACCACAATATAGATTACTGTTGGTCTCTTTAGCTCTAATTGTGTTTTTTGTTTTCTTCTGCCTTATTTATCTGGAGAATATCCCTGTGCAATTAGTTGTCTTGGGAGTTGTATTATTGCTTAGTGCTTGGACTTTTAAGCTTAAGGGACTTTTAAAGAAACTTTATCACTTCTTGCCTTTTATTTTACTGCTTTTCGGGGTTTATTTTATTTTTGCCCTTTTTCAGATTGGGCATAACAAGGATTACTGGATTCATTATGGTATTACGCGAACTACTTTACTTATCAGCAGTTTAATGTTTATCCAAGTATTAATCACCTGGCTGGAAATAGACACCTTTCTGGATTTTCCTTTGGGAATAGAAAAATTGAAGTATATTATTTTGGGTAAAATGCTTTATAAAATTGCCTTTTCATCTTATTCCGAGTTATGCCTTTTTGTAGATTCCATTCCTGCCGAGCAAGCGGGTAAAATTACTCTGAAAAAAAAGTTTCGTAAACGCCTGATTGTTCTTTTAGCACTTATTACTTATGTAATTAACGAGGCAACACTGAAAGGAGAAATGATTGATGAACGCATCTGGCATTGTCATAAAATAAAGAATACAGCTGAAAATAAAAAAAGAAACAAAATAAAATGGTATTTTATTGTTTGCTTTACTGTTATGGTATATTATGCTACAATTCTAATAAGGATACCTGTAACTAGTAGTGGTTATATCAATTTTGGAGATGTAGTTATTATCTTTAGTGGACTTTTTGGCGGTTGGAAAGCAGGTTTAATTGCCGGAGGAATTGGTTCGGCTCTTGCTGATTTAATTGGTTTTCCTGTTTTTGCTCCTATAACGCTTATTGTTAAAGGGCTGGAAGGATTAATTGCCGGATTGGCAAAACCCGCTATAAAATGGCAGATTTATTTTTTCCCGGCAATAGCAGTTATAATTATGATTGCCGGTTATTTTTTGGGTTGCTGGCTTTTTCCTAATCTGGGTTTTGTAGCGGCTATTGCGGATTTACCAGGAAATATTATTCAGGCAGTTGCAGGTTATATTGGAGGTATTGCCTTACATCTTGCTTACACCAAAATTTCCAGCACTTAGCATTTCCGATTGCATTATTCGGGTTTATGTCTTTTTTTTGAATTCCGTAGGAACGACAGATACTATAGAAGGGTTTTAACCCAGCAAAAGGAAACTATAGGTTCTTATTTTGTCCTGTGTAGATTCCTGCCTTCGTAAGGATGACAATTTTAGGGCAGATAGTTGCTTGTTATATAGTCAATTAAGTAACGACTCCGTAACACTTCCGTAACACTTCCGTAGTTCCGTTACGGAGTTGTTACTTGAGTGTTACTTTGTCTTTAAAGGTTGCAGTCGGTAAAATCAGTATAATGCATCCGAACACAATAGTGGGTGTATTTGGTATTTAGGGTGAGGAATTACGATTCGGGATGAACCCCAGGCATAAATTTATTCAAAAATTTTCTGTTTTCTTTTCAATTCGGAATTATCCACTCCTTTTTTTCCCCCCAACCGCATTATTGAAATTATCAGAGAAGAATTCCGGAAGACACTATCCTATTTTGCAAAATAACAACTACCACATCAAAAATGCACAACTTACAAAAACAAATAGATAACCATTATTCCGGTTGGGAAGATAACCTGTTCACAAAAAGCGGATCAGGTAAATGATCCCAAACTCCCTGTTCCAGTAAAAAATCCGTTATCAACTTCAGTTCAAAAATATTGAAATAAACAGCATTTTCACACAACAGTGCATCCAAATCTAATTTGATTAATTGGGTAATTTCTGCTTCGGAAAGTTTATTAGCTTTATAGGCGCAATGCAAAACCCATCTTGCTTTTAGGGATATTTCCGCTTCATCTTTGCCCAAATCACCATCATCGTAATCCAAATTTACATATTTCCAGCAATTGAGTTCACGCTCAAAGGGACCTTGAAGTTTTTCCGGGGCAATTTCTTCATATTCTCTCGGCTCCCAGTAATAAAGCAGATTCTTTTCCTCTAATTTTTCTTCTATCAGAGTCCTCAATTCCCGGTTAAAGGTTTTAAACTCCGGATGCAAATACCACTTTAGGTCTTGATTGACTATCCGATATTCCTGCCCTTCAGTTAAATGACCTCCTATAGCTTGACGAAATAATGCTTTCCTCACATTTAAAGGTGAATGCTGTTTTTCCTTTTGATCACTTTGCATATCTTCCAAAGTAGCATTTTCCCAAATATTAAGATATGCCTCAATCCGCGTCTGAAAAAATTTAATCGCTGCAAAGGTGTATTCCATTTTTTATCTCCTATTTTATACTAATTTAACCCAAAATAAAGCAATTGAGAAAAAATGGATGGACAGATTCCATTTTATCACAAAGTTAACAGGTCTTTTAGTTCTGCCCATTTTTAGTCCGCTCTCTGCTTTTTTTAAATAACTCTGCAAAATCTGAATATTCTACATAAGGAACAGCTCCATATTTTCCGCGAATATAATCCTTTGCATAAGATGCATCTTTGCGGGCAGAACCTTTCGGTAATTTATATTCTACCAAGGAATAAAGATCGGAAGAATGATCCGGTGCTTTTTCCACAAACCAGATCTCATCCCGTCTAAAGTTATCTTTATTCAGAAAGAGAGTATTTTGGGTGGTAAAAATTAATTGTGCACCCTTGGGATTGGTTTCTGTATCCTGAAATAACCGGATAATGATTCTGGTTAAGAAAGGATGCAAACTGTTTTCTATTTCATCTATAAATAATCTTCCACCATTTTGTAAAGTATCATATAATAAACCCGCAAGACAGTAGAATTTTTTGGTTCCTTCCGATTCCTGTTTCTCCATATCAAATTCTACCTCTTTCAGGACATCTTCTTTAGGATCATAGAACTGGTGTATGGTCTTAATAGAAAGAGTAACCACTTGATTTTCTTTCCCCTTTAAAATAAGTGAAGAAACGGGAATATTTATTCTCATATCCTTTTCAATTTCTTGCTCATTTATCCGGATTTCTTTTATATCAGTATCAGCTTTTTGCATAAATTCATTTACCCATTCTAAAGGAACAACATAATTATCCAATAAAATAGTTGTATGTATAGGATTATAGGCATCTATTGCCCATAAATTGGAATCTAAAAAGCATTTAACTATTTTAATTGCTATTTTGCCATTAAACTGGGCTAATAAACTGATGAAAAGAGAATTCTCTCGCAGTTTGTCTTTCACCTCCCCTTTGCCTTCTTTGAATTGAATGTGGACCTTAATATCCTGACCCGATCTTTCAAAAAGAACTATTTCTCGTGCTCTGGGAATTGTTTTTCGGCTAAATAACCATTCTTTGGCAATATGATCTCTAAAGGCAGAAAATCCATAGCGATAGAGAACATCATCAATTAAAAATATCACTTCAAAAGAACTGGGTTCATCTTTACCTGTAGAATTAAGTAAAAAGGGCTCCACTAAAATCAGCTCTCCAATTTGCGATTCTTTGAAGGAATTGAGAACCATATTTTTCATAAAAGAAAATGCTTTAAAGATGTTACTTTTGCCACTGGCATTGGCTCCATAAATTACACCGGTTTTAAGTAAACGCTGATGGGAAACTTCTCTAATATGGTCATCCAGCTCGTTTTTGGTAACCGCTTCCATACTTAAAGTAACTTTGTTATAAATAGACCGGTAATTTTCTACGCTGAATTCTACTAACATAAAAAACTCCTTTTAGGTTTAGAGTAACATAATAATTCATCCCTTTAATTTGTCAAGCAATTTTGTGATAAAACTACAAAAATCCAGTTTAAACCACTAATGCAGTTAGGGAAAAATGGGTTGGCAAATTCTTTCTTTGCCAAAAAAACTGAAGGTTTCTAAAAAAAGATCAATTCCTTTAGGAATGACAGGTTTTAACAACGGATTTTTAATCCGGTGAAAAAATATCAGATAAAGGAGAAAAAAGTTCCGTAGGAATGACAGATTTGCTTTATACTATATTCTCACAATATACTATCTATTTAGTTTATTATTATACTTTGCGTTTATGCTATCTGTATTTATTGTATATCTTATCTGTCTTCCCGCTGGGACTTATTTTATTTCCAGAGAGAAAAGCGCCGGGTTAAAACCCGTCGTTAGTATCTGTCGTTCCTACGGAACTCATTCTTAAAAAAAGAGATATGTATTTTTTTTATTCTCATCACCGGGTTCAAAACCCGTTGTTAATATCTGTCGTTCCTACGGAACTTTTGTATCCGAATTATATAATGTTTAAAAACAATAGTTCCATTTTCACTCCCTCTCAAGCAGGAATCCAGGAAACAAAAAATGCTTCATTTATTACTTTGTATGGATTCCGAATCAACAGAATAATGATTAATTAAGATCATCACTTGAAAAAAATTCCATTTGTTGCTTGTCTAATTCTATTTTTATTGGTTTAAATTTCCAGTCATTGTTTTCAAGTTTTGCTTCAGATAATGTCCATTATAATAATCATTTGCATCTTGTATGTAAAAATCACGCCAAATTCTTAAATATAAAAGATTATTATATTCTATTTGATCTCTGAAATTCTACTATAATATTGTGGATGGCCGTTTTCAGATCAACATCCATACTTTCTACTTGTAATGGCTTTTGGGGTTCATAACCATATCTTTCTGAAAATAACATTGTATTTTCCTCCTCTCAAATAATAATTCTACTTCAACACATTGGTAATATATTCAATTTTTATTATCAGAGTTAAAAACATAGAACATCATTGCTCTAATGTCTTGTTTATTATTTTGATATCGTCTTCGTTAAGACCATATAGCTTATAAACAAGTGAATCAATTCTATTCAGATAATCAGTTATTTCGGAAGAAGCATTTTTCTTATCAGAGATACTTCTATTGTTCATTAAACTAAGGAGTTCACCTACCAATATTTCCAGCCCCATACTCGTTTCAGATTTTTGATATTCTGGAACTGGAAATTGTTCAACATATATTTTAATATTTCGTTTTGCTTTATCTGATAAATGAGCAGAAATCATATTAAAGTAGAAATCATATAATTTAGAATTTAATACTCCTAATAGATAAAAGAGGTGTTCACCTAACAACATATAAGCAGTATTAGTTAAATAAAATTGATCGGAATCATAAGTAAAACTACCCTCTTGAGAAATCTCAGACCAAATAATTTTATTCTCGTAAAATTCATCATAATAAGAACATTTTCTTAGTTCCCACCAGTAATATCCTTGATCATCTCTACTATACAAACCTTTCCCTTTCATTTTAATCTTGTTATTATCCATTGCATCACCTATCATTTTTAGATGATTATATACAGCTGGATAGCATTGTTTAACATATTGTTCAGCATCCATATTATTCGGTTTATTAGCGTTTGTCCATCCACATGGAATAACTATTAGCCAAAGTCCAGCCCATTCATAGTAATATTTATGAATATCTCTTCCACGCAAAACAGGTTTAATAATTTCAATGGATTTAGGGTCTGAATTACAGATTGCTTCTTTGGTGGGGGTATCAATAATAAAGGCTTCATTGCAACCTGTTACAACACCTCTATAAATATTAACATCCCATTCCCTAAGTGGTTTCCCGGCTTTTTCTATTTTGTTTTTTAAGTTCAAAATGCTATTATCTGCCAAAGTCCAACTATTTACTTCCAGGGTATCTTGCTGTAAGGGTTGCATATTATTATACAGGAATTGAGAGAGGGATTCCGGTTCCAGGTTGGCAGGGATATTAGCGAAATTAAAAGTATGATTGGATTCAGGTTCTGCTTTAATGAACAAGATAATATTGGTGTCTACTGTGGAGGATTTAAAAACCTGGTAGCCCCCAAAGTCAATTACTATTTGCAATTTTGTATCTTCTTGTAAAAATTTTCTTAATTTGATGCCGTATTTGGAACGGAGCCATTTATTGGAAGTGATAAAAGTGGCAATTCCGTTTTCGGATAATAGTTTATATGCCAATTCATAGAAATAGGTATATAGGTCGGAAGTAGAATTGAATATTTGGTAGTTGGATTTTGCCAGTAAATCCTTGTAAGTGATATTTTCCTGCCTTATATAAGGGGGATTAGCAATAACAATATTAAAATTCGGCAATCCGAACATAATTGTGGGATTAAAAAAGGGAGCGCTAGAATTTACTGAATAAGGGTCCCAATTGGCAATATATTCAGCTTCTTGAACAGGAAATTCCGATTTCTTCAGTTTTTCGGAAAATTCTATTCGGAGTTTACGCTCTCTTGCTTTAAGGGAAAGCTTGTCTTGTCGGTTACGAGTGATGAAGTATTCATTGTGTAATGCTTTTATTTCAGATATATAATCCTCTATAATGTTATAGAAGAAATCTATTTGATATGGCAGTTCTAAGGGAACAAGGGAATTTGCTGCAACAAGGTTAGTTTCCAAATTGGGCAAGGCTCTAATCCCCAAATTCGGTTTTTCGGGTTTAGGATATTGATCTACAAGTAAAGAGATGAATAACCGAAGCTTGGTAATTTGTATAGCTATAGGTTGAATATCAATGCCGTAGATACAATGCTCAATCAGAAAGAGTTTACGGCTATAATCAAAATCAAATTCATCAAAGGTCTGTTCAATATCCTGAATGCTGTCTCTCAGCTTTTGGATGTTATCTTCCCTGATTTTAGGGTCGCTGATAGTTTGTCTTGTATCTGCAATAAGATTATTGATATTAGCAATTTGTTGTTGTTTCCATTTAGTATTATGGGGGTCTAATTTATGCAGCATATAGACAATTTTTAACAGCAGACCCATTAAAAAAGCTCCTGAACCACAAGCAGGATCAATAATTTTAAGGTTATCAATAGCATTAATCAGCTTATCCACTTCCTCAGAATTAAAGAGATGATCTTCATCCGTATAATAGAGAAGCAATCTGAGCTTTAGTTCACTATCTTCTGCTTCTGCTTTAGTGCTATGAGGTAATTCATTTAGCAAATAAGCTATTAATGATTCATCTACCATATAATCCACAATTTCACGCGGCGTATAAAATGAACCGGTTTCGTGTCTGGCGGTTGTTTTTGTTTCGGGATTATAGGAAGCAAGCAAATTTTCGAAAACACGCCCTAATAATTCAGGATCAAGAGCAACTTCTTCTTCTATGGGAGTATTTTCGGCTACGGTGAATTTATAACTGTTTAATATATTAAGTAAACCGCGCACTTGATATCTTTTATTTTGAGTTCCATATATATCGTTTAAGTCAATATTTTGTTCTGTGCCGCTTAAGAATAATTCATCAGGAACTTTTAAAACATTATCAGGTCGGTCACTAAAACCATCAATGCGAATATAAGATTTTTGGTTGTTATTGGTAATTTCAGTATCCAGACATTCAAATAGACCTCCGTTTAAAAAGGGAATATTACCAAAATACTGTTCTATAACTTTATCGGGATGATAAAAAAGAGATTTGTAGTGAAAAAGAGTATGCACATAGAAATCAGGATTCATATTACTTTTAATTTCTCGGCGAAATCTGCGGGAATTTTCTTTGTCTTTATTCATATCTGTATTTAAGGTAGCAAAGAATAGGTTTTGCAGAATGGCTTTGTAATAGGCGGAGTCATTAAAATCCTCAAACTTGATAATGGTTTTTATTTTTTGGGGATCAAAAAGAGCATCGGGTATTAGCCCTTTTTCTTTCATAAACCAAACAAAAATAAGACGAGTTAGCAATCTGATTAGACCAATGGAATTTCTTACTTCCTCATTTTCTTCATCACCTGCAGGGAAAACAACTTTCTTAATTGCCCAAAAATACCAATTGGAGAGTTCCTTATAAAATCTTTTATTTAATTCTTCAATATCCAAAGTAGCGGACCAGGCATTATGCAAGGCATCAAAACTATTGAGGGTATACTTTTCGGAGAGTTTTTCTATACTCAGGTCATCTAAAATATCAATATGTGCTCTATGGGGTTCAGTTAATTTGATATCCTTTATCATAGTAACTTTTTCCAGAACATCTCTTTGCGTGTCTTTCAAGTTTTGCCTTCTGGAAACAACCGCGATAGTGATGAACTTATTGTAATGAAAGAGAATAATTAAAGGAATAGCATATTGTTTATTAATTTGCCTGGCTATATCGGCAAGCTGAGTGCGGTTATAAGTATTACCTTTAAGTTTAAGAGCAGCAAAAAGATATGATTTGATATTGGATGCTTGAAATTCCTGTTTTATATTCCCGGGAATAAACTCTTGATAATTATTATTGAAGTAGTGCATCATTTCTTCATCGGTAATTTGAAACAGCAAATGAAATTGATCCCAATCCTCTTTTTTAGCTTTAAAGGCATTGATATTATTTCCACAAAATTGAGCAAAATCATTGTAACTGAAACTATGTTGCTCCGGTTGACGGTCACTAAGATAACCTAAAGTATTCCAGAACTTCAGAGCAGCGGAATAAGTATCCTGCTTTTGAAAAAGGGACAGGGCTTCTTTAATACTTTCTTTATCCATTTATATTCCTTTATTTGATAATCAGCCAAGTGATTAGTTCAAAACTCTGTTCTTGGGGTTTTTTAGGAATGATGGCATTTCTATCTCCTTGCAATTGTTTATATGATCTTTTGTTCAATGTATCCTTGATGTCATCAATTGCTTTTATAAGAAGATTATTGTATTTATCCATATTTTGACCATTGTTTGTTTCATCATCAAAGAGATCGCAAAGCTTTTTTATAGCTTCTTTTCTTCCTATGGTCAGCAATCTGTAAATCTCCAGAATTTGTTTCACATTGGTAAAATGATAACGGACAGTTCCATCGTCTCTGATGTAAACAAGAAAATATGGTTGCAAAGGATTTAATTTATTATATTCCGAGCCATCGGCAAAATGCTGGAAACAAAAAATAATACCGGGTCGGATAATTTCTTTTTGTTCTTCTGATAAATTATTGGTTTTAAGCCACAACTTATTGTGAGGGGAAGGAGTAATAGCATATAAACCCAAAGGGGCATTGCTTAATTCAACTTCGTTAGCTTTTAAATAGTTCAACAGGTCTATTCTAAAGTCATCCAAAGTAAAATCGGTTAAGCTAATGCTATCTTCCAAATCCTCCAGGTCAATAACTTCTTCCTGTAAACGCTTTAGTTGTTTGGTTCGGAACTTCTTTTCGTTGGCAACCAGATTGTCTATATCTTCTTCGCTGAGGATATTATCAGCACCCGTTGCAGTCAGATCAACTAAAGCCATTCTTGTTTCTACTCTATATTTAAGGTCTATATACTTATCCAGGTCTTTGGTGGGCCAGAAATTATGCATTTGGATTTGGGCATTGGGACCATTTATTCTGTCTATTCTTCCAAAGCGTTGAATTATACGCACAGGGTTCCAGTGAATATCATAATTTATAACATAGTCACAGTCCTGTAAATTCTGTCCTTCAGAGATACAATCGGTGCCTATAATAATATCAATTTGTTTATCTTGAGGCAGGAAAGTTTGTTTATTCCGTTCTTTGGCAATGGGAGCAAAGCAGGTTAAAATGGAATTAAAATCATTTTTATAATGGGTTGGCATCGGAAAGTTGGTTTTACAGGTTGTGCTACCGGTTATTAAGGCAGAATAAAGCCCGAATTGATCATAAAGATATTCAGAAAGATTTTCATAGAGGTAAACAGCGGTATCGGCAAACGCGGTAAAGATGATTATTTTCTTATTATCAGGATTGATAGGATGGTTTAGCTTATATTCTATAATTTCTTTCAGGCGCTTTAGTTTGGCATCATTTTCCGGTATAACTTTTGCAGCAGTTTCATACAAAGCAGTTAATTGTTGTTTATCTTTTTTCAGGGCTTTTTTCCAATTTTCCAGGTCTAAATGTTCCAGCTTATATTTTAGTTTTTTCCCAACCGTAAATTCCTCTTCCTCTTCGCCTTCTAATTCATCTTCAGGAATGATAGTTTCAAGTTCAAAGGGATCAAGTTGTTCTTCATTATTGCTCGTTTCAAATGCTTCTATTTTTTCTTCCAAGGAAGCAATTTTAGCTAAAGCCCTTTGAAGGGTTAAACGATAGGAATAAATACTGCTTTCCAAACGCTTGAGGAAATTGATTTTCATCATTTCCACCAAAAAATCTTCTCTTTGTTCCTGTGAGAATACTTTTACTTTTCCTGGAACTTCATAAATGTGTTTAAAATCAGGTAATACAAAATTGGAGGGCTTGAATAAAGATAGCTTATACAGCTTGATTTGATCATTTACTTTATCATAAGAACAGAAATTTTGCATTGTATCAATATCCGTATATTCGGAAAGGGGTTTAAGACGCAAAGGAAAGCTTTTTTTATCTATATCGGAATAATAAGTTAGTATGTGTTTGCGGCTGCGAGCAATAGTCAATCCATCCAAAAGTTTAAAAAAGGAACTATCCAAAGCTAAAAACAAATCCTTTGTATCCCGTTTTGCCGTTCTGGAGCGTTTTGCCCAATCAGTAAATTGCAGTTGCGCATATCTTAAGGTATTGGAAATATTTTCAATTCCTAAACTATCTTTGAGAGCATCATCTTCGCCTTCCGTAATATAATAAATTTGATTACGGAGGTCTTTCAAATTGGTATTTACCGGGGTTGCCGAAAGCATTAGAACTTTGGTTTTCACTCCTTCTTTTATTACTTTTTCCAAAAGAAATTTAGCCCGATTGAAAGTAACCTCTCCATTTTCTTTCTTTTCTTGGGGATTTCCTCTTAAATTATGAGATTCGTCAATAACTACCAAATCCCAGGCACCCCAGTTAAAAGTACTAAGATGCAAATTATCAGCTTTAGAAATTCCGCTTGTTCTTGCTAAATCGGTATGATAAGCAACTGTATAACTAAATCTGTCATTCTTAAAAGGATTTAATATATCTCCTTTTTGTGCCTGATAAACTGTCCAATTATTCTGTAGTTTCTTGGGACAGAGTAATAAAACCCGGTAGCCCAAAATTTCATAATATTTAATTATCGCCAATGCTTCGTAGGTCTTTCCCAAGCCAACACTATCAGCTATTATACAACCCTGATGTTTTTCCAGTTTATTGATGGCTCCTTTAACAGCATCTTTTTGAAAACTGTAAAGCGTATTCCAAATTTCGGAATCGTAAAAACCGGTTTTTTCCTTCAGCAAACCCTTATCTTCCTGCTCTTCCAGAAATTTGGCAAAAATATGATACAGGGTCTTATAATAGATAAATAGAGGTGAATTTTCCGCATAGAGTTTGGAAAGATATTTTAAGACCTCATCCTTTACATCTTCTACCAAGCCGGTATCATCATTCCACAATTCATTAAACCAATTTAACAAATCTGCTCTATCTCTATCGCTATCCACTTCAATATTAAGCTCAATATTGGGACTGTTACCAAAACCGAGACCGTTAACTGTAAAATTGGAACTGCCTAAAATAGCTTTCTCGTTACCATTGGCGGACTTTATATGATACATTTTGCCATGTAGGAAATTCGGCTTGACCATAGATTTGATTTCACATTTTTCTTTAATCCAATTGGCACAATCAAAAGCAATTCTACTTTGAGTAAGACGATTCTGAAGGGGGATAATTAGTTTGTCATCTTCAATCTGAAATTGTTTCTTATCGGTTTTAGGGTCTATCTGAGAAATGAAACGTGGCTCTCCGAAGAGAAATCTTAAGTCCTGAATGTTATCCAGCTTGTTCTTCAATTGATTATAGGCATAAATAGTAAAAAATGCTGATACAAAAGATAAAGAGCATCCTTCACTTAGATGCTCACTGATAAAATTGCCAACTGTTCCGCGTTGATGATTATCCCTTATTGCACTTTGTATGGGTTTATTCATACGGTTCCTGCCTCACAGATAAATTTTATTTACTATTTTCTTTCACAAATCAAGGGAACTTGTTTATTGATTTTTGTCAAGAAAATGAGTTTCTTGTTATTCCTACCCTTTTGTTATTTCTTAGTTATTGACCTTCCTGCCCAAGCAAGTATCCATACTTTTAAAATGGATTCCGCTTCAAGTGCGGAATGACAATCACACACATCATAACATAAAATTCTCTTGATAAAAAATCATTGTTTGTGTTTAGGTCTGTTTTACACATTCTTCACAGAGATGATAACGGCAAAAGCGGTAATAAATATCTATCAGACCTTGCTGGTAAAGGGTCTTCTTATTAACAATGCTAACTTGGCTGGAATTTATATGATTACACATAAAGCGGGTAATATAATTTTCTGGTAATGCCTTAAAAGAAAGATAGGATTCTAAAACGGATTCAGTCATTTCCGTATTTGCCAGTTTTTGATAGTAAAGATAGAGAATAGGTAGGTAAATATTAATGTAAATATTGTTGATAACCGTAATACCTAAGCCAGTATTATTTTGCAACAGTCCTTCCTGCCCTGGTTTAAATTGTTTACAAAAGGTCTGATATCTTTTTTGGGGATTGGGTTTGTCTAATTCTACTGTCTTGAGAAAGAAGTGCAATACTCCTTCCTGTAAACAGTTATAAAGGAATTCACTTAATAGAATAAGACGAAAAACAGGATGATTTCCCGGACGGATACGAAAAAGTTGCCAGTCCACATTAATTTTACGCGCATAAAATCTCTGGCTTTCAAAAGAGCGGGAAAGGGTTGCATAAAGTTCGCCGTTTAAACGATTCCGACTTTTCAGTAATAAACCGGAAGAACCAAGAAAAATACTGCTCATTTCATCACTTTTCAGCCCTTCTTTGTGCCACTCTTTCAATTTGGCAAAGGGAATGCTTTGTGCCAGTTGAAAGAGATTGAATTTATTCTTGTCGTATCCTGCAGCTTCCATCATTCCTTCATAGAGGATTTGGTCAAAATCGCTTAAAGCCAAAGAGGCGTTAAATCGGCGCACTTTACTCATAAACCGCTGTTTTCCGGAAATGGTTAAAATGCTTAGTAATCTGTCATTATCAATGGCAGAAAGAAGATCGCAATAATCACTGCCACTGGCTAAATTTTTATCGCCAATATCAGCCAGCAGTTTTTGAATTTCATCGGAAAGCTGATTTTTCAATTCCAGAATTTCTACCAGTTCACCATTTTCTTTCATAGTAAAAGGTAAAGGGCTATCATTATGCAAGACAATATGTAAAATAACCTGATTGTAAAATACATCTTCCTGATGAGAGTGTTTAATCCAATCCTGAGTGTTTTTATGAATTTCCACCGCTCCCTGTAAATCCTCTCCATCAATAGATATTATGGCATTAATAAAATCGGGACCCCGAAAAGTATTGAATTGACCCTGGTAATTTACTTTCAGGTCTTTACCGCTAACCGTTTTCAGGTTTGGAGCCAAGTGACCTTCATCCCAGATATGATAAAGAAATTTTTCATCCATTAGAAATACCTCTGCAGTAAGTTATATCTTTGCCTTGCGGAAGCTGATTTATAATATGTTTCAGGAGTATAGCGAAGAGGATTGGTTAAAATGCTGATCAATTTCATTGTTTGCGTCCGGGTTAAATTCGTGCAGCTTTTGCCATAGTAATAACGCGATGCAGTTTCAATGCCATAAATTCCCTTACCCCATTCAACATAATTGAAATAGAGCTCCAGCATTCTCTTTTTACTCATACAAATTTCCATAATCACCGTTGCCTGAATTTCCAAGTATTTACGCAGATAACTCCTATTTGTGGTTAAGAAAATAGTTCTGGCAAGTTGATTACTGATAGTACTGGCTCCAAAACGAATTTTTCCGGCTTTTTTATTACGCTGATATGCTTCTTTCACCATTTTCCATTCAAAGCCGAAATGCTTGTAAAAATTGGCATCCTCAATAGCAATAAGCATACTTTGGGTTCTTTCAGGAATTTTTTCCAGGGGAACATAATACCTTTTATGAACAGGATAACCACGCACCAGATATCTCTGTAACATTAAAGGTGTGACAGGAGGATTAACAAAATTATACAAAAGCGAAAAAAATGCTATTATCACCCAATAGCAAAGATGGATAATAACAATAAACCTAATAATACGCAGCCAGATGGAACGCCTGCGTTTCAAGAATGATCCTTATTGCCTAAAACTATTTTGCTTGTTTATAATGCCTGAACACTAATTCAAGATGTCTTTTCTACCTTAGCTTTATTAACATAATCAGCTAAACGAGATTTTCTACGAGAAGCCGTTCTTTTGTGAATAACACCTTTCTTGGCAGCTTTATCAAGTTTGGAATAGAGTTCGGAAAGCAGTTTTTCCTTTTCTTCAGGAGTGGTATCGCTATGAATTTTTTTGGAAAGAGTTCTAATAGTGCTTCTTACATAATTATTGCGAGCAGCCCTCTTTTTGTCTGTTTTCATTCTTTTCAGCGGGGACTTGTGTTGTGGCATAATATCCTCTCTTTTTTTAATATAAGTATTTGTTTGGAACGCATAAAAATGCCCTTCATTTCTGTCAAGAAAATTGTGATTGGCAATAGCGTAAAAAAGCGAAATAGCGATATGGATTTTACTCTCTATAGAATATTTCCTGTTCTCCCTTTTTACTGCTATTACAAATTTTTCAGGTTTAATTGTCATCTTAGAGAAAAAAGGGATTGACGGAAACAGCTTATAAAAAATTGTGACTTACCAACATAAAACAACATACAAAAAATATATGATAAACGAACTGAGGAAAAGATGAAAGACAATGAAATGAAGAAGATTCGTAATCTATTGTTCATTGGAGCCAGTGGTGCAGGAAAAACAACCCTGGCAGAACAGATATTTTACTTAACGAAAACAACAAACCGCTTGGGCAGAATTGAAGAAGGCAATACTATAATGGATTTTGATCCTGAAGAAATCGCTAAAAATATGT
>Ga0255347_1004881_pt1 | contig 15756 bp, 12 predicted proteins | sample wastewater_treat_2_FD_192479 | JGI IMG/M metagenome (GOLD analysis project Ga0255347, IMG submission 192479) | Wastewater microbial communities from Lulu Island WWTP, Vancouver, Canada - plant24 | ecosystem: Engineered > WWTP > Wastewater > Unclassified | place: Canada: Vancouver, British...
CTGGGGACGCGGCGGCAAAAAAGCGAGCTTGTAAGCTCTTTTTGCCGCCTTGCGTCCCCACGGCTTGTGCCCGCGGACTTGGAACCGGGCGCCGACCCCGAGCGTAGCGAGGGGACACGCCCTAATTTAAAAACTAATTATTATTAAAATTAACTAATTGAGAATAAGATGCTTATGCTATCCCCTGCTCTTTTGGGGAATAATTATTAACCGGCTGATAATCGAAAGCGATTTATTATTAAGAAGCTGTAAAGGATTATTAATCAGCTTTTTGGATACTTTTTAGGTACTCATCGAAAAGACGTTGTACATATTTTCCTAAAATATCAAACTCGATGTTGACAATGGAGCCGACTTTTAAGTTGTGAAAATTGGTTACTTCTTGCGTGTATGGAATGATGGCGACCGAAAATTCGCCTTCGGAAGAATCCACGACTGTCAAGCTAACGCCATTGACGGATATGGAGCCTTTGGGAACGGTGAAGTTGGTCTGCTGCGGATCGTAGGCAAAATAGTAGCGCCAACTGCCCATTTCGTCAACAATTTTAGTGCATTTTGCCGTTTGGTCGACATGCCCTTGCACAATATGCCCATCGAAACGACCATCCATCTTCATACTTCGTTCTAAATTTACTTCATAACCCACATGCCAACTGCTTAAATTCGTTTTAAGCATGGTCTCGTCCATCGCCGTTACGACATATTGCCCTAACTCCTTATCAATCTTCACGATAGTCAAACAACAGCCATCGTGGGACATGCTCTGGTCAATTTTTAATTCATTAACAAAATCGACTTCAATCGTAAAGTGATAATTGCTTTTTTCTTTTTCAATTTTTACAATTTTTCCTGTTTTTTCAACAATTCCTGTAAACATTTTCTTAATATTTTAATTGTACATTCAAATTTATTTACTTCGTATGATGGTTATAGTTCCATGCAAGGGCATGGGGATAATTCCTTTTAAAGAGTATAGATAAACTTCACAAACATAAAAATAGGTGCCGTCCGTACATGGCTGCTTGGTATAAATATTTTCGCCGTTCCAATTCAAATCGGGATTTTGCGTTTTGAAGACTACTCCACCCCATCGGTTGTAAACAGTGAAATTGACTGATTTTACATTATAATACGGGAGAAAAGGGGTGAAAAAATCATTTATACCATCTCCGTCCGGCGTGAAGACATTGGGCAAAAGATAGGGAACGCAATCGTCAATATCGAAACAGGTCATCTCGCTCATTTCCGACTCATTGCCCGCCGTATCCTTGGCGGAAAGGGCAAAACAGCCCGTTATGTAGGGCAAATCATAGAGTGTGTATTGACACGGCGAGTAGTAACAACTACTACCGGCACTGTAAAAGGAGTCAATAATTGCAAAATTATCTGTCAAGGTGGGCTTATAGTAAATGTAATAAATGTAGACATCTTCGTAGGCAGTGTCCGTATCGAACGACCATTCTATAAAAACATTTTCGCAATCGGTCGTTACCTTCGTATTTGGAATAGCCGGCGGGTCAATATCGGACGGCATGACGCATTTTTGCTGTGAATTGTTATACAACGGATATATCGAATCGGGCACAAAATATCCGCCCGTAGATTTGATAAAATAGCAGTATGAAACCCCATTTTGAAGATTTCTGTCGATATAACTGCTATTTTCCGTAGTCGTTAAGGAGTCGAACTGTTGCGTTTGAAGATTGTATTTCCAAATCGTGTAAAAAACGTTGTGCCACGGCACATCTTCCTGCCACGACAATTCCAAGGCGTTGGTCATTACATCAATATACAGAAAGATTGAAGATGCCAAATCCGAGCATTCAATGAATTGAAATTCCTGATTTACTTTCCCCCAAAGTTCTACTTTATAAGTGTAGCCTGTGGTAACGGTATTAAGGTTTGAGTCGAGGAATGTCCTATTTTGCAAGGAAGAGCCTGTGAAAATCAACGAAAAGTTGCTTAAATCGGAAGTTACAGTCCGATAAAGACGATATTGGAAGCCGGAATAGGCATTCGTGTCCAATTCCGTAGGATTTTCCCAACTTATATATATTTTCCCTTGTTGCTCGTCTGTGGTTTTCACGTCTACATGCGTAATTAGCGGAGCATCGTTAAGCAAATAGGTGCAGACTTCATCGGAGACATAACTCTCGGCACCATCGCTAAAAAAGGCTACAACACGATAGCAGTATTCGTTCCCGTGATGAAGTGGAAAGACCGAGCCGTCATCTATGAAAACGGTATCTAAATGCGAAAAGGTTTGTCCAATGAGGCGATAGCCCGTGTAAGCCGGAAGTCCTGTTTCACAATGGTCGGGCGTGAAATCGTAACTTAAAACTCTTTTGTAAATTGAGTAGCCTGCCACATTTTGACAGACGTTGGGCTTCCATGAAATTTCTACCGTATTTCCTTGTGGGGTTGCTGTTACATTCTCTACTTTTGGTGCTACAACCGTGATTGACAATGTTTTAAAGTTCACTAAATTAACTTGTGGTCCATTGTCGATGGCTTTAAAACTGACTTGATAGGGACGTAACCGTACATGTTCACATTGTGTATTCCACGAAAATAGCGAGGTTACAGGGGGTGCTCCGCTTACAATAGGAAAGGTTGCCGGAGAGTTACTCAATTGCAAAGGAAGCCCTGTGGCGGAGAGCGTAACTTGCGACGAGTTAATGTCGTTGGCTGTTACGGTTAATTCGAGAATTGTTCCTGCTAAGACGCACGTATCTTGGATTAACGAAACTTCGGGCGGTTCGTTATCGCAAGCTACAATAATAATTTGCATATCTCGCACCATTTCACATATTAATACGCCGTTTCTCCACTCTTCTATTTGGATGGCAATATTGTACTCTCCTTGCATAGGCGGCGAATCCCAAATAAGATCGCCCGTCATGGCATCTATTGAAATAAAATTACTTGCAAAGGGCAATGAATATCCCGGAATGTTTTCACCCTGAAAGCCCCGACAAGTAATCAATTTGTAAGATAAGCTATCGCCATCTATATCGAACGCCCCGGGATTATGGTAATAAGGTTTATTAACGCACCCGTTATCTATCGGAGGATTAAGCAGTTGCGGAGAGGAGTTAGCACCGAGGAAAGGATTTATCAATAAAGTTGTTTGAACATAAAAGGGGATATTCACAGAGTTGGGAATGTTGACAATTCCTGCATTTCTGTTAGGGTCTTCCATCGAAATGGTGTAATAGCCGGAGCTTGCAAAGGTATGTCGTGCGATGTAAATATTCTCGCTAATATCGTTAGGCAAGTTAATTTTACGGGTGCGTGCGACTATGGAACTGGAGCCGTCGCCCCACACAATTTCCAATTCCGGACGGTCGGCAGGACTCGGCGTATAAGTATACGTTACCAACTTAAATTCATAGGTTAATCCGCTGATATGCTTATAGGTTATCTCGCCGGCTCGTTGATGTGTTGCATGCAAAGAGAAGAGAAGAAAGTAAAATAGAAAGAAAAGCAGTCCTTTAATTCTTAGCATTATCTCTATTTCTTATCGGTTCAATTTTTAATAATGCAAAAATAAAGAAAAATCAGAGTGTAAGCTCATTGAAGAGTCGACTAATGTCAATCAAAATAAAGAAAAAAGTTATTCCATATAAATTTCGAGTAGTTTTGCCGAAGGAGTGGGCAAAAAGGTTAACTCATCGCAAGCCGCCGGTTTCAAGATAGTTTCTCCCTTTTTAAGGGTAAAAACATCGGATTCGTCCATCACTATCGAAACTTCGCCTTCAACGCAAACGTAGATAACGAACGAATCAATCTCAATATAAACTTTTTCGGTCGGTTGCGTTAACAACAAATAGTTTAAGTTAAAAAAAGGATTACGCAAAAGCGGTGTCGTACCTTGTTTTGTTTTGTCGTAATCAATTTTCGGGGACGATGTTTCATCAAAGTTGAGCACTTTTTCCGCTAAATCGAGGTGCAGTTCTCTGCTATTGCCCTTTTCATCTTTTCTATTCCAATCATAAATCCTATATGTCGTGTCCGAAGCTTGTTGAATTTCAGCTAATAGAATCCCTCTCCCTATGGCATGCACCGTACCGCCGGGTATAAAAAAGATATCTCCCGTTTGGACGGGATAAGTTTCCAGCATCTCCTCTACCCTATTTTCGGCTACTCCTTCAAAAAACGACTCTTTCGTAACGCCTTGTTTAAAGCCGATATAAAGTTTCGCATCTGCTTCGGCGTGCATGATATACCACAATTCCGTTTTGCTTTGGGCATTCGGGATTTTCTTACTTGATTTCTTATCCGGGTGAACTTGTACGGAAAGGTCGTCCGAAGCATCAATAAATTTGATAAGAAGTGGAAAATTATCTTCAAATCTATCATAAATGCCCTCTCCGACTAAATCGCTCATATAAACTTCTAACAGCTCGTTTAGGTCATTACTTTTTAAGAAGCCGTTTTTAACTTGGGAAACATTGTCGGCAATACCTGAGATTTCCCAACATTCGCCGCAATGCTCCGTAGAAGCCTCCTGTTTTTGTAGCAACTTAAAAATTTTACCCCCACCCCAAATTTTATCTTTACAAATAGGAATAAATTTCAAAGGATAAAGTTTATTATTCTCATTCATATCTGTTTTTCTTAAAATTCCTATTTCTTTTAATATATTTTGGATTCTCCTTATCGGGATTTCGACCTTTTACGTTAGGTAAAAAGAGCCATTTCCCTTCATTTTCTATAAATCCCTGATTGAGAGACGATTCCGGAACTAAAAAGGCGGTTATGCCGTCTAATCCGTCATCAAGCGGAACCAGTTGCTCAAAAATAATCATTTTAGCAGGTATATTCTTATAAATAAACTTTCTGGTTTTAGGGTCTCTTTTCCCGGTGCTGACATCATACGACTGTTTTTCATATTTTAATGTAAAAGTGGCTTTTTTTGAATATTCAAAGAGAACCCTACTCACTTTTTGGGGATATTTTTTAAAAATAAAAGCGCCAAAAATGGGCGTGCCATCGCTCTTGAAAGAAAGAACATCTATTACTTTTTGATTACTAAACAAATTATTGGCATTATAACCCAATAAGGTATAATATTTTTTATGTTTTGATTCTATAAGAATTATGTCGTAATAGATAGCCCCATACCAATGATTATGATTACCGATAAAGGTGGACGGATAATCTATAAGATTGCGGTTATCAAACAGAGGATAAAGGATATATTTTTTTCGATTTTCATTATAGACTTGTAAGAAACCAAAATTTTCACATGAAAAATCTTTTTTCATCACATTCCAGGTGAATATTTTCAATTGTTTATCTGAGGAGGTTACGACAGAAAAATTGCTTGTTGTACTCCAGTTATATTTAAAAGAGTTTTTTTCTTCCAAAATCTCTTCTAGTAAATTCATAAAATCTTCGTTTTTTTGCAATTTCTCTATATCATTAGATGCATTAATAGAGTTATTACGTAAAACGATAAGAGAATCTTCCCAATATTTGAAAAAAACATTATCCTGACCAAAAAATGAACAGCTCAGAAAAAGAAAAAGGAATAAGGAAACTGTTTTTTTCATTTTTTCCACTTAACTTCTTCTAATTTTATGAATATCAGAGGAATCCCACGATTGATGTAAGAGAATATCGTGTATTGTTCTAATTAATAGAATAAAAATGCGTAAATCATTATCGGCGAACCATTTAATTGCCGCATCATCTTTTCTACATGCGGCGGCGAATGTTGAGAGAAAATCACAGTGATAACGTTTCAGCCATTCTATAGCTACGGGTTCGTTATCTATAGCATTACTCAGCACGGCAAACTCCGGATAGCCGTTGTTCAACAGCCAATGTAGAGCGTCCGTATCGGAGTGTATAGCTGCAGAAAGAGCCGCTAATTCAGGAAAACCATTATGTAAAAGAAAATCAGCAAATTTTGTTTGTCTTTTCAAACTTTCTCCAAAAGCTAACAATATTTTGGGTTCATAATCGGTAAGACAATGCAACATAGTTTAAATACTTTATAATTAAGGTCTTAACTCTTCTTTTATTATTTCACGTATCTCATTTTTATTTAAGTACCCTAAAGCAATCTTAGGCTCCCCTTTAACAGGGAAAAAATAGAGCAATGGAAGAGAGGAAATGGCTAAATCTTTTTGTAATTCTTGTTCGGCACTTAAATCTACTTTATAAATTACCAGTTTGCCGTCATACTCCTGTAATAGTTCTTTTAAATGTTTTTCCATTGGTTTACAAGAACTACAATAATCGGCATCAAACACTACAATAGCCGGTAATTTACCATTATATGCCCCATTTGTAACCGTATAATCGTAAACATAATCTATAAAATCGGTTTTATTCAAAGAGATAATAAGGGGCGAAGATTGAGAATAAAGAAAATTAGAGCATAAACAGATAATTAGTATGCCAATTGTGTTATGTATTTTCTGTCTCATAAAAATAGAATTAAAATATATTAAATGATGTTTCCCAAATGGAGTAACGTTTTATTTTACTAAATTATTTCGACAAGCGAGGTAGTTATTTTAAACCGCTACGTTTAAGCAAGGCATCAATCTGCGGCTCACGTCCTCTAAAATTAATATAGAGCGTCATCGGTTTTTTAGAACCGCCTTTCGACAAAATATTTTCTACATAAGAATCTGCCACCTCTTTATTAAAGATACCTTTTTCTTGAAAGAGTGAGAATGCGTCAGCGTCGAGTACTTCTGCCCATTTATAGCCGTAATAACCGGCGGCGTAGCCGCCTGCAAAGATATGCGAAAACGCACAGCTAGTGCAAGTTCCGTCAACGGTCGGCAACCATTCGGTTTTGGCAATCGCTTCGCGTTCCATAGCAATGATATTATCAATTTTATCGGGACTCGTCGTGTGCCACATCATATCAAGTAAACCAAAAGAAATTTGACGGCACGAAGCATAACCTGCATGATAATTATCAGCAGCTTTAATTTTATCTATAAGTGCTTGTGGGATAAGCTCATTGGTTTCATAGTGAAAAGCAAACTTGTCAAGAAACTCTTTTTGCGTAGCCCAATTTTCTAAAAGTTGCGACGGTAATTCCACAAAATCGCGAGGTACGGAAGTTCCCGCTAAGGATTCGTAGTTTACGTCAGAAAGGATTCCATGCGTTGCATGACCAAACTCGTGAAGAAAAGTAACCACTTCATAAAATGTAAGTAACGAAGGGTGATCTTCCGTAGACGGAGTAAAATTCATAACTAACGATACCAAAGGTCGGATATCTTTATCCCCTATTTTACGTTGTTCTCTAAAAGAGGTCATCCAAGCCCCATCTTTTTTGGAATCACGAGGATAGAAATCAAGATATAGGACTGCCATAAATTTCCCTTTTCTATAAACTTCATAAACTTTTACGTCAGGGTGATACACTTGAATCTCGTTGTTAGGTTTAAAAGTCAAGTCAAAGAGCGTCGTTGCCAAAGAAAAGACGCCGTCAATGACATTTTCGAGTTTGAAATAGGTTTTTAACATTTCATCATTAACTTCAAAGAGCGATGTTTTCTGTTTTTCGGAATAGTAGGAAAAATCCCAACGTTGCAACTCTTCTTTTAATCCTTGTGATTTAGCAAATTGTGTTAACTGTTTCAACTCTTTATCCATTACCGGATAAGAATAATCCAATAACTCATTTTCGAGTTTATAAACATTTTTTTCATTTTCAGCCATTCGTTCTTGCAAAGCATACGCCGCATAATTCTCAAATCCTAACAACTTGGCTAATTCTTGTCGATTTCTTAGAATATCCTTTATAATTTCCTGATTATCAAAATCATCTAAATAAGCACGGCGACTATAAGCCATGTACATCTCTTTTCGCAATTCGCGATTATCAGCATAAGTCATTACTGCTGAATAACTCGGATAAGAGAGGTCAAACACCCAGCCATCTAATCCCTTGGCTTTAGCTTTCTCCTTAGCCACATTAAGAGATATTTCAGGAATGCCCGATAATTCATTAATATCAGTGATATTTTTGACATATTTATTAGTCGATGCTAACACATTTTCACTAAACGTGAGCGATAGCTTAGACAATGCAATAGAAAGCTCTCTAAATTTTTCCTTATCTGCTTCTGACAAATTAGCCCCACTATTGATAAATGCTTTATATGTTTTATCCAAAAGCATGGCTTGTTCTTCCGTCAAATCTCCGGGATTATCATAAACCGATTTAATACGAGCAAAAAGCGGTGTGCTTAGATAAATATCGTTTGAATATTCGGTCAACATCGGACTTATTTCTTGAGCTAGCGCTTGCAACTCAGGGGAAGTATTACAGTAGTTCATATTAAAGAAAACACCTGAGATGCGATTTAAAAGACCTCCGGCAGCTTCGAGTCTTTCAATAGTGTTCGTAAAATTAGGTTGTTGCTTCGTTTGTTCAATACGTCTGATTTCTTCTCTTGCAAGTTGAAGAGCATATTTAAAAGCAGGCATATAATGCTCGGTTTTTATCAAATCAAAGGGCGGAGTTTCGTATGGCGTGTTCCAATCTGCCACTAACGGATTATCTTTCAACTCATTAGGGATTTGTGCTTGTGCAGTAAACATCAACAAAGAAATCATAATAAAACTAATTTTTTTCATCATTTATACTCTAAATTAAACAATTAACGAATAATTGAAATAGACCTATTTCAGTAAATGCAAAGATAATAGAAAAAATATAACCTATAAATAAAGTTGAAAAAAAGTTTCTACATTTAGTTCAACGTTTAAATTTTAGCTTTTAGCTTTTTCTTTTTTATCTTTCTAATTTCAAAAACAGCAAGGACACCGATAGTTGTAAACATAATCACGATAAAGAGCAGTGAAATTTTATCGCCTTTAAATATTGAATCCGGCTTAAACTCAAAACGAATAGTATGTTCACCAGCCGGTACGTTCAACGCACGTAACGTGTAATTAGCTCTAAAATGCTCTACCGGCTTATCGTCAATATAAGCTTTCCAACCGTAGGGGTAGTAAATTTCTGAGAAAATTACAATCCCATCAACGCCGGCGGTGGATTTATATAAAAGTTCGTCAGGCTTATACGAAAGAAGCGTAATTTGAGCTAACGAGTCATGTTGTGCTTTAAAATTGACAACAAAATCATTAAATTTTTGGTCTGTAACTGCACTATTTCTCAAATTTATCTTACCGAGCATTTCATACTCTTCATTGGGATTCTTGGCAACAAACAGAGAGTCGACAAACCAAGCATTACCCATAGCATCAGGATTTAATCTGGGAACAACATTGCCACTGTTATCCTTAATGATAAAATAACGCGTATTTAGCATATTTAAAACAGACATATCCAGCTTACGAATATACTCATCTATTAAGTCTTGATATCTCCGTAATTTAGCCGCATGATATCCTCCGATAGATTTGAGATAGTAAGATGTTCGAGCTTCGTTAAAAGTATTAGTTGCGAGATTTAAAACTCTAAAATGCAGAGTATTATCCGCTAAAATCATCTCTTCGTAAGGTTGCTTCTTAAAGTTTTGAAAATATTTTTTTTCTGAAATAAAATTAGATTCATTCAAAAAACGTCTATTCACACCCCACATATCCACAAGAATCAATATTCCGAGAGAAAGAAGTAGATAAACAACTTTTATCTTTTGTTTAATAAACAACCATAAAACACTAGCTGCCAAGAGAATAAATATAGTAGAACGAATTGCATCATGTCGCAGCATTGAGGCTCTATCAACAATAACGGCATCCATTAATCTCTGAGCCATATCTTTATTCCCGCCAAACCAATTGGTAAATTGTTCTATTAGTTGACCGTTTTGTAACGAGGTGAAATTATATAACAACCCGCCAAAAAGAGCAAAAAAGAGGGATAACCCGGCAGTAATTCCTGTTGCAATATAGAGGCTCGTGAGAGCCTTTTGTTCGGTTATTTGTTTTTCCATCAACGATTTTATAGCTAAAAAGCCCAATAAAGGTATTGTAATCTCAGCCACAATTAATATAGATGAAACAGCCCTAAATTTATCGTACATCGGAAAGTAATTAAAGAAGAGCTCCGTGAACGACATAAAATTTTTGCCCCACGACAGTAGAATCGAAAATAAGGTTGCCACCAGCAATGCCCATTTATAAGGTCCTTTCACAACAAGCAAGCCTAATACAAAGAGAAGAAATATAATAGCCCCGACATAAACAGGTCCTGAAGTGAAGGGTTGATCGCCCCAATACATAGGCATAGAGCTACATACATTGGCTGCATCTTTTTTAGAAACTCCAATATCGACTAGCGTATTATAAGTTTGAGAATTTACTCCGATATTATAATGCGAAGACGCTCCCTTAAAGTTAGGAATCAGCAACGTCATCGTTTCATCAATGCCGTAACTCCATTGCGTAGCATAATCTAAGTCAAGACCTTTTGTTTTATTGAGCGAGTCGGTCTCTTTAACCAATTCCGAGTGTCCTCCACGCATAGTCTCTTTTACATACTCCATATTCGCTACTGTTTTGGAATAATACGTTCCTATACCAACTCCCACACACGCGACAAATATTAGAAAAGCGACAAAAAAATCTTTAATACGTTTTTCCTTAATATGTATATAAAGTTCAGCAAAACCTAAAACACCAATAAGCATAAAAAGATAAAAAGTCATTTGAGGGTGAAGCGTTATTCCGAAAGCAGTAAAAATCATACTGAGCACAACACCCCAAAAGTATTTTTTTTGAAAAAGTAAGACAAAACCGGCAACAACAGGGACGACATAAGCGATTCCGTAAACTTTATTATTATGCCCGGCTTCAATAATTATAAAGAAATAAGAGGAAAAGGTAATGGCAATAGCACCGATGATACTCAACCACTTATTAATTCTAAACGACCGCATTAAAATGAAAAAGCCTATTAGATAAATAAAAATAAGTCCTATTGTGCTTGGTAGTCCCAACTGATAAATTTTCTTAAGAGGCGTGATGATATTAGCATCCGTAGGAGTTTTTCCGGTAATTTGATACGTGGGCATCCCCGAAAACATATTCCCTGTCCAAAAGGAGGTAACACCCGTTTCCTTTTTATATTTTAAAACTTCAGCACCCATGCTCCTCCCACTAAGGGTGTCGCCTGCTAAAAGCATTTTATCTTCTAAAATAGGCGAAGCATAAATAATTGCAATTAAAACAAAAATGGCTATGGCTGAAAAATAGGGCAAATATTTTTTCCAAAATTCTTTTTTCATAGTTTTTTAATTTAAAGTTTGCAAAATTAATGATATTTTTCTATTAAATTTATTTTCATTAGATTTTTATTCTTTTTTAGGGCGTGCCCCCTCGCTGACGCTCGGGGTCGGCGCCCGGTTCCAAGTCCGCGGGCACAAGCCGTGGGGACGCAAGGCGGCAAAAAGAGCTTACAAGCTCACTTTTTTGCCGCCGCGCCCCCAGCGGCTTCCGCCCTTGCGGGCTTTCCACCTAAGCGCCTCACGCAACCAAGTTGCTCATATAAAGCATCTTAGGTAAATAAATGAAGGTGGAAAGACGCATTTCCAAATTCCCTTAATTTTTATCAAACATTAGTAATAAAAAATAACTATTTTTGCACCTTAATAGGTTTGTTTTCATCATTATAATTAAATCGAAGGTTATGCGTCAAATAAGAGTAAAAGAAGCTATTGAAGAAAATATAGAGTTAATGAACAGCATCTTACACGATACTATTTTCATGTCTCAAATTTCTCAACTTGCCGACATTATGGTTAAATCTTTGCGTAGAGGCGGTACTATTTTCTTTTGTGGCAACGGCGGAAGTGCGGCTGACGCACAACATTTAGCCGCCGAACTTTCGGGACGTTTCTACTTTGACCGAGCTCCCCTACCCGCCGAAGCCCTGCACTGCAACACCTCTTATCTCACAGCTATTGCCAACGACTACGGATTTGAACACGTTTACGAACGATTAATTAGAGGAAATGGAAAAAAAGGAGATGTTTTGGTCGGATTATCTACTTCGGGCAACTCACTAAATATTACTAAAGCCTTTGAAACAGCGAAAAATTTAGATATTACTACCATCGCTTTTACCGGCGAAAACGGCGGAAAGCTAAAAGAGATTGCAGATTATATTTTACAAATCCCCTCAACCGATACACCTCGAATACAAGAGGCACATATCCTTATCGGACATATAATATGCGAACTAATTGAAACAGAAATGTTTATCGAAGAATAAGCAACCCCTATTTCATAGCAATCGTTTCAATTTCAACAAGTACGTTCATAGGAAGCTCTTTCACTGCAAAAGCGGCTCGTGCCGGCGAATTTTCACTGTAATATTTCCCATAAACAGCGTTCATAGCCTTGAAATTGCTCATGTCGTTCAATAGACAAGTAGATTTTACAACATGTTTAAACGAATATCCGGCTGCTTCTAAAATAGCCGCAATATTTTGCATTACTTGTTCGGTTTGGGCTTCAATACCTTCGGGAATCGTACCCGTAAGCGGATTTATAGGAATTTGCCCCGAAATAAAAAGCATGCCGTTCATCTCCACCGCTTGACTATAGGGACCAATAGCCTTCGGTGCTTTTTCCGAAAAAATTATCTTCTTCATAATTATTTATTTAAAATTAGAATATATTTATTTGTGTGAAAATTTAAAATATTAATCGACCGACAATAAACCATATTTCTTTATAATAGAGCTTTTACGCCTTTTTCTCAATCCCGATTTTGTATCCGTAGGTAGCAAAAAATAGAATATAGGCGTAAGAAATAAACAGCACTGCAAAAGCAACTTGCGGATTATAAATATCGGAAAGTTTTCCATAAAAGAGCGGAATAATAGCCCCACCTGCAATTGCCATAATCAAAAAGGCAGAGCCAAGTTTCGTATATTTTCCTAAATTATGGATGGAGAGCGGCCAAATCGCGGGCCACATGATAGCATGGGCAAAACTCAACCCAAGAATTGCTAAAATTGAAATAATACCCGAAAAAGTTAAAGCGATGATTACTAATAAAATAGCAAGTATCACTTGAATTATAAGTGCCATTCTTTGTGATATAATTTTCGGAATAAAAAGAATACCCGTAAAATAACCTATTACCAAAGCAATTAACGCAAAAACGCCGAGCCGAAGTGCTATACTTTCGGGTAACCCCATAAATCGACCGTAATTTACTAAATAATCTATCGAAATTACTTCCGCTCCAACGTAAAAGAAAATAGCTAAGACGCCGAACCAGAGGTAAGGATATGAAAAGATACTTTTTTTGTTTTCTACTACCGTATTATCTTCCTCCTCTTCTACTTCCGGTAATTTTGCCGCCTTAATAAAAAGTACCAACCCTATTAAGATAGCAGTCATAATTAAATAGGGAAAAATTATTCGGTGCGAAAGTTCTTGTAATAAAAGTGCTTTTTCAGCACCATCACCAATTATTTTTATTTGTTCATACAACTCTGTAGTATTAGAAAAAAGAGCTGAGGATAAGACAAGAATACCTATCATTCCTGCGATTTTATTGCAGACACCCATAATGCTCATTCTTCGGGCGGCAGATTCAAGCGGACCGAGTATCGTAACGTACGGATTGGCTGCCGTTTGCAATAAGGCAAGTCCCGTACCTTGTAAAAAGAGAGCTACCAAAAAAAGCGGATAGCTTCTCTCCAATGCCGCAGGCACAAAGAGCGTAGCCCCGATAGCCATAACTATTAAACCTAAAGCCATTCCTCGAGTAAATCCTGTTTTATTCAATATAAAAGAGGACGGAATAGCCATGACAAAATAAGATATATAAAAGGCAAAAGTTACGAAAGAGGCTTGAAAATTGTTCAATTCACAAACCGTTTTTAAAAATGGTATTAGAATACTATTAAGCCAGGTAACAAAACCAAAAACAAAAAATAGAGCTCCGATAATAAAAATGGCATGTTGTTTTGATTTTTCTTTTTTCATTTTCTTATAAATAAATGGAATATAATTTTTTTTGAACAATAAATTGAATTGCAAATGTACATCAATTTTTCAAAAAAATAATTTTATCAATTGTATATTTAATGTTTTTTGTACTTTTGCCCTTTATTAAAATTATTAACTTAAAAAAATAATATTATGAGCGAAAAAGTTACTAAATTACTGAAGGACATTCCTGCAGTACGTTGGACCGCCTTGATTTTACTGGCAATAGCCATGTTTTTTGGCTATATTTTCATGGATGTCCTCTCTCCGTTACAAGAATTATTAAAAACAGACCGAGGTTGGGGACCTGATGCATACGGAAGATATGCCGGCTCAGAAACATTTTTAAATGTTTTCATTTTCTTTTTAATTTTTGCCGGGATTATTCTTGACAAAATGGGAGTGCGATTCACCGCTATTCTTTCTGGTTCTGTCATGCTTTTTGGAGCTGCCATTAATTATTACGCTGTAAGTGCTGCATTTATTGGTAGTGCTGCTGAAAATGCCATGAACCATTTTATGAATCTTCCATTAAAATGGTGGAATATTACTCCATTTTTTGCTGGTATGCCCGCTTCGGCTAAAATGTCGGCAATTGGTTTCATGATTTTCGGTTGTGGTGTTGAAATGGCTGGAATTACCGTATCAAGAGGTATTGTGAAATGGTTTAAAGGAAAAGAGTTAGCCTTAGCCATGGGAATTGAGATGGCAATTGCCCGTATTGGTGTCGCCGTAGTCTTCCTCGGTTCTCCTTATTTAGCAGCTAAAATTGAACCGGTTGACGTTTCACGCCCCGTTGCCGTAGCAGTGCTATTATTGGCGATCGGCTTAATATCTTTAATAGCTTACTCTTTTATGGATAAAAAACTTGAAATTCAAATGGGTGAAAGTGGCGAAGAAAAAGATGACCCTTTCAAAGTTCGCGATTTGAAATTGCTATTTACTAGTAAAGTGTTCTGGTTGGTTGCTTTACTTTGCGTTCTATATTATTCGGCTATTTTCCCTTTCCAAAAATATGCCAACAATATGTTACAGTGTAACTTAGGTTATACAGCGGATCAAGCAGGACGCGTATTCTTTGTTTTCCCACTTGGTGCTGCTGCAATAACTCCATTTTTAGGAAACTTCCTTGATAAAAAAGGTAAAGGAGCAAGTATGTTGATGTTAGGAGCCTTGTTAATGATAGGTTGCCATTTAGTATTTGCCTTAGTTCTTCCGTCAACTAAAGGAACGCCGATTGCTCCCGTTATTGCTTACGCTTCCATTATTTTACTTGGTATCTCTTTCTCTCTTGTACCTGCTGCATTATGGCCCAGTGTTCCAAAATTGGTTGATAACAAACTACTTGGCTCCGCTTATGCCGTTATTTTCTGGATTCAAAACATTGGTTTATACGCTTTCCCAATCATTATCGGTGCAGCTTTACGTGCCACTAACCCGGGCGTTGAAAATCCGTTAGAGTATAATTATACTGTTCCCATGCTTATCTTCGCAAGTTTGGGCGTTTTAGCACTCATTTTCGGGATTATGCTTAAAGCAGAAGACAAAAAGAAAGGTTATGGCTTAGAATTACCTAATATCAAACAAGAATAAAAAATATCGGAAATTACTTAGTGTCAAACACTTGATACTATTCAAAGGGCTCTAAGTTATAAGCATTTAGAGCCTTTTTTATTTATCGTTAATTAATAAGAAGAAAAATAATTTTAATTTTTATTAGGGCGTGCCCCCTCGCTACGCTCGGGGTCGGCGCCCGGTTCCAAGTCCGCGGGCACAAGCCGTGGGGACGCAAGGCGGCAAAAA
>Ga0255347_1004882_pt1 | contig 15755 bp, 14 predicted proteins | sample wastewater_treat_2_FD_192479 | JGI IMG/M metagenome (GOLD analysis project Ga0255347, IMG submission 192479) | Wastewater microbial communities from Lulu Island WWTP, Vancouver, Canada - plant24 | ecosystem: Engineered > WWTP > Wastewater > Unclassified | place: Canada: Vancouver, British...
ATCTGATTCTTAATTTTATCCTTTTCATTCATATAAGTTACCTCGCTCATTTTATGCGGGTTCATTATATGATGTGCATGCTGAAATTAATAGCACTTTTTACCCCTAAAATTAATCTGCTACCCAGAAACATGGAGTTATCAAAGTCAAAAAATTCTTGACAAACCGACTTATATACAAAATAAATGCATCTATGTTAGAATACGAAGATAATATTTGTTTCGGCTGTGGTCAGGAGAACGAAATCGGGCTTAAGCTAAAACTTCAGTTCGATGATGACACAAAAACAGCCTATGGTGAATTTGCCGCTCACGAACTTCTTGAAGGTTCACCAAATATCATCCACTCAGGTATTATTGCCACCATACTCGATGAAACAATGATAACTGTAAACAAGTACCTTGAAATCATGGCGGTTACAAGTGAACTTACTCTCAGGTATCTCCAGCCTGCCTTTATCAATGAAAATCTTTACATTCGCGGCTGGTTTGTCAAAAAAAGTAAAAGAGTCATTGAAAACCGCGCTGAAATCGAGAATGAAATGGGCAAAATTGTTGCCCGCGCAAAAGGCAAATACATTGAGGTGGATGAGATTCCCCAGCAGGAATAGCTGCCAACCGATCAAAAGCATCAATATTCGGTTAATTCCTGCTGATATTGCCAGAAGATAAGCCGAAGTGGTGGAATTGGTAGACGCACCGGATTCAAAATCCGGCGGGGGCAACTCCGTGAGGGTTCGATTCCCTCCTCCGGCAAAAAATAAGGCTGCTTTGCGGGCAGCCTTATTTTTTCTGTATTCACAAAAGTCCGGAATCATTATTCGGCAGGTCTTATAAATTCAGGGTTATTAGGCGGGAATCAGGGGAGATTCCGGTCTCTATTGTGTACAATCCAATAGGTTTTTTGTAATATCGCACCATACTGCTTGCGGTCATAATAATTAAATTAAATTCTCAATACGCCTCATTCCAGGGCTGCGGTCTGTTACAATTTCACCTTTAAACTCTTCAAGAATCTTAGAGACAACTTCATCGAAGGTCTGTCCGGATTTACCACCCCTTGCCCCCCTGATAAAGCTTTTGCCTCTCTGTTCTCTTCTGTAAGACATAAATAAACCCATCTCTTCTTTTTTTATAAAATATGTTCTCATATCACTCTCTCTTTAATCATCTCCATATATTCATCACCATCAAACAATTGTATAGTATATATATGTATAGTATATTGCAAGCATTTTTTACCTTTACAGCAAAATTTTTTAAAAAAAACACAAATGGGGTCAGAGCCGGTATTATTCTATTTTTAAAGGTTTTTGAAATAAATACTAAAAATAATTTGATATGAAACAGTATTCTTTTAATTCTTACATATAATAAACAGGCTGTTTAAAAAAACAGCAGGCATAGAATATAAGGACCAGAAAAAAAATGACAAAACCCACTCCTGAACAGGAAAAAGCATTTAATGAAATTCTCAAGATGAACATTGACGGGGCCGAGGCAAAGCCCGAATCCATCGGGGACCACCCCGGCACAAGAACTCGCGAATCTGAAATAAACTTTAACATACTCCCCGAGGAGCTCGAGGAGTACCTGAATGAATACGTCATAGGCCAGGAATCAACTGTCGAGGTCATAGCAACCAAGGTCTGCACGCATTTTAACCGCATGAAGCTTGAAAAGGCCATACCCGAGGAACAGCGCATAATAGGCAACATTAAAAGTAATATGCTGCTCATTGGCCCCACCGGCGTTGGAAAAACATACATAATCAAGCTCATCGCAAAAAAGATCGGAGTTCCCTTTGTCAAAGCTGACGCCACCAAATTCAGCGAAACCGGCTACGTGGGCGGAGACGTTGAGGACCTTGTGCGCGAGCTGGTTCATGAGGCCGACGGCGACATCTCAAAAGCTGAATACGGTATTATCTATATAGACGAGATAGACAAAATCGCGTCATCGGGGAACGTGCTCGGACCCGATGTTTCACGCACAGGCGTACAGCGCAATCTGCTCAAACTCATGGAGGATTCGGACGTTGACCTGAAGACTCCCCACGACCTGGCATCCCAGGTAGAGGCAGCAATGGAGGCGCAGAGGACAGGCAAAGTCACACGCAAAAAAATCAACACAAAAAACATACTCTTCATCGTATCGGGCGCCTTTACAGGCCTCGAGGAGATCATAAGCAGGCGCATGAACAGGCAGAGCATAGGATTCGACAAACAGCGCATAACGGGCAACATGTCAGAAAAAATGATAAAGCATCTGCGTACCGAGGATCTTATAGAGTTCGGTTTCGAGTCCGAGTTTGTCGGCAGGCTGCCGGTCTATGTTGTTCTTAACGAGCTTGATGTTGACGGACTCTACAAAATTTTAAAGAGCAAATACAGCACCGTAATACTCGGCAAAAAAATGGACTTCTTAGCGTACGGCATTGACCTTGACTTCACAGACGAAGCTCTTTACGAACTTGCGGTAAGAGCACACAGGGAAAAAACCGGCGCCCGCGGACTTCTTAGCGTTTTTGAAAAACTGCTCATTAAATTTGAAAAAAAACTCCCCTCTACCGGAATTAAACATCTTCTAATTGACCTTGACATTGTGCAAAACCCTGAACCGTATCTTGAAAAAATGCTTCTTGAAGATGGAATAAACCAGTTCCAGAAGGAATTTCTTATTAAACACGGCATATACCTTACTATTGATGACACCGCAAAAATAAAGCTGTTCGAAAAAAGCAAATCAGAAAACAAAAAGGTGCAGGCCCTGTGCAATGAGCTTTTCACCGATTACTTTCACGGCATACGCCTGATGAAACTTGAAAACTTTAACATACCCGGCGAAGCAGTCGATGATCCCAAGGCCTACCTGGACACGTACATAAAAAATAATTACAGGCAGTAATTGCCCCGCGGACACCGCGGTGTAGAACTTTATTGAATCTTCAGGGTTTTGCAGCCTGATACGCTCATTGGTTCCATGTATCTGCTGCATTTCAATGGACGCAGACCTGTCCGCGATAACCTTTTCCATGTATGACTTCAGTGTGCCCGGACTTTCAGCGTGCACTATCCCTGTGTTTGGCACGGCTCTTGCATTGCCCGCGCCGTAAAATAAATTGACAATATATCACGTGAGAATAGATTACACCGAAGGTTAATTATCACGAGGGATTTATGTCAAAAGTACAGAGCATTACAATCTATCATGAAATGATCAGGGAACTGGCTGAAATCGAGGCGCGTCTCGACATGAATATTGACACGACCCTGTGGATCAGCGATCCGCACGGCGCAGGCGAAAGATTTGTTTCCATTCTTAAAGGGCGCTTCGGCCTGGTCTGGCGCACTGCTTACGAGGCTCTCCCCAAAACCTTTTCCAATGAAAAACTTGAACACCTGGACAGGATAATAAAAAACGAGAGATACATTGAAGCAGATGACTTTCACATGGAGAGCCAGGATGTAATCGCGGCCCTTGTGCACATAATAAGGTACAAGGTACAGAGCGTCCATGACTTTGACATTATACGCGGGAGCATAAACAGAGACCTGAAACCCCTCCTTGAAAACCTTATTCTCAACTTTCACGTGCCTAATGTTGTTTACGAAAACGAAATTATTGCAGACAGGATGATCTCCGCGCTTTCAAAGATAGTAAAACAGGTAATACTGGGACAGTTGATCGTTCTTGGTGATGTCTTTGACAGGGGTGACGAACCTGACAAAATTTTGCGCATCCTTTCGCAGCGCGACCTTAAACCCTTTGTAAAATTCGTGTGGGGCAACCATGACATACTCTGGATGGGCGCCGCCGCTGGGAACAAATCGCTCATTGCCGAAGCGCTCAGAATCAGCGTCAGGTATGACAACCTCGAATTTCTTGGCAGGCTGGGGATCGACATCACGCGGCTCAAGGAATTCGCGGAAAAGCTTTACCCCGGCAGGATTACCGGAAACTTCAAGGCCAGGATGGAGATATCGAAAAAACTTGAAAAAACCCTTGCCATAATACAGTTTAAGCTTGAAGAGCAGACAATCACCAAATACCCGCAACTGGGCATGGACTCCCGCCTTAACCTTGAAAAGCTTGCTGCGCTTATCAAGGAAGGCGACACTTCAGGTCTTACCGACTCCGACTTTCCCACACTCATCCTTGACGATCCAATGAGACTTACAGACGAAGAGGAGGCAATAATAAACGACCTGGCTGACCAGTTTACAAAAAGCAAGCAGATACGCAGGCTCATGGAGTACCTTTTTGTAGAGGGAAAACTCTATCATATAAACAACTACATCATGAACATACACGCGCTGGTACCGAGCACAGAGGACGGCAATTTTGACGAACTGTACGGCAAAAAGGGCAAGGAGCTTCTTGACCATATAGAGATAACCGTCAAAGACATAGGCCAGAATTATCTTGAAGGCAGGGAGCAGGAACCATTCCAACTGGCAATGATGTTCTACCTGTGGTGCGGCCCCAAATCCCCGCTCTTCGGAAAAGACGCGATGAAAACATTTGAACGCTATTTCTTTAAAGACAGGACTACACACAAGGAGAAGACCCTTTACTGGGGCAAGAACATCAACAACCCCGATTTCATGGACAGGCTGGTAGAGGAATTCAACGTGGAACGGATTGTTTTCGGCCACACTCCTGTTGACATCAGCAAGGGACAAAAAATAGCCTCCGCGGACGGGCGCGCCATCAACATTGACGGCGGATTCTCCGAGGCATACCTTAACAGGGGGCATTCACTGATACAGACTCCCTACTCTCTTTACGCGATCATACTGCCTGCCGCTGACGAAATAATTAACCTCAGAAAAAAGAAGGAAGCCAACAGGCTCAGCTTCGAAATGATCGCCAACTTTGACGAGCCAAAAAAAGTGCGCGATACGTTCGCTGGCAAACAGATGATCAAACGCAGGGATGAACTGCTGCAAAAAATAAAAGAATTCAACGAATCCCGATAGCCGCCAGCCGGTCCTGACTTGCCGCCTTTTTTATTTCTACAGATTATCCCTGATCAAATTCCCCATTTCGGCGGTACCCACCTGCTTTTTGCCGGACGACATTATATCGACGGTGCGGTATCCCTGCTCAAGCACCTTTTCAATAGAACTGAATATACGGCTGTAGCCCTCGTCAAGCCCAAAGCTGTACTTGAGCATCATTGCAGCAGAGAGTATCTGGGCTATGGGATTCGCGATTCCCTTTCCCGCTATGTCAGGCGCCGAGCCTCCGGCAGGTTCGTACAAACCGAACGTTCCGTCAGAGAGCGAAGCAGACGGGAGCATGCCGAGTGAACCAGTGATCATCGATGCCTCATCAGAGAGAATATCGCCGAACATATTGTCGCACAGCATTACATCAAACTGCCTCGGATCGCGCACAAGCTGCATCGCAGCGTTGTCAACATAAAGGTGGTTTAGTTTAACCCCGGGGTAGTCCTTAGCTATCTCCTCGACCACTTCGCGCCAGAGCAGCATGGTCGAGAGGACGTTTGCCTTGTCTATTGATGTAAGTTTTTTGTCGCGCTTCATCGCGGTTTCAAAAGCCACGCGTGTTATTCTTATTATTTCATCGCGGGTATAAACCAGTGTGTCAAATCCCCTGTCGTGGTCCTTGCCCTTAGGCTGGCCAAAGTATATACCGCCGGTGAGTTCCCTTATGATCATTATGTCAAAACCTTCACCGATAATTTCAGGCTTCAGCGGTGACGCGTCCTTAAGCTCTTTAAAAACAATGGCAGGACGCAGGTTCGCGTAGAGGTTAAATTTTTTTCTCAGCGGAAGCAGCGCGCCGCGTTCAGGCTGTTCATCGGGCGGAAGCTTTTCCCATTTTGGCCCGCCTACTGACCCGAAAAGAACAGCATCGGAATCCTGGCATATCTTCACGGTTGTTTCAGGAAGCGCCTTGCCCTCGTTGTCGATCCCCGCGCCCCCCACATTGGCGTATGTATATTTAAACTCTATGCTGTAAATTTTACTGATTTTATCGAGAACCTTTACCGCCTCTTGTATTACCTCCGGTCCTATACCGTCACCGGGCAGAACCGCTATTTTCTTTGTTGTCATAAAATCTCCGTTATCTGTTCAGGAATTAACGGCTGTTCACGCACCGGATTCAGTTAATAGCGCTGCCGTTTATAAATATTAACAGGAATTAAGAACTGTTTTTGTGTCAAATAAAAATCCCCGGCTAAATCTAAAAACATGCACGCACAGGTTCAAGGCTGTACCTCATCGTTGCACATTAACTCACATTTAACAAGCCGCGGGAACCCGGCGCAACATACCCTGCCGTGGCTACGCGAATTTAAAAAAAATACTTTATTGATTAATTTCTGCTTATATTATAGACAATCTTAATGGAAATTTTTTTTAGCTGATTCAGACCGGTATATTAAAAAAAACAACCGGACTGAACAGATAATGCACTAAAAACGAAAAACGCAAGGAGCAAAAAATGAAATCTTACAGATTCAACCTGCTTGTACTGATAATTATGCCAGCCATGATTATTGCGCTGCTCTTATTCAATTCTGCCGGGGGATTTAACGCGCTCGCCCAGAGAACCTCCAAAGATGATATCCTGAAACGCTATAAACAGGACAGGGAATCATTCATGAAATCACCCGATGAAGTCAACAGCGAGATGAAAAAAATCATCAGCGACATCAAGGAACGTAATTTAAAGTATAAAGTTGAACTGAACGAAATGATGAAATACAAAATTTCCCAGATTACGGGAAGCAAGCCCCCTTCTGATGATGAAATTAAAAAGAAAGAGGATGAACGGAGAAAGCGCGAAGAACTTGAGCGCAAAAAATATGAAGAGCGCAAAAAGAAAGAGGAGCTTGAACGAAAAAAGAATGAGCTTGAGCGCCAGAGAGAGGAGAAACGAAGACAGGAAGAGCTTAAGAGGCTTGAGGATGAACGGAAACGAAGGGAAGATGCGATAAACAAAGAACGCGACAGAAAAAAACAGGAGGAACTTAGACGCCAGGAGGAGGAGAGGCGCAAACAGGAAGACGAAAAGCTGCGAAGGGACGAGGAACAGCGCCGACAGGACGAAGAAAGGCGTAAACAGGATGAGCTGAGAAGGCTGGATCAGGAGAACACCAGGCTTATGGGCGACAGGAATGTCCCGATCAGCATTGCGCCTGTTGTTACACTTGCCGCTTTCAACTGGAGGGATGCAAAGTACGCCACAACTGCCAAATACCAGGGCGTATGCGGAAGCTGCTGGGCTTTCACAGCAGCTGCTGTTTACGAGACCAACTACTACATAAAAAACCGCATCACGCTTGATCTTTCAGAACAATTCATACTTGACTGCGCAAGAGATAAAAAAGGGAAAGATGTCGGCAGCTGCGACGGCGGCTGGTACGGCGGCGTATTCGACTACTTTATGGACAGGGGCGCAATGCTGGAAAAAGACAGGGAATACAGGGGCAGGAAGGGAGCATGCTCATCCCTGGGCAATTCACCGTATAAAGTTCTCAAGTGGGGATACATACGGAGAAATGCCGGCATTCCAACTGTCACAGAGATGAAAGATGCAATCTGTAAGTATGGCGCAATAGCCGCCTGTGTCAAGGTTACACCCGCTTTCCAGGCTTACAAGAACGGCGTCTTTAACGAATTCGCGTATGTATCAGGCGAAAAGGATATCAACCATGCCATAACAATTGTCGGATGGGATGACAAAAAAAACGCGTACCTTGTGAAAAATTCCTGGGGCCCGCAATGGGGCGACGACGGATACGTATGGGTTGAATACGGATGCAACAATATCGGATACGGAGCAACCTGGGCCGTTGTGGCTTCGGAATAGAGGTGAACACATGAAAAATTTATTTTATCTGTTTCTGCTTTGCGTTTTAGTTACTGTCGGATGCACCTCAACCGGGGGCAACAGTTCTGACAGCGTGATGGTAAAATCGGGAAACCGAGTTCTTGAGGTCAGGGCAAATTCCCCTGTTGATGTGGAACTTGCAGCGCGTCTGAGTACCGGCTTCAGTTGGAAATTAGTCTATCCTCTCCCTGAGGGAATCATCCTTACGAGTGAAACTGTCAGAACAGCCGCGAAGAACAAAACAGGCGCGGAGGACATACAGGTGTTCAGGATCAAGGCCAGGCCGGGTGAATACACTCTTACATTCAGGTACGGTGAGCACTGGAAAAGCAAACCTGAATTCACCGATACCTGCACGGTCACAATCATCGCGAAATAAAAATCAACGCTCCTGCCGGCGCTATTTGCCGGCAGGAATCAGTTCCAGCCCCTGTATAACTTCGTCGTATTTATTCGAGGCATTCCAGAACAGATAACCGTAACCTCCCCCGTCCACAGAACCCCTTACCTGTTCAGTTATATATGACGCGTTGTATTTTGAAACTCTCCACCCGAAAGCCTGAAGCCAGGGCCTTACTATGACTTTGTTTTTACCCGCCAGTTCCCTGACCCTGAGGCAGCCATTCATTATAAAGTGATGGGGGTGATCGCCAGGCTTTGCGAACCCGTCAAATTGATCGTTAAAATGAGACGGGTATAACATAGGCGAGATCACGTCACAGTTCGCCGCAAGCAGGTCTATCTTCTGGCCCGTCTTCTCTATGTCGACATTCTTTCCCCATGCGACCACGCCGAATATGTCTATTGAAAGAAAACAGTTTTTTGACCTGAGCCTCTGGTGCGCATTTTTAAGAAACGAGGCCACAGCCATAGTCCTGTCAGCCCTGCCTTCGCTCCAGGTATAGGCTGCGTCGTTCTGGTCCCCCACTGTGGGGAATCTTATGTAATCGAACTGCACCTCATCCACACCGGAATCAGCCAGTTCACACGCGAGGGAAATATTGTATTCCTGCACCATGCTGTTAGTGGGGTCACACCATTTTTCCTTAGTACCCGAATTCCAGTCCCTCCCGGTGCTTTTTGACTTTATTCTGCTTGAGGGGTCTCTATCATAAAGCAGGTGGTCCCTGAACACCGAGATTCGCGCTATTATATACATGCCATGCCTGCGGCATTCGCGTATCATCATGGGCAGATTGTCTATGGCTTTGCGTCTGTTCAGCCCGAATCTTTTTACCTGCTCCACGCGGCTCCCTGTATGGACTATTCCTGTTATATCCTTTACATCAAAAACAATAGCATTAATCCCTGCGGCCCTGAACCGAGGAAGCTTTTCAATGAAATCGCTTCTACCCGCCGAGTCGCCTGTAAAATAGACTCCCCGCACATAGGGTACTACAGCAGCCCTGCCTGCCCTGTTGTCAGGAATAAACGGAGGCGCCGCGTTCTTTACAATAACAAGTTCGCCCGCGTTAATTATCCTTCCAGTAATGCGGTTCATACGGAGTAACGCCTGTTCCATTTCGTTAATCCTGTAAAATCCGGTCAGCTCAATGGTCCTATCCATAAAATCTTCAAGGCTTATATTCTGCGGCGCCCTGTAAAAAATTACGCCGGCAAAATGCACCATCCCATGCGGCAGGCTGCCGAAAGTCTTAAGGCACTTTTTGTATCTTGCTGTATTTATAACACTCACGCTTTCACCCTGGTAGCCGTCCAGTTCAAGCACGCGTATTATCATGGATTTTACGCAGTCAGAGGCATAGACCGCGCTTTTATACAGAGAGGCAAAAAGTAGCAGCGCGATGATGACCGCGGCACCCGCGCCGCCGAAATATCTGATATTTTTTGACATATATCTTCCAGTTAATAATCAGCTTTAATCCCGCAGCCCCGAATGAACCATAATGTGAGCAGTGCTGTACACTAATATTTATCGGCAGCCCGAGGAAAAATGAATTATTATTCAGTAATTATTCCTGAAAATATTGGCTCATCCCGGGAATGGGGAAAGTGAAAATAAATGAATAGAAAATCCCATCTCAAATTTTAAGATATTTTTCGCACAAAGAATATCTAAGAGAGATAAAAGGTTTTGATTCCATTTGAGCATCAGGTTTTAAAACCCGGCATTTTTCGAGGTACGGTATTTCTCAGCCTTTTTTTATCTTTATACATTTTATAGTCCGCTCTGACACGAGTTGCATGGATATCCTCATCCAAAGAAGCATCATATTCAACAATCCCGAACGATATGGAAAAATCATACGCTCTCTTTTCAGCAATTAAATCTACATCCTTTTTCACCTGTTCTATGATCCGATTAATTTCATCTATGTTGGTGTTTTTAATGATGACCGAAAATTCATCTCCGCCAACCCGATAAACCTTGCCGATTTTAGCAAAGTTTTTGTTCAAAACTTCATGCGTATCTATAATCGCCTGGTCACCATGAGAATGACCAAAATAATCATTTATATATTTGAGTCTGTCGGTGTCTGCCTGTATAATAGCGAAGCCTCTGGGGTCGATGATCTTTTCTAAATCTTTGATATACTTCGCGCGATTATTCCCTGCGGTTAGCGCGTCGGTATAGGCCATCTTCTCGAAGTATTCTTTATCTTCTCTGATTTTTCTTCTTTCATTATAGCCCTTAAACTGATTGAATACTGATAGAACAATATAAATGACTGTACCTATCATTATAAAATAGGAAGTCCCTTTTTGTCCATTAAGATAATAATGTATTAGCTCTGCAAGTGCAAAGGCAATGAAGATAAGAATTCCTCTTAATTCATCAGACGCTTTTTCGTTCTTATAATAAAATACCTCCAGGTGAAGTACGGTCATGAAATAGATGGCGAAGATTGTAATAAACACCAGCGTTATGGGAAGTGTGTCCCGAAGGCCCACAATGTCGAGATACTCAAGAAGCAGGCAGAGAGCTGCGTATACAATGAACAATGATATGAAAAAATTGTCAAAAAATTTCTTTTCCCTCGTCGGGAGGTTTTCTCGTACATATAAGCCATAAGAGATTGGACAAAGCAATGTCATCAGGAGCGTAATTCTCGTAGTATAGTACGTGTTATTTGATAAGAGTTGAAGCATTCCCGATTCACCTAACAACCAGTTGCCGGAGAGTATGGCGGAGGTGCCCAAATATAAAAAGCCCAGATGCTTTTCTTTGTAGATTCCGGCCAAAAAATAGGCCAAAATTAGTATCGTTCCCAGAACAATGATGAATATGGACAAAACATTCCACAGACCTTTTTGGAGATAAATGTGAGCCAATATTCCTGTTCCGGAAGCAATAACTATCTCGGAAACATAACCATGCAACGAAGATACATGAGAAAAAAGAGAGAGCTCGATGACCTTGCCTTTCTGTTCGGGGTAGATGTCTATAACAGCCCAAAACCTAGCAAAATCTCTTCCCAGAAATTTATCGCTATCATGCCCCATTGCATAAACTGTTTCTCCGTCAATCTTTGTCTCAACGGACTGCATATAGGATCTAAACGCTATTTTTGCGCCATGCGGCAAATTATCAGGAATCGTATTTCTGATTATCAGGGGTTCTGATTTGCCCACATCAAAATGATGAGGCAGATGGAACTTTTCCTGATATCTGTCCCCCTGCCATGTCCAACCATCCGAAAAAGAAATAACATCCCTGTCTACCAGATATATACTGGGCATATCCAGAATATCTGTGAAAAAAATTACTGAAAAAAGCACCACAACGGACAAAATCAAAAAGCCGATATCATTAAACCTTCTCAAACCCTATGCCCTCCTGCTGTTTATAAAACGATTTCGCACCATATTGCTGACAATTTTGGCAGTCCGTTCGGAAACGCCGTCAGCTCTAAAATCCATAGCGGCTATTCTCATTTTTTTTTCAGCAGAGAAAGTATTATTATCAGAGAGAGAGAGAGAGAGAGAGAGAGAGAGAGAGAGAGAGAGAGAGAGAATTCTTCACCGCAGCCCCGATGTTCTTTTTTTAAATTACATTTATAATTTACACGAATTTGTTTTTATTTGCAAGAATTTTTTGCTTTTACTGGAACGCAAAAGGCCCGGAAAGGGGCTCTGACCCCCGAAAAGAGGCTCTGACCCCAGGCTTCAGCCTGTATCAAAGAAATTACCCCCGATTATTATTACCATAAATAAAAAAATGATTTGAGAAAACCCGGCATAAATAATATTATACAATTAACGAAATACTCTGTCCGGATTATCTGAACCATTTTAAAGTATATGATCAACGCACTTATAATAAAAACCGGAAAAAGGGCCCTGCGATACTACAGGGGAATTAATGATTTCTACAGCTATGTAAAATCCATATTCACCTCTTTCAGATCCCTTAAATACATGAGGTTCCGGTCTGTTTACAACATAATCATAAACCAGACAAGGTTTACGGGAATCGACGCGCTTGTAGTTGTTATGACCATCGCGCTGCTCCTTGGCGGTACAGTAATTATCCAGGCGCTTACCAGCCTCCCGAAATTCGGAGTCGCGGGATTCTTAGGGAACATACTGGTGATCATAATCGCGCGGGAACTTGGCCCCCTCGCGACAGCCCTTATAGTCATCGCCAGATCAGGTTCAGCCATTGCCACTGAAATCTCGGTACAGAAATGGTCCAGGGAGATACTTTCAATGGAGCTTATGGGTATAGACACCAAACTCTACATAGTTTTCCCCAGGATTATTGCCTCGATCCTCTCCATACTCTCGCTTATAATCATATTTGACCTTGTGGCCTTTCTTGGAGGCTACCTGATATCACAGACAGTGGTCTACATTCCACTGGACACATTCGCCCGGTCAGTTATGGACGCGTTCACATTCAAGGACATTGCGGCAGCGCTGTTAAAAAGTATTCTTTTCGGGATAACTATTCCGCTTATATGCTGCTACTACGGATTAAAGCCCGAGTCCAAGTTCGAAATTCCCATTTACGTATCCAGGGCGGTTTTGCGGACGCTCTTTGTTTCAATAATTCTGAATATAGCTGTTTCATCGCTATTCTACTTAGTGTGATGGTGCCCCCTTGAATGACCTGCTTGTAGATATCCGGAACGTAACTTACAGGCCCGACAACTACACTGTGCTGAAAGACGTGTCGCTAAAAATTGAACGGGGTGAAAATAAAATTATTTTCGGACCCGAAAGTTCGGGAAGCAGTTGGCTCTTTGACCTTCTGCTCAAGACCGGCATAGACTTCGAGGGTGATGTATTATTCAAGGGAAGGCCGGTCAAAGAGTTCGATTACATAAACCGGTTTAATCATAAAAAAGACATCGGTTATATGCATGGGGATTATGGCCTGCTCAGCAACATGAGCGTTGAGCAGAACATCGCGCTTCCGCTTGAATATCACTCATCGTATACCATGACCGAAATAAAAAAGCTCGTGGACAGGGCCATATACGACCTTAACCTTGACCACTGCAAAAAGCTGCGCCCCTTTGACCTGACCAGGTCCGAAATACTCAAGACAGCCTACGCAAGGGCCATAATACTGGACCCTGACCTGCTCTATATTGAAAACGCCTTCGAAGACCACTGCCCGTTGAACATCAAGATACTTATGGACTCTATAAAAGACCGCGCCGAAAGGCAGGACAAATCAACAATAATAATAAGTTTCTACCCTGAAAATTATATTGATCTTTCAGATTCATATATTATGTTTTATAATGGAAAAATTGTTTTCCAGGGGAACAGGGAGGATTTTCTTAATTCTGACAATCCGTACCTTGTGCAGTACAGGACAAACTCTATACAGGGGCCCATGGTTATATTATGAAAAAAATCGCTTTTAAAAATCCAAACGAATACAAGGTCGGCCTCTTTATAATAATACCCGCAGTTCTTCTGCTTATGTTCGTAATACTTAAACTGGGGTATTCAATATTAGGTTCGACCATAGATGTCTATCTCAAGATTGACAACATATCAGCGCTAAAAAAAGGAACACCGGTAAAGATGCAGGGCTACGAGGTGGGCCGCGTAGTTGAACTGACCCCTGTATATAAACCGACCCTGCACTTCCTTGCCACCCTGCGAATCGACAGCAGCATGGGCCTTCATGAAGACTGCAGCGCTGTTATAATGAACCAGAACATAATAGGCGACCCTGAAATTGAGCTGCGTAATCCGGCCAGAAAGGGAGCGCCTCTTCGCGACGGCGACGTAATAGAAGGACTTGAATATGTCAACCTCGAGGCTGTCCTTGAAAATGCTCACGCCCTGATCAGTACCCTGACAGATACAGTCAGCGTTTTTAAGGATATCTCTATTGAAAGCCGCCAGAACATCCGCGGTCTGTTAACGTCGCTTAGCGGAAGCGTGGAATCGATCAACACCGTACTCGGAAGTTCACAAGAGAACATAATAGTCACACTTGACGCATTCAGGGAGACTGCGGTAACGATGAAAGAAATATCCGCAGAATTGAAAAGAAATCCCGTGTCATTCATAATGAGAGGCAAGGATGACGACAAGAAAAAATAAAGAACAGAATAGGGAGATCATTGCCGTTTTTTTGAGGGTGTAAAAAAGATTGTGTAAATGGCCATATTAAATACCTTATGGAGAGGGAAAAAGATGGCCAAAGAGAAAGACGATTTAATCGAGAAGCTGCTTGAAAATATTGATTTCAGCAAGCTTAAACCTGAGCAGATCACTGGCGAAAGTGGACTGCTTAAACAATTAACAAAGCGGCTGGTTGAAAAAGCCATGAATGCCGAGATGGTTGATCATCTCGGCTATGAGAAAAATGTCAGTGCGGGAATAGGTACTGGCAATTCCCGCAACGGCAAGAGCAGCAAGACATTACTCACAGACATTGGCGATGTTACGATAGATGTTCCCCGTGATCGTAATGCCGAATTTGAACCTCAAATTGTAAAAAAGAATCAGCGAAGATTTGAAGGCTTTGATGATAAGATCATATCCATGTATGCTCGTGGAATGACTACGCGCGACATCCAGGGTCATCTAAAAGATATTTACGGTGTCGATGTGTCGCCAGACCTTGTTTCAACTGTTACGGCTGATGTAATTGCCGATGCCAAAGAATGGCAGAGCCGACTCCTGGAGAAGACATACCCTGTAGTATATTTTGATGCCCTCGTAGTCAATGGCAGAACAGATGGAAAGGCGACCAAAAAAGCAGTATACATCGCTCTGGGGCTTGATTTACAGGGTAAAAAGGATGTTCTGGGTCTCTGGATCGGAGAAGCAGAAGGCGCAAAATTTTGGATGGGCATAATGACAGAGCTTAACAATCGTGGTGTTGAAGATATTCTCATCGCATGTATTGACGGGCTTAAAGGACTTCCTGAAGCAATCAATGCAGTGTTTCCAAAAACTCACATACAACTCTGTATTGTTCACATGATAAGAAACTCTACAAAGTTTGTTTCTTACAAAGAACGAAAACTACTCTGTGCTGATCTTAAAAATATATACACTGCCCCATCAGAAAAACTTGGTCTTGATGCACTGGATGAGTTTGCAGCAAAGTGGGACAGCAAGTATCCGATGATATCGAAGTCGTGGAGAAACAACTGGGAGAACCTTAATGAATTTTACGGGTATCCGTCTGACATCCGTAAAATCATATATACCACCAACGCGATAGAATCTTTAAATTTCAGTTTACGGAAAGTAACTAAAAACCGTGCTGCATTTCCAAATGACGATGCGATAATCAAGATCATGTTTTTAGCATTGACTAACGCTTCAAAAAAATGGACTATGCCGATACGTGATTGGGGATCTGCCTTAAATCAGTTTGCAGTATATTTTGGGGATAGAGTCCCATTATGAACAAATGCCATTTACACAAAAAAACTGATACCCCCG